>Ga0116142_10002286_pt1 | contig 21054 bp, 20 predicted proteins | sample AD_UKC033_MetaG_FD_89785 | JGI IMG/M metagenome (GOLD analysis project Ga0116142, IMG submission 89785) | Active sludge microbial communities of municipal wastewater-treating anaerobic digesters from USA - AD_UKC033_MetaG | ecosystem: Engineered > Bioreactor > Anaerobic > Digestate | place: USA... | reverse complement strand
GAGGGATCGCCGAAGGGCGGCCGGCGTTGAGCCGTTCGAGTACACGGCGGTAACAGGCCGGGTCCGGCTTGCTGGCCTGCACATCTTCGGCGGTCACGATCGCATCAAACAGAGAGCCCAGCTCGAAGCGCTCAAGGACCGGTTCGATGTCGCCGCGCAAAGCGCCGCTGCAGAGCCCCAGCGGAAGCTGGCCGGAGATTTCCCGCAGGCGGTCCAGCACACCGGGATAGGGTTCGGGAGGCTCTGTGGAGATCAGGTGCTGGAAGGCATCGGCCTTCCGGCGGATCAGCGCGACAAGGCGGGCGGAAGTCAAAGGCTTTCCGGCCTGTTGAAAGACTTCGCGGAACGCGTCGCGGTCGTCGAATCCGATGTAGTGATCCGCATACTCCTCCCAGGTGAACGCAAGCCCGTCGTCGCGAAGCGCTTCACTGAAGGCGCGCCAGTGCAGGGGTTCGGTATCCACGATAACCCCGTCAAAATCAAAAATAACGGCCTGCAATTCCATCTCCTGAACTTGATTCATGACGATCTGTTTAATACACTCCCTGACGGAATGAATAAAGACAATAGCTCATTAAATGAGGCTTCCCGTCAAATCACCGAGCGCATGCAGGCGGTCCGGATGCCGCAGCTGGCCATTGACACGTTTCTGCATCATTACGCGAAACTTCGGGCGGGCGCGCGCATGGAGATTCCCGAATCGGACATCCGTCCGGTGACGGACCTGCCCAGCAGCCTTGACCTCGGACAGCATGAGCCGGCGGGGCGGAGCCTGATGGGCAAAACAGTTATCATCAAGCTGAACGGCGGGCTGGGCACCAGCATGGGGCTGGACAAGGCCAAGTCGCTGCTGCCGGTCAAGAACGGCATGTCCTTTCTGGACGTCATTGCCTGCCAGGTTTCGGCGCTGCGCAGGAAACTCGGGTTCAGCATTCCGCTGGTCCTGATGAACAGTTTTTCAACCGAAGAGGACTCTCTGGCGGCCCTGCACAAACACAAGGAATTCATCAGCGGATCTCCGGACATTCCCCTGAGTTTTCTACAGCATCAGGTGCCGAAAATCAGCAAGGCCACCGGCCTGCCTGTCACGTTCCCGGCAGATCCGGAAATGGAATGGTGCCCGCCCGGCCACGGGGACATCTACACCGCCCTGGTCACCTCCAGTGTGCTGGAAAACCTTCTTTCACGCGGGATCGAATATGCCTTTGTGTCGAATGCCGACAACCTCGGCGCCACACTCGATTTCAGCATTCTGGGTTATTTCGCGAGCGGCGGATCCCCGTTCATGATGGAGGTGACGGAACGCACAGCAGCCGACCGCAAGGGAGGCCATCTGGCGCAGGGCCGCAGCGGGCTGCTGCTGCGGGAAATTGCGCAGTGCCCGGCAGCGGAACTGGACGCCTTCCAGAACATCGCCGTCCACCGGTATTTCAACACCAACAACCTATGGATCAATCTGCGCAGGCTGGATGCGGCGCTACGGGCCTCACAGGGTATCCTGGATCTGCCGCTCATCATCAATCAGAAAACCGTGGATCCCTGCGACAAAAACTCCGAGGCTGTCTATCAACTGGAAACGGCCATGGGGTCGGCCATCTCGGCATTTGAGGGCGCCGCGGCCGTCTGCGTGCCCCGGACACGCTTTGCCCCGGTAAAAACCACAAATGATCTGCTCGCGCTCTGGTCGGATATCTACGACCTGACACAGGAATATCACGTCGTCGTCAGCCCCCGGCGAACTCTTGGAACCATCGATATCTCGCTGGATCCGTCTCATTACAAATTGATGAAAGACTTTGATGAGCGTTTCCGCTGCGGCGCGCCGTCCCTGATAGACTGCGAATCGCTGACCATCACCGGCGACATTTATTTCGAAGATCACATTCGTCTGCAGGGGCGGCTTCTGCTGAAAAACCGGGGCCGGAAAGGTGTCTGCATTCCGGCAGGCACGACAATCTGCGGGCGATAATCACCCCAAAAGGAACACGGCGGCCTTCCGGCCGCCGTGTTCTTTTTTCGACAAGGCGAATGATTATTTCAGCGCGTTCAGAAGAGCCTTCACCTTATCAGTCCGCTCCCACGTGAAGTTTTCGAGGCCGCTGGTGCGCCCGAAATGACCATAGGCGGCAGTGGCTTCGAATATCGGCCGCAGCAGATTCAGCTCACGGATGATCTGGGCGGGCTTCAGACCGAACACCCTGCGAACAGCCTTTTCGATTTTCTCTTCAGGCACCCGGCCGGTGCCGAACGTGTCCACCAGCACGGATACTGGCTCGGCAAATCCAATGGCATAGGCCAGCTGCACTTCACAGCGCGCCGCCAGTTTTGCGGCCACGACATTCTTGGCCACATAGCGCGCCATGTAGGCTGCGCTGCGGTCCACCTTGGAGGGATCCTTTCCGGAGAAGGCCCCGCCGCCGTGCCGCCCCATGCCTCCATATGTATCCACAATGATTTTACGGCCGGTGACGCCGCAATCGCCCTGCGGACCGCCGATGACAAAACGTCCGGTGGGATTGACAAGGCAGCGGGTGTTCCGGCTAAGCATTTTCTTTGGAATGGTTTTCATGATCACTTCATCAATGATCGCCCGGCTGAGTTTCTTATGAGTGATGTCCGGGTCATGCTGCGTGGATACCACCACGGTGTCCACCGCGACGGGACGGCCGTTTTCATATACCACGGTCACCTGCGACTTGCCGTCCGGACGGAGGAAGGGCAGGCGGCCGCTCTTGCGGGTCCTGGAAAGCTCGCGGCACAGGCGATGGGCATACATGATGGGCGCCGGCATCAGCTCGCGCGTTTCATCACACGCATAGCCGAACATCATGCCCTGATCGCCCGCGCCCTGCTCCTTGAAGAGGCCCTGCCCGGCCGTAACGCCCTGGGAAATGTCCGGGGACTGCTTTTCAACGGCCACCAGAACCGCGCAGGTGTTTCCGTCGAAACCAATCGAGGAATCAGTATATCCGATCCGGCGGATGGTGCCGCGGGCCACGTCGGCATAGTTGATCGAGGCGGTCGTTGTGATTTCGCCGGCAATGATGGCCATGCCGGTCTTGACCAGCGACTCGCAGGCCACACGGCTGTTTTTGTCCTGCCGCAAAGCTGCATCAAGAATCGCATCCGAGATGGCGTCGCAAACCTTGTCGGGATGGCCTTCGGTCACCGATTCAGAAGTGAACAAACATCTTTTTGACATACTCATCACCTTTCTTTGAAAAACCAAAGGGGCACTTTGGCAAGCTCAGACCACAAAATCAAGCAATTCGGGCGCAATCTGTTCAACCAGTTTCCGGCACTGCGCGAGAATTTCGGAAGCGGACCGGGACTGGAGCGCGGCTTCGCCGAGTTCCAGGGCCTGGGAATATTTCAGGCAGCGGATAATGCGCTTGACCATCGGGACCATGACCGGGCTTACGCTTAGTTCATCGGCGCCAAGGCCGATCAGCAGCGGAACAATCAGCAGATTGGCGGCCATTTCGCCGCACACGCCGGTCCAGATGCCGTGCTCGCGGCCGGTGTCTATCGTGTGCTTGATCAGCCGGATGATGGCCGGATGGGCGGGTTCATAGAGATAGGCCACCCGCTCATTCACCCGGTCCACCGCCAGCGTGTACTGCACCAGATCATTGGTGCCGAGGCTGAAAAAATCCACATGGGGCGCAAGGATGTCCGCCGCAAGCGCCGCGGAGGGGATTTCAATCATGATGCCGACTTCAATGTTTTCGTTGAAAGGCTTGCCTTCGGCCCGGAGTTCCTGCTTGGCCTTCTCCAGCACCTCATTGGCCTGCAGCACCTCATCCACATTGCTGATCATCGGATACATCAGCCGGATGTTCTCGTGACGGCTGGCGCGGAGGACGGCGCGAAGCTGCGTCTTGAAAATATCCTGCTGGGCCAGGCAGAAGCGGATCGCGCGCCAGCCCATGAACGGATTGACCTCCAGCGGGGTGTTGATATGGGATACAAACTTGTCGCCCCCCAGATCCAGGGTGCGGATGATGACCGGATGCGGGGCCGTGCGGGTGGCCACCGAGGAATAGGCCTCCACCTGCTCGTCCTCCGTCGGCAGATGATCCCCCGAGAGATACAGGAACTCTGTGCGGAACAGTCCCACGCCGGCGGCGCCGTGGCGGATCACCGCGTCGCTGTCGCTCGGCAGTTCGATGTTGGCGGACAGAATTACACGGTATCCATCGAGTGTCTCCGCGCTTTCGCCCTGAAGCGCCGCCAGTTCGGAACGGATATGCCGCTGCTCCTGCGCCAGTTTCCCGTAGTAGGTCAGGCGCTGGGCCGTCGGATTGACAATCAGCAGGCCCCGGGTGCCGTCCACCAGCACAACGGCGCCGGCCGGGACACGGGTGCTGGCATCGTGCAGCCCGACCACCGCCGGGATTTCCAGTGCACGGGCCATGATGGCAGTGTGCGAAGTGTGACTCCCGAGGTCAGTCGCAAAACCAATCGTTTTGTCGCGGTTGAGCGTTGCGGTATCAGAGGGGGCAAGGTCGCTGGCCACAATGATGCATGATTCCTGCAGCCCCGCGAGATCGGAAAGCTTGTGCCCGGAAAGGTTCCTGAGAATGCGGCGGGCCACATCGCGCACATCGGCGGCCCGCTCGCGCAGATAGTCGTCCTGCACGCGCGAAAGCACGTCGGCGAACTCCTCGGTCACGCGGTAAACCACAGCCTCCACATTTTTCTTCTGCTCGGAGAGCCCGGCGACAACCTTCTCCACGAAGGAGTGGTCATCCACCACCATCAGGTGAGCGTCGAAGATGCTGGCCTTGCGCTCGCCCAGCGCCTTGTTCACCTGTTTCTGGATTTCATGGATCTGCTGGCGGGTGGCGATCAGGGCCTGTTCGAAGCGGGCGATTTCCCCGGGGATGTCCTGCTCGCGGATATCGTGCTCGACCAGTCGCAGCACTTCGGGTGCAATCAGGTAGGCTTCGCCCACGGCGACGCCGGGGGAAACCCCAATTCCCTTCAGGACAAGCTCTTCATGTGCAGCCGGATCAGGCATCTGCCGCTAATCCTCAAAAAATTTGTTCTTCACCAGTTCTTCCAGCGCGTCCAGCGCCTGCGGAGCATCCGCCCCCGTGGCGCGGAGTATGAGCACCGAGCCCATGTATCCCTCCAGCGTCAGGAGGCCCATAATGCTTTTGGCGCAGACACGGGTTCCGTCTTTTTCCACCGTGATGTCGGCGGAAAACTCATTAGCCTTCTTTACAAAGAGCGACGCCGGGCGGGCATGAATTCCCAGGCGATTGACAATTTCCACCTTCCGGACGTGCTCAGACACTGTATCTGTCCGGGAGGCCGTCACATCCGGCTCTTTTCTGTTAAAACATTCACCAGTTTCTGATCCAGTTCCTTGGCGGCATCATGTCCCATCCGCTTGAGTTTCTGATTCAGCGCCGCGACCTCAATCACCTGCGCCATGTCGCGGCCGGGCGCCACGGGGAGACGAATCAGCGGGACTGAAACATCCATGAAAGTCATGGTTTCGGAATTCAGGCCCGTGCGGTCCATATCGGCCGCGGGATCCCACGGCTGCATCTGGATCACCAGGTCCAGGCGCATGTTGCTGCGCATGGAGGCCACGCCGAAAAGACTGGGCACGTGAATAATCCCGAGCCCCCTGATTTCCATGTGATAGCGCGTCACCTGCACCGCGGAGCCGATAACGAAACCCTCGCTGTCGCGGCGCAGCACGGTGACGTCATCGGCCACCAGACTGTGGCCACGCTCGATAAGCGCCAGCGCAGTTTCACTCTTGCCGAGGCCCGGCGGGCCCTGCAGCAGCACGCCAATGCCCATGATGTCCACCATGGTCCCCTGCACGCGGATTTGCGGAGCGGCCAGATTCTCCATGATGATGGTGGCCGCATTGATGAAGCGGCTGGTGATCATCGGGGAGCGCATCACCGGAATCTGGTATTCCTGCGCGGCGGACATCAGTTCGGGAATGGCATGCCGGTTGCGGGTGAGGACCATGCAGGGGATATCGCGCCGGCAGACCTCGCGGATGCGTTCCAGCCTGAGTGCGGCCGTCAGGCTGCGCAGATAGTCAAACTCCGCCAGGCCGATCACCTGAATCCGGCGATATGAAAAATGCCGGAAAAAGCCGGTCAGCGCGAGGCCGGGCCGGTTGATGGCGGATTCCGGAATCGGGCGGGGAAAATACTCCCCGCCGAATTCCAGCTCCATCTGCAGGCTTTCCTTCCCAGCCTCATAAAACTGTCCGACACTGACAGGCACAGGATGCCTTTCCCCTGAGATGATGCTTCAGGCTTCTTTTTTACTGACCTTGACTTCGGCTTCGGCCAGGGGCTCGGCGCCTTTGTGATCCTGCACCTTGTCGCGAAGCTTGCGGAGCTGGCGCATGGCCTTTTCAATGGCGCTGTCGATGGATGCATACATGTCATCGCTTTCATCATGCGCATCAATGCGGATATGGTTGGCACCCTGCACCACGATTTCTGCGCGGTGCCTGTATTTTTCCACACTCAAAATCACGTGCACACTCTCCACGCGCGGGAAGAGGGCCATGGCGTCGTTCACCCGGTCTTCAGCATATTCGCGAATGGCACTGGTTATGTCGACATGTCGTCCTGTCACTGTGATTTGCACAACACGACTCCTTTCTGGTTGTTTACATGCTGAACCGCGGTCCCAGATACAGATCGCGGCTCACCTTGTCATTGATCAAAAATTCCCTGGTTCCTTCTCTCAGCACTTTTCCGTCGCACAGCAGATAGGCCCGGTCCACCACCGCGAGGGTCTCGCGGACATTGTGGTCGGTGATCAGGATGCCCAGGCCCTTTTCCTTCAGTTCCATGATGATCTGCTGGACATCATACACCGCCAGCGGATCCACGCCGCTGAACGGCTCGTCAAGCAGGATCAGCGTCGGGCTGGTCACCAGCGCGCGCGTGATCTCCAGCCGGCGGCGCTCGCCCCCGCTGAGGGTGTAGGCGCGCTGTTTGGCCAGATAGGCGATTTTCAGCTCGTTCAGGAGAAACTCCAGGCGGTCCCTGCGCTCCTGCTTGCTCAGGGGGAGCGTCTCGAGGATGGCCATGACATTTTCCTCCACCGTCAGTCGGCGGAAAATGGACGGCTCCTGCGAGAGATAGCCCATGCCCATGCGGGCGCGGCGGTACATCGGGGTGCGGGTCACCTCGCGGCCCGCAAAATGCACACGGCCCGCGGTGGGGCGGATGAGCCCCATAATCATGTAGAAGCTCGTGGTCTTCCCCGCGCCGTTGGGCCCCAGCAGGCCCACGATCTCGCCGGGGCGGACATTGATGTTCACTCCGCTGACCACCCTGCGGCCGCCGTAGACTTTCTCCAGCTCTTCGGTGCTGACCAGATAAGTGCTGTCGGTCACCATCCTACTCTCCCGAAACGGTCTTTGCACGCGATGTCTTACCGCTCTGTGGATATATTACCAGCCGCGCGCGCGGTTCGCAAACCATTTTGTTCAGGTCCCGCCAGAAGGAGATGGTCGTGCCCTCCAGCACGTCGTTCCCGCGCGTGACGCGCGGTTTCTCATCCAGCTGAATCTTGCCGCTCTCGACATCGTAGACCGCCCGGCCCGCCGTGGCCGTCCGATCCTCCTGCTCAATGATCACATTGCCGCGTGCGATGATGGACTTGACTTCGTTGTCCTCCGCGAAATGCACGGTCATCCGGTCGGCTTTCAGCTTCATTTCGGGGTCCACCACCACCACGTTCTCCTCAAAGAGCGCATAATGCTCGTTATAGTCGAAGGTGAGGCGCTCGGAGGTGATCTCCGTTACCTCCTTTTTTCCGCCCTGCGCGAAAACCGCCGGCGCGCAGGCGGCCGCAATTCCCGCCGCCAAAATCAAAAGGGTCCGTCGTCTGCTCATTTTTTGTCTCCCGGATTTACTCTGCTTCGAAAACCTTTCAGCACCACTTTGGTGTCGTGCATGATTTGTATGCGTTCCTTCTCATTCGAGAAATCGAACCCCCTGCCGGTGACGACCATGTTGTCGCGGATGATGCGCACGGGGCCGTCGGATACGGCCTGTTTGGTCTGCTGGTTCAGCTCGCAGCGGGGTGCGATGACCTTCATTTCAACCTGCTCATTGTTGTAGATGTCCACGCGCAGGTTGGAAATGCGGATCAGCCCGCCCGGGACCATTTCGGCCATGTCCCCGAAGATGTGCCGCACGATTTTCCCATCGGCGTCATATTCCTGCAGCTCAAAGCCGGCGAGCGACTGCACGCCGGGATCCTGCGCCGCGGCCGCGGCGCAGAACACAAACATCAGCAGGAGGTTCCAACCCTTTTTCATTCTGCATCCTCGGTATATCTTTTCATTGCTTCCTCCCAGAGGCCCCGGGCCCTCATCACCAGTTCAATCACCTCGCGCGCGGCGCCTTCGCCGCCCTTCCGCGCCGTGACGGCGTCCGCGGCGGCCTTCACCTCGTCCACGGCGTTGGCCACGGCCACCGACAGGCCGGCCAGCCGCATCGGCGGCAGGTCAATCACATCATCTCCGACATAGCAGGTCTGCCCCGCGTTCACTTTCATTTTCCGGAGCAGGCGCGGCAGGGCCTCGCCCTTGTTCATCGCGCCCTGCTCATAAAACTCCACCCCCAGCTCCTTCATCCGGCGGTCCACCACCGCCGACGAGCGCCCCGTCAGCACCCCGAGTTTCAGGCCGGCCCGAGCGGCCATTTTGAAGCCGTGCCCGTCCTGCACGTTGAAGATTTTCCACTCCCCTTCCGGCCCGTAAACAATCGCCCCCGACGTCAGCACCCCGTCCACATCAAAAATGATCGCCTCGATCGCGGCCGCTTTCTTTTCAACTGACGACGGCATGAATCCCCCGCAGCTGCTTCCAGAGTTTTGCGATGCCGGCAAACCGGATGGCGTTGTCCCGGTCGGACAGCGCTTTTTCCGGATGCACATGGGTTTCGAGGAATACGCCGTCGCAGCCTGTCGCGACAGCAGCGCGCGCCAGCGCGGGCGCAAACTGCCCGTCGCCGCCGGTGCGGCCGCCGGCTCCGCCGGGCTTCTGAACGCTGTGCGTGGCGTCAAAGACGACCGGATAGCCGGTTTCGCGCATGATCAGCAGGCTGCGCATGTCCGCCACCAGATTGTTGTAGCCGAAGCTGGCGCCACGCTCCGTCAGGATGATTTTCCGGTTTCCGGTGCTTTCCACCTTGCGGATCACGTTCACAATGTCCCACGGGGCAAGAAACTGGCCCTTCTTGATGTTCACGGGCCTGCCGCTCTCGCCCAGCGCCAGCACCAGATCGGTCTGGCGGCAGAGAAAGGCGGGCAGCTGCAGCACATCCGCCACTTTGGCGGCATGCGGAACTTCCGTCTCGCTGTGGACATCCACCAGGATCGGGAGGCCGAAGCGGTCCTTGACCTCGCGCAGGATTTCCAGACCCTTCACCATGCCCGGCCCGCGGAAGGCGTCGCCGGAGGTCCGGTTGGCCTTGTCGTAGGAGGCCTTGAAAATCAGCGGAATTTTCTCTTTTTCCGCAAGCTTCGCCAGGCGCCGGGCAAGATCAAGACAAATGGCGCGGCTTTCGATGACGCACAGGCCCGCCATCAGCACCAGCGGACCGCCGCCGCCCACCCCGACCTGTCCAACCCTGACTGTCTTTGTTTTTGTCATGCGCTGTTCCCAAATTGCGTGGCTACCATAAAGGCTCCGGCGGAAGAAATAAAGCTTTTTGCGCGGCGGCGGGAAATTGTCCCTTTCGCCAGTTTTTTGTGAAAATCTGGGTAAAAATGGCAAAAAATCGCGAAAAATCAAGAAAAATCGCCATTTTTTGCGATTTTTGGCCATTTTTTGGGCTTTTTTGACACTTTTTTAGCGTTTTTGGCCTGTTTTTTATGTTTTTCAGGACCAGCGCTCAACATAGGCCTCGATGTCAAATTTGCGCTTGAGGCCGTTGGCGTTCATGCAGCGGATCTTACCGAAGACGGGCCGCTCGGTCCAGGCGCGGTCATGCCGCCCGAAGCACCACGACACCCCCGCAAAGCCGTTCGGATCGCGTCCGTCGAGTTCATATTTATTGTTCAGGTGCAGCGCGGTTTCAAATGCGTCTTCGGGCGTCCGGCTCCACTCAAGGATTTTTTTGCCCCAGTACATGCGCATGTAATTGTGCATGAAGCCGGTCTTTGCCAGTTCCCTCTGCGCGGCATTCCAGTACGGGTCATGTGTGGCGGCCGCCTCCCACTGCTCGCGCGTGTAAACATGTTCCCGCCTGTCCTTCGCATGCTCCCCCATCGTCTTCAGCGCCCACGCGGGGAGCGAATCATATTTGTCATATTCCGGATTGTACCAGCAGAAGTTCATGCTGAGTTCGCGGCGGACAATGAGCTGCTCCAAACAGGCGTCCTTTGCCGCGCGGGGCGCATCGGACCCTGAAATCTGCAGGGCCATGTCCAGCGGCGATATTTGACCAAAGTGCAGATACGGACTCATGTGCGAACAGGCATCCAGCACGGGATCGCTGCTGTTTTCATGATATTCATCAAGATGTTGTGCAATGAATTTCGAAAGCTGTTTCCGGGCGGCATGCGAGCCGCCCGCGAATCGCGATGACGGCTTCACGGAAGCATCCGTTTTCAATCCGGCGCAAACGGCATCAATGTCTTCAAGCGAAAGCGACGCGGGCGGTTTCCCGGAAAATGGATATTTCACGGGCACCTTTCGGAGCGGCTCCAGATAAAGCGGAAGTATTCTGTGAATTTTCGGCCGAATGGTTCGCGCGCCAAACTCTTCGTGATCCGAAACCTCCTGCACCGGAACGATCACATCCGTCTCAACGGCCTCCATGCGGCAGGCCGCGCGGCCGGCCGCATCCCTGCGCCACTGCTTCTGGATGCGAGTATAGCCGACATCCGCAACCAGCAGAGAAGCCTTGCGGGCCAGTTCCTGAACAACATCGGCCGGCGCGCCACGCCTGACACAGAACGGAATGCCCCTTTTCGCAAGCTGACCCCGGACATCGCGCAGACCTTCCAGCATGAACCGGTAGTGGCGCAGATTGGCCTCCGGGTACGAGGTCAGCGCAAAGCAGACCACCAGCGGCTGCTGCAGGGCATTCGCCTGACACGCCGCATGCTCCAGCGCATGATTGAACTCTGCGCGCTGCGCCTGCTGCATCCAGTACAGGACATATTCACCCCCGCCGGCGGGGATGCTGTTCAGAGCATGGATGCGCTGAACCTGAATCATGGTCAGACTTCCAGGTTGCCGGAAACAAACGGCACCTGATGCGAACGCGCGATCAGGTTGGCGGCAATCCGGCCGGACTCGTAGATCGTCGGCAGGCCGCTTCCCGGATGGGTGCCGCCGCCGACCAGATAACAGTTCCCGACCTCCTCGAACTTGTTGCGCGGACGGAAATACAGCATCTGCGTCAGGTTGTGGGCGAGGTTGAAGGTCGCGCCCTCGTACACATTGAGGTCATCGCGCCATTCGCGCGGGCCAATGATTTTTTCCTCCCTGATGTGTGAACGGATGTCCTTCATGGGCGTGCGCTCCTCGATGTTCTTCAGCACCACTTCGCGAAATGAATCGCGCTTGGCGGCCCAGTCCACGGGCGCGCGCAGGTTGGCAACCGGAACCAGCACATAGAGGGCGCTGTGCCCCGGCGGAGCGAGCGTCGGATCCGTCAGCGACGCATTGCGGACATAGAAGGAAATGTCCGTTCCGGGGTCGCGCAGATGGAACACGTCCTCCACATTGCGGCGGTAGTCCTTTGCGAAGAACACGGTGTGATGAGGCAGGTCGTATGACTTGTCCACGCCCAGATACATCATGAAAATGGAGCAGGACAGCCGCATCTTCTGCAGCTTCTGCGGCGTCCACTTGCGCAGGACCCCGGGTTCAAACAGATTCTGCGCCGCATAGCCGAAGTCCGCGTTGATCACGACATCGTCGGCCTCGATGACCTCGCCCCCGGCAAGGCGGACGCCTTTGGCCCGGCGGTCTTTTACAATTATTTTTTCGACGGGTGCGCTGAGACGGATTTCCGCACCGTTCGCGCGGGCCTGGTCGGCCATCGTTTCGGAAATGCGGCTGAGACCGCCGATCGGATGATAGATGCCGAAGCCGTGCTCGATGTAGGGAATGATGGAAAACAGACCGGGGCATTCCCACGGCGACATGCCCAGATACTTGGCCTGAAAAGTGAACGTGAGGGCAAGGTCCCGGTTCCCGAAGATTCCGTACATGACATCGAAAAGGCTCTTCCCGGCGGCGATGTACGGGAGGGCCTTGATCATGTCCGGCGCAAACATCGTGCGGAAGCGATGATAGGACTTCTGCAGGCACGGGAACAAATAGCGGAACCGCGTCTGCTCCTGCTTGAAGAACTTGTCGTAGCGGTTCTCATGACCCGGGAAAACGCGCGCGATCTCGCTTTTCATCTTCTCGTGGTCGGTCGAGGTTTCGATGTACTTGTCCTGATACTGCAGGCGGTACATCGGTTCGAGGCGGCGCATGTCCATGGCCTTGTCCGCGTCGCCGCCCGCCTCACGGAACACCTCATCCAGAATATCCTTGAGCATCAGAAAGGTGGGCCCGATATCGAAGGTGTACGGTCCAAGCCTGATGGCGCCGTTGCGGCCGCCCACGTGCGGCTGCGCCTCGCAAACGGTGACGCGGAATCCGCGATGCGCCAGAATCATGGCTGCTGTCAGCCCTCCTGGCCCGGCCCCGATCACAACAACATGTTTCTTCTCAGCCTGCTCTGCCATCAGTGCCTCCCCATATTTTGAACCTGTACGATATCAGCCCGTCAGCCAGCGGTAAATCTTTTTGAAGGTTTTTAGCGTCATCCCATAGGGCGGGTACGCCTGCGGCATGTCCGGCCGGGCTCCGCGCCTCACTGTCCCGCGCCAGTGCGTGAACGCGTCGAACCCGGCACGGCCGTGATACGCCCCTATCCCGCTTTCGCCGATGCCTCCGAACGGGAGTCCCTCAACAAGAAGATGACTGATTGTATCGTTGACACACGCCCCGCCTGAGGGAATGCGCGCCAGCAGGTCTTCGGCCAGCTCATTTGATGACGAGAAGACATAGAGCGCAAGCGGCGAGGGCATTTTCTGAATTTCCGCAACCGCGGTATCCAGTGAACTGTACTCAATGACCGGCAGCACCGGCCCGAAGATTTCCTCGCGCATGACTGGAGCGTCGAGCCGGGGATTCAGCAGAATGGCGGGCGCAAAATATTTCGATGCCGAATTATGCTGTCCGCCATGCACAATCGTCTGACCCTCAAGATACCGCGCCAGCCGCTGAACATGCTTCGCGCTCACAATGCGGCCGTAATCGGGGCTGGTTTCCGGGTCCGGACCATAAAACTCCGTAACGGCCTTTGCGATCTCCTCAACAAAGCCCCCTGCCGCCGACCGGTCCACCCACACATGATCTGGAGCCACGCAGGTCTGGCCCGCGTTCATGAATTTTCCCCGCGCAATCCTGCGGGCCGCCACCGGGATATCTGCGTCGGCGCAGACGATGGCGGGACTCTTGCCGCCGAGTTCCAGCGTCACCGGCGTCAGATGCCTTGCAGCGGCCGCCATCACCCTGCGGCCGGTCTCCGTGCCCCCCGTGAAAAATATATAATCAAATCTGTTTTGCAGAAGAGTTTCCGCGGCGGTGTAATCGCCCTCAACAACACGCACATGGTCGTCGGGAAACGCGGCCGACAGGACATGCCTGATCACGGCAGAAGTGTGCGGGGCGTATTCCGACGGCTTGATCACCGCACAGTTTCCAGCGGCCACGGCCGCGACAAGCGGAGAAAGCACCAGCTGGAATGGATAGTTCCACGGTCCCATGATGAGAACCACCCCGCGCGGTTCGGGAATCAGTCGCGCCCGACCCGGCCACAGCATCGGAGGCACGGACTCGCGGCGGGGCCGCGCCCAGCGGCGCAGGTGTTTCATGGTATAACGGATGTCGCGCAGGACAAAACCTGGTTCCGACGCATAGGCTTCTATGGCCGGTTTTCCCATATCTTTCTTAAGCGCATCAAGAATTTCGGCCTCGGACTGTTCAACAGCGCGGGCGAGCCTGGACAGGCTCTGCAGGCGAAACGCAAGGTCGCGGGTGCGGCCGGCCGCGAAATATTCGCGCATTTTCAGATCGCAAAAGCTTTCTGTCATGTCGCACTTATAGCGCTTATCCGGCAGGTTGTCAGATTTTTTAATATCCATGTGCGCAAAAAGCGGTTATTTTCCCGCAAGAGGAAATGCACGTCTTGCGACAAAGAGGAAACATGACATTTGCGGCGGCAATGCTGGCCGCCCTGCTTTGCCCCCTGTTCGCCCCCGCGCGCACGCCGGCACATGTGCTTCAGGGAATGGCCCTTCTTGAAGAGGGCATGTCCCGGTGGGATCCCGTCCGGCTGGAACAGGCGCTGGAGCATTTCCGCCGCTCCACCGCATCGAATCCTGAACAGTTTGAACCCTGGTATCTGAAGGGACTCGCGGAGTTCCATCTGATGCTTGTCCATGAAAGCAGGGCGGCTGAAGCCGACAAGGCCCTGACGGCGAAACTGCGAAAGGACGCGGAGCATTCGATGGACAGGACCCGGGCACTCAAGCAGGATTTCGGCGAAGCCAGCGCACTGAAGGCGGTCCTGATGGGCATGGCCATCGCGGAGCATCCGGCCACCGCAATCTGGCGCGGGCCCCGGCTGCAGCATCTCCAGAAGGAGGCGCTTGCGCTCGACCCCGAAAACCCCCGCATCTGGTACCTGATGGGAATGAGCCGCCATTTTGCGCCCCGTCCGTTCGGCAGCCGGAAGAAAGCCCGCGAATATCTGCTTCGAGCAGCAGAACTTTTCGAACACGACCAGCCCGGCCGACGCGTTTTCAGATATCCCGCATGGGGACACGCGCACTGCCTGATGTTTCTTGGAGAAATCAGCCGCGAAGAGCACAACAACACGGAGGCGGCCGAGTTCTATCGCGAAGCGCTCGCCGTCAACCCTCATCTGGACGGGATCAGGAAACTGCTGAAGGAGATACAAAAATGAACAGGCATAAAAAAGTCGCCGTCATCGGTTCCGGGCTGGGGGGAATTTCCGCTGCCATCTCCCTCGCGCAGGAGGGTTATCCGGTCAGCATTTACGAGAAAAACGACCGCATCGGAGGCAAGCTCAACGTATTAAGCAAACAGGGCTACACGTTTGACATGGGGCCGTCCATTCTGACCCTGCCCCATATCTTTGAGCGCCTGTTCACCCGGTCGGGACGGAAAATGTCCGATTACTTTCCCATTCGCCCCCTGACGCCGCATTGGAGAAACTTCTTTGACGACGGGACCGTCGTGAATCTCTTCATGGAAAAGGACAGGATGGCGGCTGAAGCCGAGCAGCTTGAACCCGGTGCGGCCAAACAGGTGGAGGCGTTCCTGAACTATGCCGCTGAACAATATGATCTTGTGGAAAAGGGCTACTTCGAGCACGGCCTGGACACCATTCGCGATTTCATGAAGTTCTACACCGGCTCGACGTTCTTCAAGTTCGACCTGTGGCACACCATGCATCAGGGGGTCGCCAAGCGGATTTCAAACCGTTATCTGCAGGACATTTTTGATTTCTTCATCAAGTATGTCGGCTCATCCGCCTATGATGCGCCGGGGTTTATGAACTGCCTGCCGGTCATTCAGTTCCGCTATGACCTGTGGTATGTGGACGGCGGACTCTACGGCATCGCCCGGGGGCTTGGCCGCCTGATGGACGAGCTGGGCATCAGGGTGCACCTCAATTCCGAGGTAACCGCCATCCGGAAAAGCGGGAACAGGGTCACAGGCCTGACACTGGCCGACGGGACGGCTGTGGATGCCGGCATCATCGTCTCCAATATGGAGGTGATTCCGGCCTGCCAGAGACTGCTTCACGAGGACGCGGCATTCATGAAGAAACTTGAGCGCTTTGAGCCGGCGTGCTCGGGACTTGTGCTTGATCTCGGCCTCGACTGCAAATACGACCAGCTGGCGCATCATAATTTCTTCTTCTCCAGCAACCAGAAGAAGCACTTCAAAAGCGTTTTCCGCGACAAGGTGCTGCCCCATAATCCGACGATCTATCTCGTGGCGGCATCCCGCACGGACCCGACGGTGGCTCCGCCGGGCTGCGAATGCCTGAAGATACTCCCCCACATCCCGTACATCAGCGACAGCAATCCGCTCTCGCAGGAGGATTATCTCCAGTTCAAGGAGCATATCATCGACCGCCTGGAAAGCATGGGGCTGAAGGATCTTCGAAAACACACAGTCTTTGAGCATGTCTGGACCCCGCTGGATATTCAAAGGCAGTACTATTCCAACAAGGGCTCCATCTACGGCGTGGTATCCAGCATGACGAAGAACCTCGCGTTCAAGGCCCCGAAGCAGAGCACGCGATATGACAATCTCTTCTTCACCGGCGGGTCGGTCAATCCCGGCGGCGGCATGCCGATGGTGGTGCTCTGCGGCCAGAACGTCTGCAAGAAAATCATCGAATGGGACCGGAACTAACATTGTGGCTTCTTGATCTGGGCATCTGGTTTGCCGGCATTCTGATGCTCTGGCGCATCCCTCTCTGCCGCAAACGCCCGTCATCCGCGCCGGCCCCGTCCGTCATCATCCCCGCGCGGGACGAAGAGCGCAACCTCCCGCGCCTGCTGGAATCGCTGAAGCGCCAGATTCCCGGCCCGCTTGAAATTATCGTCGTGGACGATCACTCCACTGACCGGACCGCTGAAATTGCCCGGCAGGCCGGGGCGCGCGTGACAGGTTCCGCACCGCTCCCGGCAGGCTGGACCGGGAAAACCTGGGCCTGTCATCAGGGGGCGCAGGCGGCACAGAGCAAAATACTGATCTTCATGGATGCGGACACCTGGCTGGAAGACGGCGGGCTTGCCGGAATCACCTCCACATGGGAAGAGAAAAAAGGCGCGCTGTCCGTGATTCCTTTCCATTTTACCCGCAAACCCTATGAATGGTTTTCGGTCTTCTTCAACGTCATCATGGCGGCCTCCATGAATGCGTTTTCCATCTGGTCGCGCACTGACCGCAGCGAGGGACTTTACGGCCAGTTCCTGATGGTTTCAAAAGAGGATTACTTCAAAATCGGCGGGCACGAAAGTGTGCGGCAGCACATTCTTGAAAACCTGCATCTGGCACCCCTCTTCCGGGCGGAAGGAATTCCCGTCCGCTGCGTTGGGGGGGAGAGAAGCCTCGGGATCCGGATGTATCCCGACGGTTTTGCAAGCCTCGCGGGCGGATGGCGCAAAGCGTTCGGTTCCGGAGCCGCCTGCACTCCGCGGCCGCTCCTTCTCCTGATGGTTGCCTGGATTGCGGCGGCAGCGGGAACAGCCCTGATGCTGCTGCTCGCGCCCCTGCGCACGGCGGGAACAGGCATTGCATGGCTTCTGCTTTATCTGCTGTTTGTCATCCAGATGCGGTGGCACTTCCGGCGGATTGGGAACTTCCCGTTGGCCGCCGCCCTGTTCTATCCCGTTTTCCTTTTTTTCTTTTTCTGGATCAGCGCCCTCCCGCAGCAGGCAAACTGGAAAGGCCGCACTGTCGGGGCCGCGGGGAATGAATCATGATCATCCATCTGCCGCCATTCTGGATTGCCGGTTTAAATGTAATCGCCTGCCTTGTTCTGCAAACGGGCATCGCCTGGGGCGTCACACAGATCAGAGCGAGCAGATTTCGTCCAGATGCATGGCTTTACCGCAAGCGGGAATGGGAACGGAATGGACACATTTACGAGGATCTTTTTCTCATCCGCAAATGGAAACCTCTTCTTCCGGACGGAGCCGCCTGGTTCAAGAAAGGATTCGCGAAAAAGAGGCTGAATGAACGCAGTGCCGAATACTGTCGCCGGTTCGGGAAGGAAACCTGCCGCGGCGAACTGGCCCACTGGCTGCAGATCGCCTGCGCCCCGCTGTTTTTCCTCTGGAATCCGGCCTGGGCGGGATGGGCCGTTGCGAGCTTTCTTCTTCTGGCGAATTTTCCATGCATACTGGCACAGCGTTACAACCGCATTCGACTGGCTTCCAGCCGCATGTGCCGCCGGTGAATTTTCGTGTTTTTTCCGGCTGCTCGAGTATCTTTAACGGGGTGATCATGAAGCCCGGAAGATTAAAGTGGATTTTGGGAGCCATGCTGTTCGCGGCTGTGGCCGTGTACTGCGCATATCTTTTTATGCCGCGACCCGCGCCGAAGAATGTGCCCCGCCTCGCCGCAGGAATGGAAATTTTCCGGAACGGGCAGAGCAGCAGAGATGCGGCCGTCATGGAAAAGGCCCTCCGCCTCTTTGAAGATACCTGCATGAAGGAGCCCGGTTCCTATGAGGCCTGGCATATGAAAAGCCTGACGGAACTGCATCTGCTTCTCCACAGCAGGGATGTCCGCGACACGGAGGGTGAGGCCGTATTCAGCAGGGCGGCGGAACACTCCGCGATGAAAGTCACGGCGCTGCAAAGCACATTTCCCGAAGCCTATGCCATGCTGGCGGCGGTAACCGCGCTGCGGCCCCCGCAGCGCGGGCAAACCGCGGCGGTCAGGCGCTATGAAAAACTTGCACTGATGCTGGGCGGGAACAATCCGCGGGTGCATTATCTCCTCGGGCTCAGATATTATCTGAGCCGCGGCCGCCTCAGAAATCCGGACAGGGCGGAAGAACTGTTTCTGAAGGCCGCCGGGCTTTTTGAGAGGGAACCGCCCGGCGCAAGAGCCTTCAACTTCCCCTCATGGGGCCATGCGGCCAGCCTGGAGCATCTTGGGGACATTCATGAGGAACGGGGCGATGATCAGGCGGCGGCCGGATACTACCGTCGCGCCCTCGCGGTAAACCCCTTTCTTGAGCCTGTGCGCCGCTCACTTCAGGACCTGAAAGATGCCCGCCCCGGCACTGCGCCGCGGGGGAAGAGCCCTTAGGCGCGGGATCCGCGGCCGGAATAATGCTCGTAGCCCCGTTTACCCGTCAGCAGCATGCCGCCCCGTTCCGTGCGGCATACTATGGACCCCGTTCTGCCGGTGATCCTCCCGATCCTGGCGCACGATAATTCAAATTCCGCGCGCCAGGCCTGCTCAAAGCTGTCCGCATTCCCGGGCGCAACAGTGAAAAGCAGCTCAAAATCCTCCCCATCCGTCAGCGCATGATCAAGCGGAGACACGCCGTCGTTCATCTCGCGCGCGGCGCGGGAAACCGGAAGCGCGTCCGGCTCCAGTTCCGCTCCGGCGCGGCTCATCTCAACCAAATGCCGCAGATCCGTCGCGAGGCCGTCGCTCAGATCAATCATGGCGGTGGCCCAGCGGTTTTCCCGGAGCCAGATGCCTTCAGCCACGCGCGGCTCAAAGAAGAGATGCTTCTTCCTGATACTGCCGCCCAGTTCCCCGGTGACATACAGAATATCGCCCTCGGACGCCCCGCCCCGGCAGACGGCGGTGCCCCGTGGAAGTTTCCCAACCCCGAACACATGCAGCGCCAGCGTGGCGCCGCTGGCCAGATCGCCGCCGATGATGGCCACCCCGAACTTGAGCGCCAGCGCCGAAGCGCCGGCGTAGATCTGCTGGAGCTTGTCAAAAGGCATTTCCGGCGGCGCCACGATGTTGATCAGCAGCCAGAGCGGCTCGGCCCCCATGGCGGCGATATCACTCAGCACCCGGCCCACGGCCTTGTTCCCGATCCCCTTCGGCGGCGCGTCTATCGTGAAATGCGTGCCCTCGATGACGGGATCGGATGTGAGCACGAGATCCGCATTGAACCCCTCGTCATGCATAACGGCTGCATCATCCCCGATGCCCACCACCTCTGCAACGGCCGGGAAAAGCTTTCCCGCCAGACGGCGAATCGCCTCGCACTCACCGATGTCGCGCAGTGTTTTCACTTCATCCACTCCCGCAGTGTCTCGCCAAAGGGCGGATAGGCCGCACCCTTCTCCGTCACGATGGCCGTGATGTATTCGGCCGGTGTCACATCAAATGCCGGAGCATACACCTTGACCCCCTCCGGCGCCGTCCGGCTGCCGAAACCGCAGGTCACCTCTTCTCCGGACCGCTCTTCAATGGGAATGCAGTCTCCGGAAGGCAGAGACATGTCAATCGTGGTGGTCGGAGCGAGAAAATACACGGGGATGCCGTGGGCGCGCGCCAGTCGCGCCACACCGTAGGTCCCGATCTTGTTGGCCGCGTCGCCGTTGGCCGCTATGCGGTCCGAGCCGACCATCACCATGTCGATCTTCCCCTCCTTCATTACCACGGCCGCGGTGTTGTCACAGATGAGCGTGACATCAATCCCGGCCTGCATCAGCTCCCATGCGGTCAGCCGCGCACCCTGCAGCAGCGGGCGGGTTTCATCCGCGAACACACGCACCCTCATGCCGTGCGCCTGCGCGGCATAGATGGGAGCCAGGGCCGAACCGTATTCGGACACAGCCAGCGCGCCCGCGTTGCAGTGCGTCAGCACCGTCTGTCCGTCCCGGATCAGCTTGAGGCCATGCTCGCCGATGGCTCTGCACATGGCCGCATCCTCGTCGCGTATGGCCACCGCTTCGCGAACCAGCCGCTCCTTGAACGCGGCGGGCGGCAGCGAAGCGCTGGCCCGCGCGACGCTCTTCATTCTTTCCAGCGCCTGGAAAAGATTCACGGCGGTCGGGCGCGAGGTGGCCAGATAGTCGGCATGCTTTTCCGCCTCGGCCAGAAGCCGCTCCCCGGAGGCTTCAGAGCCCTGCAGCGCGGCCGCCACCCCCATGGCGGCGGCAATGCCGATGGCCGGGGCGCCGCGCACACGAAGCATTTTGATAGCCTCCCATACGATCTCTATATCCGTCGTGTTCAGATAGGCCAGTTCTTCGGGAAGCCGCGTCTGATCAATCATGCGGATAAATCCGGGCATCATGCCTTCGGCAGATTCGGAAATCCATTCTATGGAAAGCACCTTCATGTTTATTTCCCGGCTCCGCTCTGCAGCACCACCAGCATGGCGGTGTTGACCCCGTTGAACACCGCGTGCATGACAACGGGCACCAGCAGGTTTCCCGTGCGAATAT
>Ga0116142_10002282_pt1 | contig 21076 bp, 17 predicted proteins | sample AD_UKC033_MetaG_FD_89785 | JGI IMG/M metagenome (GOLD analysis project Ga0116142, IMG submission 89785) | Active sludge microbial communities of municipal wastewater-treating anaerobic digesters from USA - AD_UKC033_MetaG | ecosystem: Engineered > Bioreactor > Anaerobic > Digestate | place: USA... | reverse complement strand
GCTATGGCACTCACAAACGTAAGTCTTTTCAAGAAAATCTATGGCCTCGGGTTGCTCTCTATTGCCGTGTTTTCGCTGGCGATCGGATGGATGTACTTCCAGTACCGGGAAAATCTGTACGAGGTGGAGCGATCCCGGATAAAAGACGTGGTCACTATGGCGATCTCGATTGCAGACTCTTACGTGCAGCAGTCGGCAACGAACGCAATGCCGCTCGCTGAAGCGCAAGAAAAAGCCAAAAAAGCACTCGAGAACGCCCGCTATGATGCAGAAGGTTACTTTTTTGTGTTTGACACAAATGCAACAATGCTTATGCACCCGCTTCGGCCTGAGGAAAACGGCAAAGATGTTTCAGCAGAAAAAGATCCTCAGGGCAAACCAATCTTCAGCGAAATGGCAGCGATATGCAAGGCCCGCAACAGTGGATTTCTCATGTATGAATGGCCGAAACCAGGCTCTGACAAACCCGGTCAAAAAGTATCGTATTGCCAGCTCATAGACGAATGGGGATGGATTGTCGCGTCCGGCGCGTATGTAGATGATATTAAAGCACGGATGGCATCAGTGTTCAACACGCTCATAGCGATTCTGGTTCTTTTCACCTGCAGCGGGATCATCGGTGCTTTTATTCTCGGCCGCAACATCACCGCATCTCTTAATGTAGTGATCGAAGACCTCAGTACTGCAGCGGAACAGGTGAGCGCTGCTTCGAATCAGGTGGCAGAAGCGAGCAATCAGCTTGCCGAAGGAGCAGGCAACCAAGCTGCATCGTTTCAGGAGACATCGTCTTCCCTTGAAGAGATGTCGGCCATGACAAAGCAGAATGCCGAAAATGCACATCAGGCGAATCTCATGGCTCAGGACTGCCAGAACGCCACTGAAAAAGGACGCAAGGCTATGGGTCGCGTTTCCGATGCGATCTCCAAGATAAAGAAATCAGCCGATCAAACTGCCAAGATCATTAAGAGTATTGATGAGATCGCGTTTCAAACCAATCTCCTGGCCCTGAATGCTGCCGTTGAAGCGGCCCGGGCGGGAGAAGCCGGAAAAGGTTTTGCAGTAGTTGCTGAGGAAGTGCGCAACCTGGCGCAACGCAGTGCTGATGCCGCTAAAGACACCTCCGCACTGATTACCGAATCACAGAAGAATGCTGATGATGGTATGACTATGACGTTGGAGCTGGAGCAGTTCCTCACTACTATTGCCGACCGTATTGAGAAAGTGACTCAGTTAGTCAGTGAAGTGTCAGCGGCAAGTGAAGAGCAGGCTCAGGGAGTTGCCCAGATCAATACCGCAGTAATCGAGATGGATCGAGTGACCCAGGGAAATGCCGCCAGCGCCGAAGAGTCTGCTTCTGCCAGCGAACAGCTTTCATCTCAGGCTCTCGAGCTGCAAAGCAGCATCACGAGTCTGATCGCGCTGGTGCGCGGGTGCACAGAGACTGCGATTCGCGAGCCTGCTGCGGAATCAACTGCTTCGCAGACGTGCTCATCGCCATCCCCGTCAGAAGATACAGTACCGCCTTCTCGCCAGGACCGAAAAACGAAGCCGCCGAAAGCAAAGTCTTTACCCAAGCGAGAGGTCCGGCCACAGGATATAATTCCCTTTGATGACGAGGACCTTCAGGAACTATAGGGAGGGTTCAAGGTTCCAGGTTCAAAGTTCAAAGTTGGAAATACCGTAAGAAGTGAGAAGTAAGGAGTAGTAGGATGAAGGGTGATTCGTGCCTATTCTTTCTTCCAACTCCTAACTTCTTACTTTTTACTGCTTATGGTGTCTCGGAAATAAGAGACTGGATAAACGCGAGCATCGAGGGGCTCTCAAACCTGACCCCGCCGACCATCTTCTCTCTCACGATTCCTTGCTTATCGATAATGATGGTTTCGGGAACACCCGTAACCCGGTAGGTGCGTGAAACCGTCAGGTCTTTATCCTCAAGTACCGTCAGAGACATGCCGTTTTCCTCAAGATAGCGTAACGCTCGCTCAGGATTGTCCCGGAAGAGAATCGTGAGGATGACAAAATCCTGAACATCATGCATCTGAGCAGCAAGCCCGTAAAGAGAAGGCATCTCCAGACGGCACGGAGGACACCACGACGCCCAGAAATTCACCACCACCACCTTCCCTTTCAGGTCTTCCAAGCTCCAGGTCTTCCCCTGTTGATCAGTCAATGAAAATAGTGGCGCCGGCTGACCTTCGACCAACGGAGCGGCGGTGCGTTCCTCTCCCTTGCATCCCGTCAGCACAACTGCAAGGATCACTATGAGCAGAAAAGCCGGCCTGCTATTCCTGATAGGCATAATTGCTGTCCTCCTCGCGGTCAACTCTATCCCTTACTGTTGTGTGGCTCATTTCCGTGTGTCGTGGCGGTACTTGGCGTAAAGATCAGCAAAGAAAACCGGCAGGCGCTGGTGCAAATCATCCAATAATGGCAGCATGATTTCCCGCATCTGAGGATGTGCTGAGCCAGCACAGCGGAGGCTCAATACATGCCGCCACTCTCTGATACTGCAGGTCATAATAATTTCGGTCTTCAGACTATTGGGAAGAACCGTGCGGGCCTGCTCCGGCTTAATACCTGACGCAATGAGGCTCATATAGGCTTGCTCTGCCTGTTTCACAGCATTGAGCCAGGTCTGATACCCCGGAGAATCCTCGGACCAGAAGCATGGTCTGATGACGGTTATCTCGTTTCCGAATTTGTTCTTACTGTAATTGGCATATCGTGTACTTTCCTGACTATATGATGCCAGCCGATGTCGAACCAGTTCATGGCTTATTCCCCGATCACAGACAAACCGGACCGTGATGCTTCCATGCTCCAGAACACTGTGGTGCCCTGAATCAAGGAGACGCTGGACGAACGCGTACGCCGAGTCTTCCGTGAGCCGATCTTCAGACTTATAGCAGACACGACCTGCAGCTTCGATGTGACGAAGGATAAAGCCCTCATCAGGCAGATAGAGAATCTCGTGGGAGGGAGCGATCACTTTCATGGCGCTGCTCTGTTCCGCTCGGAAAGGGTTCCAGGTTCAAGGTTGCGTTTTGTATAGGTTATATAAGTCTTATATGACCTATACTCCCCCTCACATCACTTCCTTATCACTCAGGTCCACGGCCCGATCGATTTCAGCCTTTAGCTGAGATGGCAAACCGGGAATGTCCACCGTGAGGAAACCTCGTACAATGGTGGCTACAGCCTCATCTTCAGTAAGGCCACGTGACATAAGATAGAGGACTTCTTCCTGGGCTATCTTGCCTACCGCTGCCTCATGGGACATCTCCACTCCCTCTACCCGGCCAACCAGCTCGGGTATTGCGTGAATGATTCCTCCTTTGAGAATGAGTCCGCGACACTCCAGGTGCGCCTTGATTCCCGGTACGTCACCGATGAGCTCTCCACGTGATATAATGGTGCCGCCGTTACTAATAGTACGGGCAATGATTTCTGCGCGGGTTTCTTCGCTCTTGAGAAAAATGCGGCCGCCGACATCCATCTCGCATCCCGGGCTTCCCACGAGCAAGCTGTAAAAGCGTGCTACAGCACCTTTCCCGACCAAGTGTGTGGTGGGATACATTTGGATCGATTTTACCGGCTTCATGCAGATATAGTTGTTCAGAAAGAGTCCACCCTCCTCCACCTGTCCTACTGATCGCGGCCGCACCATCATTTCTTCGGCCCAATTATGGATCATGGTGAAGCTTAGCTTGGCATTCTTTTTTACATAGAATTCCGATATGCCGACGTGCAGACCACTCTTGACGTGAGGAGCAGTCTGGCATCCGGTGATCATGTGCAGTTCCGAATCCTCTTCCGCAATGATGAGATTGTGTACGTTCTGATTCAAGCCTTCCTTTCCGATATAGAGACATGCCTGAACCGGATAAACTACTTTTGCCCCGGGCAGCGCCCGAATGACGTATCCGTCATGCAGATTAAGATGTGCTTGAGCAGTGAATTTATCGGTATCGACCGAGGCCAGCTTCCAGTAGTACTCCTGAACCCAATCGTACGTTTCCAGAGCCTGCTTGATGGGGATGATTTCCAGTCCTTCCACCCGTGAATGAGCATGAATTACCGAAGTGTCTTTCTGAATGAAGGTTCCTGATCGTTCCTGTTCCCCAGTGTCAATGCCGGCCTGGATTATGTGGTCTCGATCTTCCTGCGACAGAGCGCGGAGGTCCGTCAGATAGGCATGGGGGCTGGCATCGATCTTAAACGACTGAAGATCGACGTCCGGTCCGTAGAGTGCCTTCTTATCCTTTGCCTGTAGAGCTTTCCCATCTAAATCGCGCATCGCACACACTCCTCGTAGCCCAATTCCTTGATGCAGTGAAAGATTTCAGCCGGATTGATCTTGCAGGCCAGCACCCCCTGATAGAGCACCTGCCCCTTATCAGCGGTAACATAATCCAGAATAAATCCAGTGTGGGTAATTATGAGACCCATCTTATGCCGTCCAGCGTGGACCATTTTTTGCGATTTCAGCGGATCAGAATGAATATCACGCTGAAGGAGATGGCTGATAGTGTTTCCTATGAGCGCTATATTCTCCAGATCGACTCCCGACTCAGGCTCATCGAACAGCAGAAGGTCGGGATCCTGAGCCATCAGCTGGACGAGCTCCGAACGTTTTATTTCTCCACCGGAGAACCCGGCGTTAATGTCTCGATCAAGGAAGCTATCGAAATTCATTTTTCTCGCCAGTTCTTCAACGTTAACCGCTTCCTTGCCGCAAATCTGAACCATCTGCCGGGTTTTTAGACCATGAATCGTAGGCGGCCGTTGATACGACATGCCAATGCCCAGCTTTGCCCGTTCATGAACCGGCATAAAGGTAATCTCTTCACCTTTGAACAGGATCTTTCCTCCGGTAACCCGATACTGAGGATATCCCATGATCGTCATCAGCAATGACGTCTTCCCGGATCCGTTTGGGCCGAAAAGAATGTGTGTTTCTCCCGGCCTGATCTCTAAATCAATGTGTTTGAGGATCTCTTTGTTCCCGAGCTTTACCTGTAGGTCCTCAACAATGAGCATCACATTCTCCTTATCGAAAGAACATTTCACAACCGGCATAAAAAGCCGGTAAGCTACAGTGATTACCATAATTCCGGCAGGTTTTGAAGGAAATAGTTAAAGGAATGAACGTCGGCTCAACCTGATGCGTACGTATTTCGCACCTGAGTGGCCGGCTGCTTCGGGAGGTATTCGAAACCCGGTGCTTTGGAGAATTGTACCTTGTCGGTCGGCCGGGTCAGATTGTCCCAGGGGAAACCAGCTGCAGACCAGACCATCGGAAGCCGTTATTAAGCGCATTTGCCGCTGCTTGCAGACCAGCCGCAGTGAGCGGCTGTCCCGACGCCACAATCCAGTCGATATGACCTTGGTCTAATGTTCCTGTTTGGATCGTCTCATTCTCAAACCAGTGAGTGAATGTATCACCGACACTCAGCTGCCGGTTGCGATCCTGGTCCACAATGACTGAGGTGGCATCGATAATTCCGTCACCGGTTACATCAGCCGGCTCATTCGGCTCCTGACCAGGAACATATCCGATGGTCTGACAAAGCGTGATGATCTGGTTTGCGGCAAGACCCATCACCTGAGCTAACTCATCTCGAGGAACACCGCCCCGTACCACTACCGCCAGGTTCTCGGAAGCGCAGCAAAGATAAACATTCTGGGCAATAAATCCGGTGTCCGCAAAGCAGGTTGTTTCTTCCGGCTGCTTGCTTGTATCAGCTACGTAGATAAAATCCACGGGGGCAGAAGCCACGTACTCGCGATCCCGCCCAGCCGCGGTCTCTTCCCGCAGATCCGCGGTACTCACAAGCTGGAGCTGATGAAGCATCGCATCATAGTAGTAGAGACCCTCTTCCAGAGCAACATAAATATCCGTTTCCTGCTTGTTCTGAGAAGAAGGAGCGGTCCGCTTCCCGTTTTCAACACGGTTTACGCCAAACCCGGACCAAAGCAGATTTCCCAGGATCTGCATCGGCAGCTTGCGAGTGCTGAAGGATCGCTGCGACTTGCGCTCCAGAAGCACCTGCAGCAGAGGGAGGCCGTTCGTAACCTGTGGTGCCGGAAGCTGAATAGTAGCTAAGGCTTTGGTGTCCTGAGGGGCTATACCGTGACCACCCCAATCGTCAGCAGAAAGGAAACCTGCTGGCATCAGGGCTAAGCAGGTTATCAATGCTGCAAGCAGTGTATTTCTCTTCATCACATTCCTCCTCCGGTGGTTCACAGGCACAGGGGACTCTTCTTTCACTGGAGATACGCTTTATAGTACGGTGGATTGCGCTGTCAAGCCTATGGGGTAAATACCGTATTTTACAGCTGCAGAAAGCGTATGACAGCGCATAGTTATTCCGGTGATCATTTGACCAACGGCTCAATCAGCTTCAGGGGAAGGTTGAGCGTATTTTTCATGATCCGCGTCACATTGCCCCGGACCGCGGAAACAGGCGCTGTTTTCACCGCCGGGTTATTCCAGTCACCGCTAACCTTGACAGGAACAGTCACTACTTCGCCTCCCAGAATGGTGTTTACCAGCGGAACATATTGCAGGATCCGGTCCAGCCGCTGCAAAGGAGCAGCAAGAATGGTAAGATCGAGTTGTTTGTTGATGAGGTCGATGGTGCCTTCGCCCGCGAGACCGAGCGATGGTCCCTTCATAGTGATAGTGTCACACACCAGAATACCGCGGTCAGCCTGTCCTGTGATGAGAATCGAATCATAGGCGATTCCTTCCTGGAACAACTCGGGAAGTTTGATTTGCACAACATCCATTACGCTGAGCACAGTAAGTATCTTACCGACAATTCCCAACCGGTGAAGCCTCCCTTCGCGTGCCTGGAACTCTATCTGCCCATCCAGGCTGTTCATAAGGGGTCCGGTTCCGTTTTTCCTGGCCAGATGAATCTCGCCGGTGAGATCATAGTTGCCTCCAATGACCTTTTTGCCGCCTTGCAGGCAGGTAATCGTAGGAGCGAGATTCGCGTCTGAGGCCAACATCTGAAAAGCAGCCTCTATGCCTTCGGAGGAAATAGCGATCAGGCCTGGAGTGGCAATTGCGCAGAGTTCGGCGTCGGTTACCTCCACTTGTACCGTCCGGTCCCGACTTAGAGAAACAAGTGCATAAAAAGGATCCCAGGTAAAATCACCGTACGAAAACTCACCCGCACGGACGGTCAATCGAGCTTCGATAGGCAACGGCCTCCCTCTTTCAGGTGCTGTTCTCTCGGATTCGCCTTCTGGAATCAGAGAACTCAGCAGATTCCAATCTAGGCTTCCGGTAATAAGCTCCATGTCTGCCGCAAAGTGATCTCCGGAACGCTCTATCGATCCGGTCAAATCGAAAACGCGGTCCTGCCACGAGACAACCGCATGGTCGAGATAGCCTGCCTGCTGCTCTGCTCTCAGATCGAGTGACTGTACAACGAAGGAAACCCCTTCAGCTTTCGCCCATGGTACGATAATGTCCTCTCCGGTGAGTTCTCCCTGTACCGTCGTGCTGGCAAGATCGTCCAGGTCAAGCCGGACGAAGAGGTCGGCTTTTACCTTCCCGCTAAGAATTTTATTTTCCTGAAGGATGCCGTCGACGAGCGCTTCGGTAAGCTCTCCTTGGGCCTTCAACTCAAAGAGGCGCCTGTTCTTGCTGATTACAATCGAAGCGCGAGTTCCGCCCTGACTGAGAGCGATCACATACCGGGCCTGCGCCGGAGATTCGCGATAAAAGGATATATCCGCCTCGACATTCTGCTGGCCGATGATGGTTGCCGCTGCGGTTGCGGTCTCACCAGGCCCCCACACCACGGATCCGGCCGAGATGCTTACTGGTCCGGCGAACCGAACCGCCCGGTCCGGCCTCACGAAGGTCAGTATTCGATGTATCTCCGGCTGCTGCAGGAGTCCCTGAAACTGCACTTCTGCCCGCCGCCTGTTCCCGAGATAGCCGGCAACCCGGCCAGAGCCGTTCAGCGCGCTGCCGTCAGCGCGAACCTCGGCTTTACTGAAGGTGATCGCATCGGGAATCACGTTGAACGCTGCCGTGGTCAGAGTTACTGACTGGTTAAGAGGCACCAAGCGGAATACAACAGCCTCTGCATGTCCGGCAAAGCGGAACGTCCCATTGCTCAAGTCTCGCAACGGCGTCCTGAACTGCGTCTCCTCAAATATCGCGGTACCGCTCTGCACATCAGGAATCCAGCGGGAACGCAGCCTGGCTCCAGCCAGCTCGCGCACCCAGGGATACACCTGTTGCAGTGCCAATCGTATCGTACCCGGGCAGGATATACTCAGCAGCGGCTGGTCACCGGTCTGAAGCGCTATGGTGAGGTCGGAAAAAGTCGATGCTCCCCAGGCACCGGTGAGACCGTGAGCCGCTATCCTATTCCCGGAATACGAGAAGGCGCCGTTATCAATCCGGACCGGGAAAGGAAGTCCGGAAGCACTGGCCCGGAGATTGAAGCTGTCCACTTCAGCGGATGCCGTTATTCCCTGCGGGTCACCGGATATCATAAACGTTCCTGTTGCCGCACCCTGCAGGTCCTGAATTCTCTCAACAGCGTTCAGAAATGTCATATTCCTGACCCACGTCTTGAGAAGCGGCAGGAGGTGAACGAGTTCGCTCTGCACTCTCACAGAAACATCGAACGGCCGTCCCGGAGTGAGGAGATCCACCGTGGCCGTGCCATCCCGGCCGGTGATCGCTCCCAGACGGGCATGATCGATAGTGCTCTCGAGGATCCCGCCACGTACTGTCACCGTTCCCAGGACCTCCTCCAGCTCCAGTTCTGCCTTGGGAATAAAAATCTTTCCGTCAGTAATTGTGCTGTGCAGACGAATATTGTCAGCCCTTAACAGATCAGCAGTACGATCGGCCTCAAGAACTGCCGTGAGAGCAGGAAAGCTTCCAGCTTGCACTATGTTCAGGAGTCTGCTCGCCAGCCGGGAATCCGGCACGAGCTGCGCAGCCGCCTCTTTCAGCAGGTCTACAGTAATCGTGGTACTGGATAACGAGCACCGGATTCTGGGTGACTCATTGGTTCTTAAGAATTCTGCCGCAGCAGTCACACCGGGCTGCCGGAATCGTATTTCGGGAAATGCAACTGATACAATTCCGTCTTTCAGCGTTCCTGCTGCCCGGAGTTTCTGCAGCCGGAAGATGTACCGGTTACGAAGCTCTGCAGCATCATGCGGTTCATCTCGACCGGTGAGATCGAGATGTGATGATATGCCTTCTTCTCCAAGAAAGGCGGTCAGCGCCTCCACATCCGCCGCTCCGAGCCGAACCCGCTCAGCTGCTGGAAAAAAGAACTCCGTCACCTGCTGCAGCAGACATCTCCGAATGTGCAACGAGGCGCGTCCACTCCCTTCAGGCACGGTCAGGCGTCCGGCAACGAAAAACTCTTCCCAAAGTGGTGCGCTGGCGCGGCACTCGAACTGTGCAGCCTCCGAATCACGGCTCAGAACTACGTGAATGTCCTTGATCTGAATACGCCGGTGATGGTCCTGGTGCATAATAACTGCAGCGCCATTGCTGATGGTGCAGGTACCGGAGAACTTTCCACCAAGGGTGAGAGCGTTGACCGCCCGCTCTGACACTTCTTCGGGGAAAAGCATGGACTCCGAAGGCCTCTCGTCTTCTGATCGAGGCGAAAAAACCAAACTGACCTGCGGACTCTCCACGTAATAACGCCCGCTCAGAATCTGTCCGGAAAGAAGGCGGGAGAAATCCGGATAGGCAATGATGGATGGAATAGTCGCGCTTATTCTTCCCGGCGCCGACAGTCTTGTCTGGCTGATGATCACTCTCGGCTCCGGAACGATGCGAGCCGCTATATCTTCGACGTGTATCTCGGCACCTAATCGAGCCGATAAGGCGCTGACCATCGTATCCTGAAACAGACGAATCATCAGGGATGGAAAGAAGAACACCAGCGCAGCGCAAACCACAAGAAAAGCGGCGCCCGCTGCGAGCACACGCCGCCTCGTTACACTTTTGATAGCCATTCACATCTCCTTTTTCTCACTACCCAGGATCCGTGCCCCGTATTCTCAGCTACTTACCGCTGAGATCTCGGGGGACCGCGCGAGGTGTACCAGGCTATGTGCAACGGTTTACCCGAGCACAGCATAGAAAATACTATCAAGGCAGTATACCGGCCTTGTCTCGGATAAGTATAAGAGAGAAAGGGATCTAATGCCAGCTTTCGTAGTGTCAGGGCCGGAGATTTTTAGCCATGGGCAAAACCGGCAACGAGGGCAGGCGGTCCCAGGGGGTTTTCTGCCCTTTTGCAGCGGATGAATCTGTGCGTGCAACACAACAGGAGCCTTCAGAAGCAGCTGATGCATACGAAGGAGGTGCAGACAATGAGAGAACTTCTCAGGCAATTCGCAAACAAGACCGTACGCGTTTATACGATTTCCGGAGTCGAATCATATCTTGGAATCATTCAAGAAGTAGGTGACCAGTATGTTGCGCTCCGGAGTTATTTCAAGGAAGATGTCAGCTACATTTCACTTGCCCACATTGAGAGCTTCAAGGTAGAACCTGTCTCGGAAAACGCCAAGCTCTGAAAGCATCACGGCTGCAACGGCGACTGCCGCTGTGGCGATCAAGCACCGGGACTGTTCCCAGAAAAGGCGCTAACGTGAAACAGCTGTATGAGGAGAAATACCTATGCCACACCGTGAGGCAATGAAAAATAAGGACTATGATCTGGTCAGCGTCTTATACCATGCATTACAGGGACTCGAAACAACTGAACAGTATATGCATGATGCCGAACGTGAAGGCGACCGGGAAGTAGTACAGTACCTGAGGGATGTCCAGGAGAATTATCAGGACCTTGCTGATTGTGCCAAGAATCTGCTGGCTAACCGCATTCGCAAGTAATAGCCGCGTACTGCGACAAATCCGTCTTATAAATACAAGCGAGCACCCAGCAGTTCTCCGAGGTGCCTCTCGACAAAGCACCAGCACGGTGTATGACTCTCATTAGTCACGGTTTATTTACAACGTTGCTGGTGGTGAATCAAGGCTATGGAAAAGTATCCCCAAGGGGATACCCATTGCTTCTCCTGGATCGTCGCTGCGGATCCGGAAACACTCTCAGCAAAACAGCGCGAAGAAGAACCGGTACAAAAGACCTGGAGCGACCAGAGACGGAAAAAAGCCACAGGCGCAGAGCACCCATGCCGCATGACCGCAGACAAGCAGGACACAAACCCCGGGGTGCTGCATAATCGATTCGGATCCCCCGCGGATTTCTTTACTGCTGCATTAAGCAGGCGAGGCTGCCTGCTCTGTTTGTCAGGCAGCCTTTTTTTCTGTCCTCTTTACACGGTATTCCCTTTTAGCTCGCTCTTCTGCTCGAGCTTCTTCCTGTGATACGAGACACAAGAATCCAAATGCTACTGCAAAGAGGAAGATATTTATTGCAGCTACTACATCTAGCATTGTTACCTACCTCATTCTAAACTGTTTCCATTTTGAATGGGCACTTCACTGCACTCGTGATATCCGGTGCTTAGTGTTTCAGATCTAATTATCCCCGACAGGCTAAACACTCTCTGCTCCTATGAGGAGCACCACAAACCGCTGCCAGTTCCGCAGGCACACCGACTCAGAAGGTATGCTTTCCCATTCATTGTCAACAATCAACCGATATGCTATGCTATGCCCAGTACAGTAACAAAATAATCATCCATAACGACAACACAAGATACTGTTTCGGGTTTGCCTTTGCCGCGGCGCCGGTAAACAGCGTCTCTGGCTCATGCCGGAGGAAAAACAATGATGAGAGGGAAGGCTCTGGCTTTTGTTCCCCTGTTGCTTTTAGCCTGGACAGCAGATCAAGTTGCAGAAGATCGTTGCGCTCACGGCTGGAGCGGCTCGACGCACGCATTTATTGCCGCAACCTGCCTCAATGTCAGCCAGGTTCCTCTGGCAAGTTATAATGCCCGCATGGGATCACTAGTCCCGGATTTCTTCTGGTACTTGGAAGACACCGGGCAGCTCGATCCTGCCAGCGCTGATCAGTTGCACGGGTTCGATGCTCTTCCGGATCTGGATCCGGAGACAATCCTGTATCAGACTGTCACAAGCGCTCTTCATCCCTGGAACATCGATCTTTCTTTTTTTGCAGAAGGAATAAAAACGCACGTATTCGCCGACATCGCGGTGCACAATCTTTTTGATGGCTATCTCGAAGGCAACGGGATGTGGGTGGATATGCTTCAAGCCCGGACCGGCCAAACCAACCGAATGGCACTGCACCTGGCCCTTGAATTCGCTGTGGACGCCCTCTTGATCCAGGACGTCGGTTCTTTCCAGCTTCATGATCTCGTCCGCGCCGGTCCTCAAGCTGCCCTTCTCGAAAATGCTGTGAATCAGATCACTCTCGATACCAACACGAACCTCACCATTCAGTTCAACCGTTATCTTTCCCTGATGCGCCGACTGGAAAAGCTTGCCGGCAGGTGGGGGCCGTACCTCTCCGGAAATCCCGCTCCTGTCGATCTTTACGATGAGACTCGAGCTGTGCTGCTATCTGATGGCATGCCAGGTCCACTATCAAGAGAGCTGAACGACTACCTTTCCGCGCTGGAGATCCTACGCAACTACCCATCTGAAATCTACCAGACACTTACAGTGGATATGAACTGGCAAGACGTGCTTCTGGCTGTCATCGAAACCTGGAACAGCGAAGCAGCCAGTAAAACAGCAATCAAGTGAAAACGACAGAAGAGATGGAGTATGCTTAGAGAGAAGCAAGCTCATCCTTACCTGATCCACCCCCTGTAACCTTCCTTCAGCAAAACAGATTGACAGTCACATGGTTTTTCGGTATAGTGTGATTCATAAGTTACGGATATTCCAAGCAATCTATTTGCCAGACGATTCATTCAATGCTTGCCCGAGCTCTCAGTGCACCCTCGAAGCAGGCCATTCAACATCTGAGGTAACGAATGGATAGGTATGCAGTTATCATGGCGGGCGGATCCGGCACCCGCTTCTGGCCTGCAAGCAGGAGCATGCTGCCAAAGCAATTTCTCACCATTCTCGGTTCTGAAACCATGCTCGAACTTACGATGAAACGGGTGCGGCCGTTATGTGCTGACAATCGCATCATCATCGTAGGAAGCGAAGAACACCATGAGCTGCTTACGAGATATGGAGCAGGCAGCCAAACAGTTATTTTCGAAGAACCCCGGGGGCGAAATACCGCTCCGTGCATCGGTCTGGCAGCTGCGTACCTGAGAGAAACAGGTAGTGCTGACACTCCCATGATCGTTCTGCCAGCAGACCATTACATTGCCGACGAAGACGGCTTTCGAGCTGTGATCCTGGCCGGGTGTGAACTTGCTCGACAGGGTGACATTGTTACCATCGGTCTACTTCCAACCCGGCCAGAAACCGGCTATGGATACCTGCAGAGAGGACCGGTACGGGAAACTGTAGCCGGCTTTCCGGTCTATCAGGTTAGGCGATTTGTTGAGAAACCTGGTCTCACTGATGCCTTGCAGTATCTGGACAGCGGAGAGTTTTTCTGGAATGGAGGGATCTTTATTTTCTCTGCTCGCACGATCCTTGACGAAATGCAAATCCATCTGCCTTCGGTCTACAATGAATTGCTTCATGTCGAGCATTCTCTCGGGACCGACCAGTTTCCTGCCGCCCTTCGAGCCGCCTACGATACCTTTCCTTCGGTTTCAATCGATTACGGCATTATGGAAAAAACCCGCCGCTCAGTCGTTACCCTGCCGGGCGACTTCGGCTGGAGCGATGTGGGAAGCTGGGAGTCTCTCTATGAAGTTCGCAAAAAAGAATCCGATGCTGATGGGAACGTAGCGATTGGCGATAGTATCCTGCTCGACACCTCATCGTCATTCGTCATGAATCAGACGAATCACATCGTGGTGGCACTTGGGTTACAGAACACCATTATCGTTAACACCAATGATGCTCTGTTCGTAGCAGACATGAAGAAGTCTCAAGATGTGAAAAGGGTCATCAAAGAGCTCGAAGAGCGGAAACTGCGTTCGCTTTTGTAAGGAGGTTGAGATGGACAACCCATATATCTTCCGGGAGTATGACATACGAGGCAATGCGGAAAAAGATTTCGCCAATGACAGTGCGTACCGCCTCGGGCGCGCACTTGGAACCTACTTCGCCGATCGAGGCTCCCAAGCGATAGCTCTCGGCCGTGATTGCAGGCTCAGCTCTCCGCGGCTTCATCACCAGCTCTCCCGAGGACTTATCGATTGCGGGTGTACTATAATCGACCTCTCGATTGTGCCTACCCCCCTCCTCTACTACTCTCTTTTCAACCTCTCTGTCGACGGTGGCGTGATGATCACCGGCAGCCATAACCCGCCGGAGGAGAACGGATTCAAAATCTGCCTGGGCAAATCCACCATCTTCGGCAACGAGATTCAAGTAATTAGAACAATTATGGAACGAGAAAATTTTGCCCAAGGTGCGGGGCAGATGGATTTTGCAAATATCAAAGCTCCTTATTTAAATGCGGTGAAACAGTTCATCGTTATGGGTGATCACAGGCGCAAGATTGTTATCGATGCTGGCAACGGCACTGCCGGGCTGGTTGCCGGCACTCTCTACCGATCCCTCGGTGTGGAGGTTGTCGAGCTGTTCTCAGAACCTGACGGCAGCTTTCCTCATCACCACCCCGATCCTACTGTTCCTCAGAATCTGGATGAACTCATTCAGGCGGTCAAAGCTGAAAAAGCTGATCTGGGTATTGCTTTCGACGGCGATGCAGACCGAATCGGAGTTGTCGATGAGAATGGTTCGATCATCTGGGGAGACCAGCTTATGATCATTTTCTCCCGTGCGATTCTCAAACAAATTCCCGGAGCCGTCTTTGTTGCAGAAGTGAAATGTTCTCAAACACTTTTCGACGACATCGAACAACACGGCGGCACCGCAATCATGTGGAAGGTTGGTCATTCACTCATGAAATCCAAGCTGCGGGAAACAGGCGCAGCCTTGGCAGGAGAAATGAGCGGACACATCTTTTTTGCGAACCGCTATTATGGATACGACGACGCACTCTATGCCGGAGCGCGACTGCTCGAAATTCTGTCTCACACGGACAAGAAGCTTTCTGCTCTGCTGGCGGATGTTCCTCACATGGTTGCCACGCCTGAAATTCGCATTGAATGCAGCGACAGAATCAAATTCCAAGTAGTAGAAGAACTGGCAGCGCATTTTAAGCGCCACTACCGGGTCATTGATGTAGACGGAGCGCGGATTCTCTTCGATAAAGGCTGGGGACTGATACGAGCCTCCAATACGCAGCCGGTACTGGTGCTTCGCTTCGAGGCGCGAGATCAAAACGCACTCGATGCCATTCAGTCGCTCGTCACCGCCAAGGTGCGAGCTGCTATCAAAACCGGAGAGGAAGGAGGTCACTGTGGCAGAAGCGATACTCAATAACGGCATCAGCATCACCTACCTGGGACACGCCTGCTTTTCTATCGTTTCTCAGGACACATCGCTCCTCATTGATCCCTGGATCACGGGAAACCCTCAAGCCCCTGAAAGCGCCAAGGATCTAGCAAAGCCTGATGCCATTCTTATCACCCACGCTCATGGCGATCATCTGGGGGATGCTCTCTCCATCGCCAAGAGAACCGGCGCATCGACCGTTTCTATGCCCGAAATTGCTCACTATCTTGTTAGAAAAGGACTTGCTGCCGACAAGGCAATCGGGATGAATAAAGGAGGAACCGTTACCGTGCGGGATGCACGTGTGACCATGGTCCACGCTCTTCACAGCTCATCACTTATTGAAGACAACCAGGTTATCTATGGCGGAGAAGCAGCCGGATTCATCATTCTATTCAAAACCGGATTCTCTCTGTATCATGCAGGTGACACGGGAGTGTTCGGCGACATGAAGATCATCGGAGAGATGTATCGTCCAGAGGTAGCTCTGGTACCGATCGGTGATCATTATGTGATGGGTCCGTCCGAAGCCGCCTATGCCTGTAAGCTGCTTAAGCCCAAGCTGGTGATTCCTATGCACTATGGGACCTTTTCCGTACTGACAGGAACACCGGAGAAATTTCAGGCCCTCATGCAGGAGCTGCCGGAAATCAAGATCCTTGTTTTGAAGCCGGGAGAAGCGATCAGCTAAAAGCACTCGAAAGCAGACGCGATTGGCAACGTTCGGCAAGGCAGCGAGCGGGCGGTTGATGATGCGTGATGTGCGTATTGCGATCTGAAATGTGGAACCTGGAACCTGCAGCCACTGTGGCTCTTTTCAACACTCTGCTGAGTCAGATACCCCCAGCAGTTGATTGATGCGTGACAATGTTGCATGATCGGGATTGAGGAAACGAACTCCCATGCCTGAAGAGGCGTTGTCCTGCAATGCTGCAGCTTCCGGTGCATTGGACCACACAACCTCACAGGAGACTTCCAGTTCCTTTCCGCCATCGGGCAGAAAGATCTTCAAGGAGAACTGGGAACCTTTTTCCAGTGGGCGCTCAGTCCTGATGAAGATGCCACCTTTGCCGATATTCGCCAGATAGCTATTGGCAAAGGCTTCCTGCGTCTGGTAGACGATCTTGAATCTCTTAGGGTTGCTGTCATTCTCCTTTTCGTCCGATCGAAGAACTTCATCGACAACAAAGCTCCTGACTAACTGTATCGTTTCCGATCCGTAACTTACTCCGCACCACGGGCATGCAGAAACCTTAGCGGGTATCTCCTTCGTACAGTAAGGGCACGCCAGCGTTCCTTTTCGTAGGTAATCTGAGTTTGTCATCATGTTCTCCTTCAAGGCTGGGTCTTAGAAGCTTTTGCCTGGCGATAAGGGCGTTATCCCGTGGAGCGGCAATATTTAATTAATACCATGCGGATCAGCTAGCGTCAACCGGCATACGTTCACTAGCCTCATTAGGCGCCCGAAAGCTATGCGTTTCCCCCCAAGCCGAGGCGATGGGAATGATACGGCTCGGTTCGTCAGAAAAACAGATAAAACAGGGATTCCATTTTCCCGATAGCCTTGGTATCATATTTCGACCGGATCAATTCTTGATGCATCATTGCACCTCGAACCTCATCCTAAAGGACACGCGGCAGCCGCACGCCTGTCCGATGCAGCCAGCGGCACAGAGACTATTATGGAAGTCACATTACTCGGAACCGGAGGGGCTATCCCCACACTGCGACGCAGTCTTCCTTCCGTCGCGTTACAGCGAGAAGGAAGCCTATTTCTTTTCGATTGCGGCGAGGGTACTCAGGTCCAGATTAGCCGTGCGTCACTGAACCCGGGTAAACTGGAAGCTGTTTTTCTTACCCATCTGCATGGTGACCATGTTACCGGTCTTCCCGGACTCCTGATGACTATCATGCATCAGTCACGTGAGAAACCGCTGCTCTTATTCGGTCCTGCGGGAACAAAGGAGTTCGTTTCCATGATAAGGAAATGCTTGGGCTTTAACCCAACGTATTACCTGGATATCCGTGAAGTCACCGAAGGCCGCTGTTATGTTCAGAATGAGTTCTGGATCGAGGCGGCGGAGGTCGACCATCGGCCGAGAACGTTTGCGTTCTCCTTTCAGGAGAAGCCTCGGCCTGGTCGATTTTACCCAGAACAAGCACAGCTCCTGGGAATCCCTGAAGGCCCCCTGTTTGGAAAACTGCAGCGTGGTGAAAGCGTGAGTGCGCCGGATGGAACCGTTGTGCATCCTGAGATGGTGATGGGGCCTCCCCGCAGTGGTAGGAAGTTCGTCTATGTGACGGATACCAGACCTTGCCCGGCAGTCGTGAGCCTTGCGGAAGACGCAGATCTGCTGATCCATGAAGGCATGTTCGCCAATGATATGGAAGAAGAGGCTCACCGCAAAGCCCATTCAACAGTAACTCAGGCCGCGCAGATAGCTAAAGCTGCACGGGTCCGGAAACTTGTGCTTACTCATATCAGCCCACGGTACACCCGGATTGATGAACTGCTCCATGAAGCCCGTGCTGTCTTCCCTCACGCCGTTATCGGACGGGATCTTATGACGTTTAAGATACCGGTGCATAAATAAGGTTCAAAATACAGTCAAGAGTGAGGAGTAAATCTTTGCTCCTTACTGCCCCACCTGGAACCTTGAACCTCTTCAGATCAATAGCTGTATCGGTGCACCGCGCTCGTATCCATGCTGTTGGGCCATTATGTCAATATGCAGCGTGGCAATATTTTCCACATCGAGTGGAACCCGCTCCCCCAGAATGTCTGTGTCCACCACCTTGAGATATCGCCCACATTCCGAGCACACTTCAATACGGTATTCGCGCTCATTTCCTACCCATAGATACGAGCGACCGTCTTCGTCCTCTTTGCCGCAGAAGGGACACCGGCCCGGATCAAACGGCCATGTCGTCTCACAGTAAACGCAGAACAAATTGCGCTGTGATGCTTTTACAGCGATCTCGCTCATGGCCGGAAGCTCGCCGCAGATCGGACAGTATCCATGATCCCAATCTTTACTCCAGAGGTGCTCTTCCAGTTGACGAGCGTAAAACGTATAAACAGGTTTGAGGCACTCTACCAAAAGAAAGTAGAGCAGAAAAGGATCAGCAAGCTCACGAGGTTCTTCCAGCATAAATTCAAAGTCCCCTTCCCAAACTTTGCCGATCACGGTGCTTACCTCGAGACCAGTGCGCTGGAAAAAGGCTCCGATGTCAGTAACTGCATCAGGATTCTTCTCTCTGCTAACCTGCAGCAAATGAATAAAAAAGTCACTCAGGGTGACAAGGTCGAGCGTGACTGCAGCCTTGTCGAGAAGAGGAAATCCACCTTGAAGCTTGGCATTCAGAATCCGAGTTTCAATCCTCATTTCCGGAAGGACGAGGGCGGAGGAACACGAATCCCTTTCCCGGTAGATCCTTTCATAAAAATCCATTACTTCCTGGTATGCCGGTTTCGTGCGACGAATGTGAGCCATGCGTTGGAGCTTGGCATTGAGATCGAATTCCCTGGTCACGCTGGCTTCCTCCAATGACAGCTGCAGCAGAGCGGGCTGCTACAGGCAACGACGCGATCCCAACAAAAATTCCTCTGGATCCGTGATGGCCATTCTGGGTCTCCATGGAATCACTAAGGCAGTAAGGAGTTCTCAAGGATAGGCAAAGGGCACTCATCGTCTTCATACACCTTACTCTTCGCCGCCTGCCAGGAGATACCGTGCTGGTGCCCAGGTCACTATAGAATCTTGCTATAGCCTTGTCAACCTTGTATACTGCCCCTCAGAACCGGCAGGAATTGAGGCTGGACAGTTTGATCCAGCCGTCGATTATTCACCTCTTACTCAAAAAGCAGCTCGACGCATGTATACCATCGCTGATGAAAAAACACGAATCCAGGAATTGATCACCATTGCCCACCGCAGCTATGATCGCTGCCTCACTGCGGGATGCGGCGGCAATATCAGTGTCCGTCTTGATGACAACCGCTTTCTTATTAGTCGAAGCGGCAGCTCCCTGGGTTTTCTCGCTGAGGACGACATTGTCAGCATGAGCTGCTCCGGCGAAAAAATCTCCGGTACCGGAAAGCCATCTTCCGAAGCACCTGTTCATGCCGCTATCTACCGTGCCCTTCGCCCGGGGGCTATCCTCCATACGCATCCACCGGTCATCTCTGCTCTGGCGATCAGCGGCACTCCTTTTCGGCCGATCATCTTCGAGCACTCCGTTGTTCTGGGAGATGTTCCGGTCATTCCTCAGCAGAGTCCGAACATCATTAACAGTGATGAGCTTATCGAGCCTCTCAAAAACAATAAGGTTCTTATCCTGCAACACCACGGTGTTATCACTATCGGAGATACGCTTCTTGATGCTTTTCTCCTCAATGATCTTCTCGAAGCCAGTGCCAAGACCATCGTCAGTGCCGGCGATATCGGCCGGATGACACCACTGCCGGATATATCCTCTAAAAGAGGCCGGAAGCTGCCCGAAGGAGTAGAGTTCTTTTCCGCGCAGCATGCTCGGTTTGCCCGCGAATCAGCCAATAGTGATCGGGAACTGGCCAGCTTGGGCAAATCATCCGGATTTTCCACTGATATGCGTCTGCGTCTTAATGATGACGCTCAAGACTGGCTGCTTGCTCTCCGAGAGGGAAAGATCGAGGAGATTGTTTTCAACGACAGAAAAAGGGTATCAGTATTTACGTTCAGCGCAACAAAGGAAGTATGGGAACGGGTTTTTCGAGGCAAGATCCCTTTCTTCGTTGCCATCTATCAAGGCCGCATGACCATGGAAGGAGATGGCCGGAAGCTCTCAGAGTGGTATTCAGCCTGCCGGCTTCTCTTTGAATGTCTGAAAATAAAATAAGGCGGCAGCCGTCTGGCAGGCTGAAGACAAATTCAAGATTCAACATTGATGACATCGTAAAAAGCCCCGCCTTCAGCGGGGGATAAAGAGCTGAAGCGCAACCATCTGCTGTGTTACGCTGCATCTGGAGCTTTTTACTTCGTCATTCCCAAGTCGACTTTTTACGACTCCATCAAAATTGGAGCGTAGGATCAAGAACCGTCGCGAGCCAGTATGTGTAATTTGCAAAAGGTTCGAGCCGTCATCTTGAATATTGAATCTTGAATGTTGAATCCTCGTTAGAGCCGAGGCTTCTGCTGCCATCCTGCCAGCAGCTCGATTAAGAGGCGCACGCCAAATCCGGTTGCACCCTTTGGTGTATAAGGTTTGCCTTTGTCCTGCCAGGCCGGGCCGGCGATGTCCAGATGGACCCAGGGAGTATCATTCACGAACTTGCTGAGGAAGACCCCGCCCACAATAGCGCCGGCGGTGCGATTGCCCACGTTCTTGAAGTCGGCGATATCGCTCTTAATGTGGTCCGCGTATTCCTCCCACAGTGGCAGGGGCCACACTTTTTCGCCGGATCTTTCACTTGCTTGTTCTATTCTCTCTAAGAGTTCATCGCTATTGCCCATGACTCCGGCAACCCCGTCACCAAGTGCGGTTACACACGCGCCTGTAAGCGTGGCCACATCTACAATTGCCTGCGGTTTATAGGTGAGGCTATGCGTCAGG
>Ga0116142_10002278_pt1 | contig 21099 bp, 18 predicted proteins | sample AD_UKC033_MetaG_FD_89785 | JGI IMG/M metagenome (GOLD analysis project Ga0116142, IMG submission 89785) | Active sludge microbial communities of municipal wastewater-treating anaerobic digesters from USA - AD_UKC033_MetaG | ecosystem: Engineered > Bioreactor > Anaerobic > Digestate | place: USA... | reverse complement strand
GGGCGGCACGCTGACCATTCCCAACACCGGAATTGAAATAGGTGTTTACTCCGGAACCTATAATGTAACCTTTGCTTACCAATAAGAAAAGATGCAACCCTTAATATAGGGTATAACATAAGGAACGCTTCTCCCTTGCAGAGAAGCGTTTTTTGATAAAATAAATGACGGAATCATCACTGATCTTTCCCGAATTAATAATCTCTTTCCCGTAAATCTGTTACGTTTTAATTTTTTCTTATATTTGTGTTTATTGTCAACGTATAAATTAAGGGATCATGCATAAATCTGGAAAACTTTTCTTTTTGCTGGTATTTTTCATTTTTACCGGCTCCTTAATGCCCCGGGCATTTGCCCAGGGGAATTTGCTTGTCACCCCACGGCGTGTGGTGTTTGACGGATCCCGCAGGGTAATGGAATTGAACCTGGCCAATACAGGACAAGACACGGCCCGTTATAATATTTCTTTCATCCAGTACAGGATGACCACAGAAGGAACTTTTGAAGAAATTACAGAACCAGATCCCGGTCAATTTTTTGCCGATAAGCACCTTCGTTTTTTCCCGCGTTCAGTGACCCTGGCACCCAATGAAGCCCAGACGGTCCGTATGCAGGTGGTGGGAAGGGAAAATCTGGCACCGGGCGAATACCGTTCCCACGTATATTTTCGCGCTGTCCCCAATGAAGTGGCCTTGGGCGAGGAAGATCCCAACCGTGACACCACCTCGGTTAGTGTCCGGCTGATACCCATTTTTGGAATCACCATCCCGGTCATCATCCGCGTGGGAGATTCCGCCACAGAGGTGTACCTTTCAGACTTGGCCTTGGAAAAGGGTGATAATGAAGCTCTTTATCTCAAAATGAGTTTCAACCGATCAGGAAACATGTCTGTATACGGGGACCTGAATGTCACCCATGTCGCACCCAATGGAACGGAGACCCGGGTAGGCGTAGTCAATGGTATAGCTGTATACACCCCAAATACTATAAGGAATTTTCGCATAGCACTTGATAATCAGTCCGGGGTGGATTTCAGCTCGGGCAAATTACTGATAACATATACTGCCCAATCGGACGTCAGGCCGGAGACATACGCTACAGCACAACTGGAGTTGCCCTGAAAAGCTTTAACCAGGTTTTATGAAATGTAAATACATCTTGCAGGTTTTTCTATTTCTGTTAGCAGCACAGACAGTCAAGGCTCAACCAAGTGACTTGCAGATTGATATCCTTAATAATTTCAATTTTGGCAAAGTAGCAGTTACAGGTTGGTCAGGTTCTGTATCAATAGAGGTAGCCAACGGGGTTTTTAACCGTGTGGCGACAGGGTCGGTGGAGCTTAAAGATATGGGTAATTATAGTCCTGCAACGATAAAGTTTTCCTCCAGCAGTAAAAATTTCAATGTAACACAGCTCATTCTTCCGGGTGAAGTAACCCTTACCAGGCAAGGCGGCAGTCAGACCAGGACGATTTATAGTATTACAGCATGGCCTCCTCCCCCATATTATAGCATAAAAAAAGGGATTACCGTGTATATGGGTGGAACCATACAGCTTGCCGATTACCAGGCCAATCCCGGGGGAATTTATTCAGGGAACCTTAGTTTCACCGTTGTTTACGAATAACCGTACCTCCAGCCTCCGTCATCTACGCTCTCTTATAATAGCCAGAATGAAGAAAACGTGCTTGTTTATCTTGTGTTCTCTTTGTATCCTGCAGGCAGCAGGTCAATACCGCACCCCAACAGACCCGAAACCTTCCGGGCTCCGTGTTTTTACAACCCGCGGGGAATCATTCACATTGTGGCTGGATGGATTTGCTGACCTGGACGGCAGTTATTTCTTCGGATATTATGAAGATTATGATTCCATACCGAACGGAGGAACCGTACGCAATGCGCGCCTGGGGTTGAGAGCAGAAGTGGCAGATGGCTGGACTGGCGTTTTCGAGGCGGATTTTTCCAGGCTCAAACCCCGCATCACCGAAGCTTATATTCAGTATTCCGGTATCCGTAATCTGAATATAACAGCAGGACATTTTGAAAGCCTCTTTTCCATGGAAGGCGCTGTCCGGCCCCGGGAACAGGCTTTCCAAGAAAAACCCATGGTAATATCGGCTATGGTCCCGGTGGATCTCCTGGGTATCCAGGTCAGCACCAACCAGTACTGGTTTTTAGGCTCTCTGGGAGTTTCCTTTGACAAGACAAGTTACCAGCGGCAGAATCCCGAAGCGGATTCCATACTGACCACATCCTTTGACTCGCGTACGGTTATAGCAAAAGTTGTTGCCATGCCCTTTGTGAACAACAAGAACGTGGGACTCCATATTGGCGTGGCTGCATCCTATAAATTTCCCGCAAAGGACCCGGTTTCCGGATCATACCCGTTCATACGCTACCGCCAGGGTAATGTTGCGTATATCAACCGGAACCAATACCTGGATACCTATGTTATCAAAAACATAAAAAGCCAATACCTTTTCAACGGACAGGCAGGCTTTTACTACAAAGGCCTGCGGCTACAGGGAGAATATCTTTACAATATGACCAACCTGGCAAAGCCTCTCTCGGGTGTTGAAGGTCCGGTATCTGTGTTGCATTTCAAAGGGTTTTATGCCCAGGCCGGGATGTTGCTCTTTGGCGGCAGGCAACGCTACGATAACACGACCGGCCTGTTCATGAATCCTTCGCGGGGGCGTAAATGGGGAGACGTGGAATTGCTGGCCCGGTACGATCACCTGGACTTGAATTATGATCCCATAAAAGGAGGCGCCTCACAAAACTATACGGCCGGCATCAACTATTATATAAACGACCATGTGAAACTCATGGTCAATTACATCTACACCGACAATGACCGGTACGCCAATGGGGCGGGACAATTCCTCATAGGGCATGACGCTTACGGATACCCTTCAAAGGACTATTCTCAGATTATTGAAGTCGCGAGGAAGGCAGGGGTTGATTTCCACACCGTTTCCCTGCGTTTTGAATTGACTTTTTAACCTACCGGTTATAATTCACAAGCCAGTATGTCCCCGCTCAGTAAAAGCAGGGAAATTTCACAGATCTTGATATTGTACTCCACTGTGGAAAGGCGTTCTTCCGATTGCAGCAGGCTCAGCTGGGCTTCCCGTAGTTCAATTCCGGACAATTCCCTCAGCCGGTAGCGCTCCATGGCAATATCAAAATTGCCGCGGGCTACCTGCAGGTTGCTTTTTTCAATTTTCCACAAATTCAGGTTGTTGTCGTAGGCCATCCACAGGCTTGACAGATTTGCCTGCAGGGTAGTTTCCATTTCTTCCTGGCACAGACGGCTATTCTCTATGCTCAAGCGTGCATTGGCCTGTTCCCTGCGGCGGTTCCCGGCATCATAAATGGCAAAGCCCATAGAAGCACCCAGGGTTGGACCAAACTGGTTGTTCCTGTCATAAGTGCTGTTCGTGTACCAGTACTGACGGTACCCATACCCGGCATTGAGCCGCAGGTAAGGGTAATTACGGCCCTGTACCCGCTTAAGGTCCAGTTCCGATATGGTTCTGTCGCTTATTGACTTAAGCAGCGTCGTGTTGTTTTTGAGCGTATTGTGCCACAACTGGTCTTTGTCCAGGTAAAGGTTCAGTTTGATGGACGTGTCTGCCGGGATGGTATTTCTTTCCACATCATCCAGGGCAAGCAGTTCGTTCAGCTTGATGATGGATCTGTTAACCAGCTCTGCCTGGGCCAGGTAATCCGAAGTGTCGGCATTGTAATCCACCTGTGCCTGCTGGTAATCCAGACCGGAAGAGGCCCCTATGTGAAAGCTTTCCTGTACTATGCGCAGCCTTTCGCGGGATAGGGTTACGCTCTGACGCAGGTTGTCCAGCCGTACCTTTTGTCTTATCAAGAGGTAATATTCAGAAGCCACAGAAGCCACAAAATCTTCCAGAGTCAGGCGCATATCCAGTTCTCCTTTGATCTTCAGTTCCTGAAGCTTCTGATAATTGGCCCGGATTGCGAAGCCGTCAAAGAGGGTCCAGTTCATATCCACACCCGCCTGGATGTTGTTGTTCAGGGACGAAGCCGAGACCTGTTCTCCATCAGGATAGTAGTACCTGTTGTTGTAATACGTTCCTCCGTAGGAAGCACTCAAGTCCAGGGTGGGAAGCTGTCCTGCATTTCCCCTGGTGGCATTGTTGACAGCCTGTTGTTCCACATTACGCATGATGCGTACCGAATAATTGTTCTGAAGGCCGGTCTCAATACATTCTTTGAGCGTAATATGATAACCCGGCCTGTCCTGGTCCATAGACCCATTAACCGTGGCCGTGATGGCGGTTCCGTGAACCGCCACGGCCAGGACAATCACGAACCTAACAATCATGACCTTTTTGTTTTATATTTTTCTTCATTCTATCGGTGGCAATATAACCGTACATGGCCGGGACTATGAACAAGGTCATCAGCGTCGAGAAGGTCAGTCCGCCGGTAACCGCAATACCCATGGCGATCCTTCCGTTTGCCCCTTCGCCGGTAGCAAAGACAAGAGGTAGCAAACCCAGCACTGTGGTAATACTGGTCATCAGTACAGGACGCAGGCGTTGTGCAGCGGCTGCAATGATGGATTCCGTTTTCTTGATGCCTGCCGCCTGTTTCTGGTTGGCGAATTCCACAATCAGGATCCCGTTCTTTGCCACCAGTCCAATGAGCATGATCAGGCCAATCTGGCTGAAGATGTTCATGGTCTGGCCTGTCCAGTGCATCAGTGCCAGTCCTCCGGCCAGGGCAAGGGGTACGGTAAACATGACTGTGAGCGGATCCTTGAAGCTTTCAAACTGGGCTGCAAGAACCAGGAAAATCAACACCAGGGCCAGGCCCATGGCAAAGATCAGGCTCGAGGCGCTTTCCTGGAATTCCTTGGATTCTCCGGAGAGTGCGGTGCGAAAACTATCGTCCAGCACCTGTGCGGCAATCCGGTCCATTTCGTCCAGCCCGTCCCCTATGGTATACCCCTGGTTCAACCCGGAGGAAATGGTGGCCGACACAAAACGGTTGTACCGGTAGAGCTGGGGAGGGGCAACGTCTTCTTTTAAAGTGACCAGGTTGTCCAATTGTATCATTTGCCCGTTGTCGCTCCGTACAAAAACAGATTTCAGGTCTGCCGGCATATTGCGCTGCTGGCGGTTGATTTCTCCCAGGATCTGGTATTGTTTCCCGTTCATGTAGAAATAGCCCATGCGCTGGCCGCTCAGGGCATACTGCAGTGTCTGTGCTATGTTGCGGGCACTTACCCCCATGGAATTGGCCTTGTCCCGGTCAATGTTTATGCGCAGTTCCGGTTTGGTGAATTTCAGGTTCACATCGGCCATTCTCAATACCGGGCTGTTATCTACCTCTTCCATGAACCGGGGTAGCACTTCCTGCAATTTTTCAATCGTAGGAGCCTGCAGAACGTATTGCACGGGCATCCCTCCGCGGCGGCCCCCGAAAGTGGAGGTTTGCTGCACAATAACACGGGCACGGCTTTCCCGGATTACCTGTTGGGTAACCGCCTCGGCAATCTCCATCTGGCTGCGCTCCCTCTGATCGATATCGGGAAGCATAACGGTAACAAAACCGCTTCCGGTCGATGAACGCGATGTAAGGGCTTTCCTTTCATAAGCAATGGAATCTGCCTGGCTGGCAACCTGGTCTGTTATGTCCCGTACATATTCAAAAGTACTTCCTTCCTGTCCGGTCACCCGTACAGTAAACTGTGACCGGTCTTCCATAGGGGAGAGTTCGGAAGGTATGGCTGTCCAGTACAGGATGATGGCCGCAAAAAGGAGAACAACCAGTGGAATGGACACCCATTTTACTTTTATAAAAGCGGTAAGCCACCGGGTATACCCGTTTGTCATACCATTAAAAAAGGGCTCTGTCTTCCTGTAAAACCATCCTTTACTATCCCTTTTTTTGAGGATCTTTGTGGCCAGCATGGGGGTAAAGGTTAGCGCAACAATAGAAGAAATGGTAACAGATCCTGCAATCACAATGCTGAATTCACGAAACAAACGGCCAGTCATGCCTTCCATAAAAACAATGGGCAGGAATACGGCAACCAGGGTAATAGTAGTGGAGACCACTGCAAAAAAGATCTCTTTGGACCCTTCTATGCCGGCTTCTACCGGGGTCATGCCCCGTTCCACGCGAATGTATATGTTTTCCGTAACCACAATGGCATCGTCCACCACCAATCCCACAGACAGCACTACGGCCAGCATGGACAGCACATTTATGGAGAATCCGGCCAGGTACATAACAAAGAAAGCCCCTACCAGGGAAACGGGTATGACCACTACGGGCACCAGGGTGACGCGCCAGTCGCGCAGAAAAATGAATATGACCAGAACCACCAGGAAAAACGCTATGAATATGGTGTCACGTACTTCCTTGATCGAGGCACGGATATATTGTGTATTGTCGTAAAGGACATCAACCGACACATCCTCCGGAAGGTCTTTTTTCATCTGCCTGATACGCTCAATGGCCTGGTCTGCAATCATGATATGATTGGCTCCGGGCTGCGGAATGATGACCACCACCACCATGGGTACCCCGTCCTTGCGAAAAGCACTCCGAGTGTCCTCGGGTCCCAGCTCGGCCCGTCCTACGTCCTGAAAGCGGACAATGCGTCCCCTGTCCTGCTTAATGATCAGGTTGTTGAATTCATGAGGCGTGGTCATCAGCCCCAGGGTGCGGATGGAAAGTTCCATTTTGTCCCCTTCAATCCTTCCTGCAGGCAGTTCAACATTTTCCCGGTCCACAGCGTTTTTCACGTCCAGGGGGGTTACCCCGTACCCGGCCATCCGGGCCGGATCCAGCCACAGGCGCATGGAATAGCGTTTTTCTCCCCAGATACTTACCCCGCTTACATCCTGTATGGTTTGCAATTGCTCTTTGACCGTAAGGTCGGCAATTTCGCTCACTTCCATCAGGGACCGGATGTCGCTATGAACGCTTATCTGCATGATGGGCGTGGCGTCTGCATCTGCTTTTGAAACGGTGGGCGGATCACAGTCCCTGGGTAAAAAGCGCTGCGCCCGCGAGACCTTGTCCCGGACATCATTGGCCGCTGTTTCCAGGTCCACGCTCAATTCAAATTCAGCCGTTATGCGGGAACTCCCCTGGCTGCTCACACTGCTCAGGGAACGAATCCCGGGAATGCCGTTGATGTTCTGTTCCAGGGGCTCTGTGATCTGGTTCATGATCACATCGGCGTTGGCTCCCGGATAGCTTGTATTTACGGTAATTATGGGCTGGTCTACGCTGGGGTATTCCCTGGTCCCCAGGAAGGTGTAGCCTATCAGCCCGAACAGGGTGATGATCAGAACAGTAACCGTTGCCAGGACTGGCCTTTTTATACTGAGTTCGGAAATATTCATAAACTCCCCTCTCCTTCTGTGAGCTGGTCAATGATCACATCAAGGCCGCTGCGCAGCTGCATGACCCCGGATGTGATCAGGGTATCCCCTGCCTTGACACCGGTAAGGGCCTGAACCCTGCTTTCGGTTCGTAATCCGGCAACAATGGTGACGGGTTGTGCTTTGCCGCTCCTGTAAACGTATACCAGGTTTTCTCCCATTTCGGGAATGATGGCCTCGGCCGGAACAGAAACGGCATTGGGAATTTCTTCCTTCAGTATCCTGACCGAGACATACCGCCCCGGGACCAGCTGGTTGCCCGTGTTGGCGTACAGTGCCCGTACTGTAAGGGTACGCGTCTCTCTGTTTATCCCCGATTCCACGGCGTAAACACTGGCCCTGAAAGTCCTTTCCAGCCCCTGGTTGTCTGCCAGGGTAAATTCAACGGGGGTGCCTCTTTTAATATCCAGGGCATACGTTTCGGGAACAAAAAATTCTATTTTCAATTCCGAGACTTTCGCCAGGGTGGCGATTTTTGTCCCGGGCGAAGCAAAAGCCCCTTCGCTCAGCTGCCGCAGCCCTATGATCCCGTCAAAGGGCGCCTTCAGTTCAGTCTGTGCAATCTGCGCTTTTACCAGTTCTATGTCTGCCTGCAGTTTGTTGTAGTCCGTGCGTACCGATTCAAAAGCCTCCTGGCTTACGGCATCGCGTTCCAGGAGCGTTTGTTGACGGTATACCCTGTCCTGTGCGAGTTTCACCTGTGCCTCGAGTTTTTTGAGTTGCGCCTGGAGCGGGGCGTCGTTGATTTTGGCCAGGACAGTGCCTTTGGTAACATAAGCCCCTTCCTGGAAATGAATGTCCACTACCTTACCTGAAGTTTCAAAGGTCAGATCCACTTCTTCTGCCGGCAGGATATCCCCTGTGGTTACCGTGTAATCAGACATGGGATGAGTGGTGAGCACTTCTGCATTCACGTTCAGAACCCGCTGACGCAACCCTTCCCTGCCTGGAACAACTCCGGATTCATTTTTAGAGAAAATCTTCCTGATGGTGGGAAAGAAAACAAGGCCGCCCAGCAATAGAAATACAAGAGCTACCAGGATCCATCGTGTACGTTTTGACATGTTCGTTTGTTCTTAATTGAATTGGGAAACAATGACTTGTTCTTTGACTCAGGTTCACTTCCAAAGTTTAAAAGGGGGGGATGATCAGTGCCAGAATCATGGCAAGAGCCCAAAATCGAATACCTGGAATGCTCAACGTATGATTTTTTTCAGCAGGTATAGAGCTATCATGAAAACATCTGCCGAATAGGCCAGACAAAGTATTGCCAGGACCTGGAAACGGGTTTGGAATAAGAAGGGGGAAAATACCATAAAAGGAATGGTTGCAAGGAATAACGCTATGGTGATGATCAAAAAAATCAAAGGGATGGTTTTATTGCGGGCCATGTAAAGTTTACTCGCAATAAAACACTCGATACCCAGGCCCAATGCCATACCAAGTGCAGCGATCTTCACCGTGTACATTTCCAGGTATTGCCTGAAAAATAGTAAAAACACGGCAAAGAGGAGGGAAAATACACCTATGTATATGAGAAACCCGAGGGATTTATTGTCCTTATGGTTTATCTTGCTTACACCCCATACCATAAAAGTGGCTTCTCCTCCCATAATAAATAAAATAGCCAACAATAAGATCTGAAACTGGGGATTTGCGTACAGAAGAAGCAGCGCCAAGGCAATGCCTATTAATCCTCCCAGCATACTGACTAACACAATTCGTTTGTCTGGAATAATCATAATGTAAAGGTTATGAACTGAAACAAATGTAAAGATTTTTTATCTTTATCTAAGCATATTCAAAAAACGCTTATTTTCACATTCCAATCCATTCATACCTGAATCCATAAACCTATGAAGAAACACAAATTGTCCGTGCCGGATCCTTTGATCCTTGCCCTGGGCCTGACAGGACTTACCATAATCCTTGCCCTTGTTTTTGGTGACGCACTGCGGCCCAGACTGGCCAGAGTGGCCGATGTGCTGGTATGCTGGACCGAAGGATTCTGGGAACTGCTGGCATTTTCCATGCAAATGGTACTTATCCTGCTGCTGGGATACATGCTGGCCCTGTCCCCTGCCCTGGACTGTCTTTCTTCCCGGCTGAGCGGGCTGGCGCGGAATCCGGTTTGCGGAACAGTTCTTGTGACGGTCATCTCGTTGCTTTTCGGCTGGCTTAACTGGGGCCTCGCCCTGGTTTTCGGAGCCATTCTGGTCAAGAAGATCGCCGAGCAAGCCATCCGTACCGGCTCTGCCATTAATTACCCCCTGCTGGGAGCCTGGTCTGTTCCGCTATCCTGCACAGGATTAAAAGCCGAGTTCCTTTTCTATGGGAGCCAGGGCCGCCAGGGCCAGGGAGACAAACTCATCCAGGGAAATGCCCATCTGCTCGCATTCCAGGATTGTATTGCGGTTAACCGATGCCGCGAAGATCTTTTCTTTCATGCGTTTTGTAACCGACTTTGTCTTGACACTGGATATCTTTTTGTCCGGATAGACCAGTGCCACGGCAAAGATGAGCCCTGTTACCGTCTCTCCGGCTGCCAGGGCGTGATGGAACAAAGTAGAGCGCTTCCTGCTTCCGGTGGCTTTTTCATTATGCATGCCAATGGCATCAAGCACATCTGCCGGCAGGTCCTCATCCTGCAGCATAAGTGCTCCTTCCGGGCCGTGCCTCAACGGGTGGGACCCGGTAATTTCCACATCAATATCGTGTAACAACCCGGCCATGCCCCAGACGTCTTCATCGTGCCCGAACCTGCATGCCAGGGCCCTGAGAACGGCTTCGGAAGCAAGGCTATGGGCAATCATTTTGGGATTGGTAATGTGGCGGTGGAGCAGATCCAGGTAGTATTCGCGGGATTTCATATTGTACGGTCGTATTATTCGGTTGGAAAATAATAAAGCAATAAAATGACGTGATAAAGATACAAAAGTATTGACAGGATTCACGTATCATTTTTTTTCATATATTTACTAATTGTTAATCAACTCAATGAAAGCATTATGAAGAATCTGATCATTGCATCTGTTTTATTTGCCTTTCCCCTGTGCCTTGCCGCACAAACAAATTTTGACCATATCAAAATATCGGGAAGGCAGGGAGAGTACATAACTGTTTTAAATGTTTCATCCACCACCATCGAATACGAAAATTCGTTTGGTGTGAAAAAAAATATCCCTGTAAACGAGGTAGAATTTTTGGAGTACGACGGCAAAGTGGTTTATTATAATTACAGGAAAAATGACCACGACATCTATGATGAATACCTGCAACGGATATCACGCCGGGACCCGGAAAAATTGCTGGAAAAAGGTGCCAAGGTTTTTGTACCGCTCATTTACGGGGAAAGCCGCTGGGAGATCATGGGTTGCATCAACACCCGCAAAATGCTTGAAGAAGATCACAGTGATTTCTGGAAACTGGTCGATACCGAATACGAAGCCGAAATCATACTCTATTACGTGGTAAAATACGACGACGATGAAATTTATCACTATTATGTAATTGAAACACGTGATGGTGAAACAATCTACAAATCAGATGACGAAGAAATTGACGGAGGCTGGAGGGCCTCCTGGGATATAAGCCGGGAGCACGTAGAGGATCTGTTGGACAACATGATCAAGGATGTCGACTAAAAAAGGTGTCTTTTAGTTGTTGTACGCATTCCAGCTGCTCATTTCACCCATTGGCTTTCGTTTCTTTTCTTTCACTGGTGCTTCTGAATAGCCGAGTGAAATAATCAGCGGAATACGCCTTTTCCTGTTGATGTTCAATATTCCCCTGATCTTTTTTTCATCAAACCACCCGATGATACAGGTTCCCAGGCCGAGTTCAGCCGCCTGCAGGCAAAACTGGCCGACTGCCAGGCCCACATCATAATGACAGAAAATCTTGTCTTTTACCTTCCCGCCCAAAGAGGAAAACAGATTCTCTTTCTCCAGTACCACTACCACCATGACAGGCGCCTGGTACGTGAATTTGTTCATACCCAGACTGGCAGTGCACTCCGCTACCCGGTTCTTCAGTTCCGTATCATCTACCACAATGAATTTCCAGGGCTGGGAGTTATTGGCCGAGGGAGCAAGCCGGGCCGCCTCAAGGCATGCAGTGATTTTTTCCCTTTCAACGCTCCGATCCGTGTATTGACGGACACTTTGGCGTAATTTGATTAATTCCGAAAATTCCATATACAAATATACTAACATAATTTTTTATTATTTTTATAGAGATTTTAACCTAATTAATTAATAATATGAAACATATTCTATTGACAGCACTGGCTATCCTGCTTGCTTCCGCAGCTTTTGCCCAGGTAGCTGATTCTACGGGAAAAGAACAGATCCGCTACAATCAGTACGGGGTGCCAGTTAACCGCAGACCGTTGTTTTCCGAAGAGCGCAACGGTGTCCTGGTATTTGAATCCAGGAATGAAGACTACAAGATCTGGTTTGACAGCCGGGTTCAGGTAGACGGGGCCGCATTCTTTGGGGAAAACAAAGATTACGATCCCATTGGTAACGGCGTTTCCATACGCCGGGCAAGGTTTGCCGTCAAAGCCCAGGTAACAAAAGACTGGTACGGAGAAGTTGACCTTGATTTTGCAAACGGTATTCTGGAACTCAAAGATGCCTACGTGATGTACAGTGGTATTAAAAACCTTGAGATCCAGGCTGGTAACTTTAAGGAAGGATTCTCCATGGAATCCACCACTACTTCGCGTTACCTGCCGTTCATGGAGCGGCCCATGGTGGTACAGACTTTTGCACCGTCCCGCCATATAGGTGCGCAGTTGAAAACCAACCTGAACTGGTTCATGGCCTCTGCCGGTGTATTCTTCCAGGCTGTGGAAGACGCCGAGATCCGCACCAACGTGGAAGACAACAATAAAGACTACGGACGCAACTCGGGCTATTCCGTGACGGCCAAAGTGGTTGCCATGCCTTTCTACCAGGATAGCAATAAAGGTTTGCACATAGGGCTGGCCGGTTCTTACAGGACACCCAAAGTTGATATGGCCCCGAGCGAATACGGCGGTGTCCGCTACAGCACACGCACAGCCACCTCCATCAACCGCAGAAAATACTTAGACACCGATGTCATCAGGGACGTTCATCACGACCTGCTCTACGGAGCCGAACTGGCTGCTTATTTCGGAGGATTGCGCATGCAGGGTGAATACATCGGAAATATTACCTCCCTGAACAACCCCGTGGCCACTGTCAACGGTGAAACTTCCCGTCTGTACTTCAGCGGATGGTATGCCCACGTGGGATATCTTCTCTTTGGAGGAAAACAACGCTACAACACCAATGACGGTGAATTTACACAGCCTTCACGCGGACGTGACTGGGGTGACATAGAAATCCTGTTCCGCTACGATTACCTGACCCTGAACAGCGCCCCCATATACGGAGGTTCGGGACAGAACTATTCCGCAGGTTTGAATTACTATATAAACAACAACATCAAGATCATGCTTAATTATATGTATTCAGACCACGACCGCTTTGCAAACGGCAAGGGAAAACTGCTTGTGGGCCACGATGCCTCCGGAGCCCCCACTAAGGACTACACAAAAGTGGTTGATTCCCCTCGCACAGCCGGTGTTGATTATCATACCCTGTCGGTACGTTTTGAAATTGACTTTTAACCCTCAAAAAAAGAACAACTATGAAAAAGATACTTTTTGCGGCGCTTCTTCTGGTTGCAGGTTTCACGACCTCCTGTGTCAAGGACGACCTGTACGACGGGCCCGCATCCATTTCCAACCTTAAATTCAACCCCGAAGCCGTTACCCCTAAAGACGCAGTAACCGTTACTGCAACCATCACAGACCTGCGTAGCGTTTCCTCGGCTGTCCTGAAATATTCCATCGGCGGAGGCTCGGCCCAATCGGTAAACATGACTGCCTCGGGCGATGTATATTCCGGGATTATCCCCGCACAGGCCGACAAGGCAGTGGTGACTTTCCATGTCGAAGCCGTGAACGAAAAAGGATATATCGCCAAATCGGCCGATAAATCCTATACCGTCGCTGCTGTTGTTGTGGATTACTCCGGACTTTACCTGAACGAGCTGAACGGGAATGATAAATTCATGGAATTGCAGAACAGGGGAACCAAGGATATTCCCCTGGAAGGCGTTTATATTTGTAAAGACAGTGAGAATGATTCTCCTGTATGGGTTTGCGACGATCGCACACTTGCTCCGGGTCAGTTCCTGCTGCTCTATAGCGAAGACGTGCAGTCAACGCATCCGGAACAGCCCGAAGCCCTGATATTCCACAGCGGGCTCTCGGCCAAGAAGAATGTAAGAATCCAGCTGTTCAATCCGGCCGGTAGCAGCATTGACGATTTCAACCTTACGGCCATTGCCAAGACTGCCCCGGCATCCTATAGCCGCAATACCGATAAGAAATGGGCATACGCCCCGGCAACTCCCGGTGCCGCAAACCAGGAAAGTACAGATTATGTAACAGGGCTGCAATAGAACATTGCCAGTAAATATATGTCAAAAGAAAAAATGGAGATAGGCGCCATATCAAAGCCAAGATTCGAGTTCCGTTCCTTCGGGCAAAATTTTGACCGGGCGCATCAGCGTATGGCCAGACTGTCTGTCCCCGTTCCGGAAAAAGTGTGGGAGCGCAGCAGTGACGAGGTGTATATCATATCGGCAGCCAACGATATAAACAATACCAAGATCCGTGACGGCAAGATGGACATTAAAACCTACGTACAGACGGTACAGGGACTGGAACAATGGAATCCGCTCATGAAGGGAGAGTTCCCCATTTCCGCAAAGGTGCTCAGGGAGGAAGTGTTCCCTGCCTTCATGGTAGAGATGCCCCCGCTGACAAAAGATACCTATACCTACGACGAATTCATTGAAATGGTCCGGAAGCATCCCCTTTTGGCTGCCGTCAGAGTGCACAAACAACGTTTTGGCTATATGGTGAACGACACCATCTGCGAAGTGGGCAATGTCTTTGTCAATGGCGCCAAAGTGGTGACCATCAACTCGGAATCCACCGAGATTGAAGACATCCTGAAAACCCTCAGGGAGGTGGGACTGGAAGGCGTTGAAAACATCAACTACCTGCAGGCCATCAAGCGCATAATAGGAATGAGTCCCAAACCTCTGGCAAACGAATGATATGGCACAGGAAATAGAACGCAAATTCTTGGTGGCTGGCCCGTATAAGCCGTTAGCCGTCAAGTCCACCCGCATTACCCAGGGTTACCTGAACTCTGTGCCTGAAAGGACAGTTAGGGTCAGGGTGAAAGGAGACAAGGGTTTCATAACGGTCAAGGGTATCGGCAACAAGAGCGGTGCCAGCCGTTATGAATGGGAAAAAGAAATCCCGGTGGAAGATGTCCGTTCGCTCCTTGAACTCTGCGAACCGGGTGTTATAGACAAAACGCGGTACCTGGTAAAGGCCGGGCCCCACACGTTTGAAGTGGATGAATTCTATGGAGAAAACGAGGGCCTCACTCTGGCCGAGATCGAGCTTGGTTCGGAAAACGAAGCTTTTGAGAAACCTTCCTGGCTGGGTGCGGAAGTCACCGGCGATACCCGGTATTACAATTCCATGTTGATGAAGAATCCATATAAAAACTGGAAGTGACATGGAATTCGATCCGCTGGATATGAAGAACTACAGGATCGAGAAGCTCCCTAAAATGCAGAAGTCGGGCTTTGAACGATGGATGTCCATTTTAGGGGGTCCTCTTTCCGTAGTGATGTTTGTACTTATCTACTGGTTCTCCGACATCTCTTTCCTGAACGAAATTTCTACGGAAGGCCTGTCCGACACGGCCCTGCAGCGTTTGCAGGCGCTGGGGACGGACGGGTTCTCCCGTATCAATTATGCGATGCTGGCCATTTTTGTGGCCGCCATTATTTTATGGATCACCGAGGCCATTCCAAACTACCTGACCTCCCTGATAGTGATCCTCTCCATTGTGCTTACGGGGGTCACCACGGAAAAGACCGCCTTTGCCCAGCTGGGGCACCCTGTCATGTGGCTGAACATCCTGTCCTTCATCCTGGCCAGCATGCTGGTCAAGACACAGGTAGCCAAGCGTTTTGCCCTTTGGTTCGTGCTGCGTTTCGGAAGAAACTCCTTTGGGGTGATGATCAGTTTCATAGTCATCAACCTGGTGTTATCCGCGTTTATCTCGGCCACTACGGCCAAAGCCGCCATCCTGCTTCCCATATTCATGGTGGTCGCAGCCATATACGGAGCTACCGGAGGTGAGAACAGGAATAATTTCGGACGTAACCTGGTATTGCAGAATCTGTTCCAGATAAACCTGGGAGCTAACGGATTCATGACCGGATCCGGGGCCACCTTACTGGCCGCTTCACTCATAGCCGGTGCCATGGGTGAAACTTCCTTCGGATATACCAAGTGGCTTGTACCGGCTTTGCCCATGAGCATATTGCTTATCCTTATCGCCTGGTTTGTGGGAACCCGGGTGGTTTTTCGATTGAAACCCGAGGAAAAGAAGCCACGCATAGAAGGGGGCATGGAGCGCCTCAGGCAGGAACTGCACAGCCTGGGCCCCATGAAGACCGAGGAATACAAAGCCGTTGCCATTTTCGTCTGTGTGCTGGGATTGTGGGCCACCGAGACGCTGCACGGCATCAGTCCCACTGCCGTCGCCTTTATCGGGGCGGTCGTGGCACTCATCCCGAAATTCGGCGTGGTCAAATGGAACGATGTGGATATTCCATGGCACCTGTTGCTTTTCTCCGCCGGAGCTTACACCCTTGGTGCCGGCCTGGACGCCTCGGGCCTTCCCGGAATTCTGGTTTCAACAGCTTTTGCGGCGATTGGGATCAGCCAGCAGACCCCATTCTGGGTGCTTTACCTTCTGCTTACCGGCACCATGCTCTTCAGCGCACTGCTGTTCCAGTCAAAAACCATGCAGACGCTCATTTTTGTACCCATTGCCATCAGTGTCGCCCAACAGTTCGGGTATCCAGTCATGTCGCTGGCGTTTCCCGTGGCCATGCTGGTTGGACACGTTTATGTCCTGCCGTTCAATTCCAAACCTGCAGCCCTTTTGTATACAACGAACCATTACAGCTGGAGCGACACATTCAAGTTCGGGATCATCATGATGGTCATCAGCTGGTTTATGATTATCTTGTGGGGAGAAACAGTGTTGCGCTGGCTGGGATATACGAACGGAGTGTTTTTTTAAGAGTTAGCTTATGGTTGAAATCCAGTATAAGATCCACGATGAATTCGCCGTTGAGTTTAAACAACGGTTTCTTGTGCGCCGTAAGGTGCAAAAGAACGTTTTTGTGTTAAATACATGGTTTTTCATACCCAACAGCCTGGATATCAATCCGCAGACATATGGGAAAGATCAGTTCTACCGCGACGTGAAATCAAACGTCAGAATGATCACCCCTGTATACATATTGCGGGACCTGGCCGAAAAAGATGCCGTTCCTTTCCGTCACCTGGAAAAGGCATTCCGTGATGTTGCCTCCGCACCCCTGCGAAGAAACGCCTCTGAGTACATTTACCAGATTAAAATGGTCTCGGCCATCATTAAAAGTGCCCTGAGAGACCATGCCAAGATGATCCTCAGGGGTCAGTCGCCGGACAATACCGCGTGGCTCTGCTCCCAGTACGCAGATTCGGCAAAGGCCATCCTGGCATGCTACCGCAATCTTAAGAGCATCATAACCGTCCCCACCGTACCCGATGAATTGCAGGACCATTTTCGTTTTGGAGACGAGGCGCTCAGCCAGGTGGTGGTGCTTTACGCTCTTCGGATATTGAAATTCCTTAAGGGAAAAAGCAAGTATTCGGAGGAAGAGCAACGCATTCACGATCTTGTGGTGGGGGAATATGCCTATAAACGGGAGGCGGGTTACAACGTGCTGGATGCCAGGGACCCGGAAAACAACCGGGACCTGGTGTTCCGGTACGGCCTGCTCAAGAAGTACATAGAAAGCGACCTTTTTGTGACCCTGAATAAAAAGCGTGACGGGGTGGCCATTGAACAGATCTACTACAGCATTGCCGCCGGGGTGGCCATGATCTTTGCCACGGTGGTGGCTTTTATTTTTCAGCGCCGTTTCGGGAGCGTATCCATTCCCTTGTTCGTTGCCCTGGTGGTCAGTTACATGCTGAAAGACAGGATCAAGGAACTGATGCGGTATTACTTTGCCTACAAACTTAAATTCAAATATTTTGATCACAAGGCCGTTGTGCGGATAAAAGACGAGGAGATCGGCTGGATTAAAGAAGGGATGGACTTCATTTCCCCGGGCAAGATCCCACAGGAAGTAATGAACCTGCGCAACAAAAACAACCTCATGGGCTCTGAATTTGCCATCCTGGACGAAAAGATCATCCTGTACAGGAAGCTGGTCAATATTGACAGCCACAAACTGGCAGAAAACAATATCTATCACATCAGCGGCATTAACGACATTGTCCGCTTTCACGTGAACCGCTATACCCAGAAAATGGATAACCCGGAAATTCCCCTGCTTAAAATCGATGAAGAAACGGGGGACCTGGTAACCTTAAACTGCGCCAAAACCTATTTTCTGCACATAGTCATGCAGGTGCAATCGGAAGGGAAATCTTCCTTCCATGCCTACAAAGTGATCGTATCACGTAATGGGATCCAGGGGATTACCTTCCTGGAGTAACTTGCCAGAGCTGCAACCCTTTACTGCAGGCGGACGCTTGAGTGCTAAGAACGGAGTGCTTTTTCTTTTAAGCCGAGGCACTCCGTTCTTAGCACTCAAACGACCTTGCAATTATGCGCATTGCTGCCCTAACAGTTGTCCGGTGGTCTTTCAATGCGGATCATTCAAGGCGGTGCGCCAAAGGCTTTTGGCGCTAATTAAGGCGCTGTTATTGTGCCAGTTAATGGTATAGCCGAGGTTTCGGCTACTTACCACCTCCCTGTCAAGCTAATGGGTGCCTCGCACACTTGATTCGTTTGACTCATTATCAACTACTTACACAATTCATACCCATGGGGGTACGAAATGTATAACACATTGTATGACAGGCAAAAGAACAATGTGTGCGACGCACTCACCTGGAACGGAGAGCCTCGGCGTACCCCAAAAAAACTCTCTGTTCCTTGTAGTGGCAGTGACGGCAACTGGCAGCAAAAGCATGGAGAGTCTCGGCATTGCCAAAAAGAGTACCTGGTTCTTTGTGATGGCAGCGACCTGACTGGAACAGGAGGTTCCACCTCGTTTCGGGGCAAAAAAAAAGCACTCACAAGACTGTAAGTGCTTTTTTGTGTAGCGAGGACGAGAATTGAACTCGTGACCTCATGATTATGAATCATTTTTTATCGTTTTTTGGGATATTATTTTGTTCCATATTTAGATTATATTTTGTGTATAAAATTGATCTATTTTATTTTGTGATGTGTTTTGTTTTTTGTAGTTTTGTTATGTTATTGAAATAATTTTACACCTTTCTTACACCTTTTGATGGTGTAATCAAACACATGCTGCTGTTTATAAATATTTTACAAAGTATAAATTTACACTTTTATAAAAATGTCAAAAAAACATCTTTTTGAACCCCTCCAAAAGGAAGCTGTAGGAGTCATTTCCATGGCATTAGTTCTTGACCCACGGAAGCACTCCGAGGCTATCAAAGAGCTTAAGGCCATTGACGAGGCAGACTTGAAAGAAGCTTTAAAAATCAGCAAAGTAAAACTTCCTGTTGCTGTTCGAATTATCCGCAACAGGTTCATTTACTATTATAAAACTGGGCTTAATACCACTTTTGCCCAATGGAACGATATAAAGACAGCTAGGTCGGGAACGAAAAGCGAGGCCAGCACATTGCGTAAAACACAACTAGATCAGTTCAGCAAAGTTGTGGCCATTGTAAGGGAGCTCGATCTGAAGGGAACCTTCAGCAGGGAAGAGCTTAATGCTAGACTTAAGGGGCGTGAAACAGAAACGTTCCTTGATCTATGGCAGGATATTATCAGTAAACGGAAATTCTCAACCGCAGAAAACTATAAAAATGCTTATAGAAGCTTTGTTAGGTACGCTGGAAAGAAAGTATCGTTTGAAAGAATAAGCCCTGAATTTGTGCAAAAATGGGCCGATTATATGAATGATCAGGGATTAAGTACCACTACAATGGGCATCTATATGCGAGCATTCCGTGTAGCGGTATCCTGTTGCCTTCAGTCAGGAAAGATTAAATCTGTACAGTGGCCTTTCGGGAAGGAAGACGTGGGCAAAGTCCGTATATTACGTGGCAATGACCGAAAGTATAATGTTATTGATCGTGAAGCCATCGAAAAATTACTGCTCTTTCATGTTCCTGACAGTTGGTCTTTCGAAGTAAAACGGAGTATAGATTTGTTCTTATTCAGCTATCTGGCTGGTGGGGCAAATATCCGAGACCTTGCGGACCTTTGTTGGTGCGAACATTATTTTTATCGAAGCGGAAAGACAGAATTGCGATTTATCAGGAACAAGACAAAAGATACTTCCGACAGAACCATTGAGGTTATTATCCCAATTATTCCAGAGGTTCAGTCTATATTGGATAAGTGGGGAAGCGTACCGGAGCTTGGCGAAAGGGTGTTTCCGTGGATCTTAGGCACAAGAAACCCTACAGAAGATCAGGTATTCCGGAGGGTGCAGCAAACCAATCAAAACGTACGGAAGCACTTAACAAGAGTATGCTGCGAGCTGAAACTGCCTCAACGTATTACACCTACGTGGGCCAGGCACAGTTTTAAAACCAATAGTATGCAGGCTGGAATTCCACGGGCTTATACTGAGCAGGCAATGGGTCATATCATATCAGGGCCGGAAGGAAATTATGCCGGTCTTTATCCGGCAGAAGACAGAATGAAATTTAGTAAAATGCTGCTGGGATCGGGTAAAAAAGGGCTTTTAGAGCAGTTACAGGCCCTTAGCAAAGAAGAGTTACAAGAGTTATTTGAAGCTATAGAAAGGAAATAAAATGAAAAAAAGAGCCATTGAATACATAAGGTCACTCACAGACGTGCAGCCTGTAGGAAAATTATTCCCGGCAAAAACAGAGCCAGACCCAATTGATTTGCTGAGCCGGATTACGAGTTATATCATGAAGTTGCCCCACGTTGAAGATAGTAAGGAACTCCGTGAGGATCTTATGGAATGGTATCGTTATTATAAGCTCTTTATCCTTCGATATATGGAAAAGAAGGGAGCAGATGTCCTAGATATTCATAACTTTGAACGTTCTCGGAAGGACTGCCTATCTGCATTAAAAACAGGAGGGAGTATTACACTCACATTTTCCAATGGAAAAATTTCATGGGTTGTTGTCCGACGATTGAAGGGCGGTAAACCTTACGATATACCGTCAGTCATTACGGAAGATTTCCGGAAACAAGTCAGCGGCCCATATGATCTGGACACCCTGAGGCAAGAAATAAAAGGCCTGGCAGATGATCGGATAAGGCAAATGCAGCAAACTTTTAATTTTCTTCTGGGAGATGATGCTGATTTAACCCTGTGGAAAGGTGGTGTGTTATACGCTATTGTTGAGCAGGTGCTACAGAAAACATTAGACAGCTGGGATGGATATAAGGATATGTATCTGGGAGAAGAGCGTAATAACCTCACCCGTAAGATGATAT
>Ga0116142_10002276_pt1 | contig 21121 bp, 12 predicted proteins | sample AD_UKC033_MetaG_FD_89785 | JGI IMG/M metagenome (GOLD analysis project Ga0116142, IMG submission 89785) | Active sludge microbial communities of municipal wastewater-treating anaerobic digesters from USA - AD_UKC033_MetaG | ecosystem: Engineered > Bioreactor > Anaerobic > Digestate | place: USA... | reverse complement strand
TCAGCGGCGGGTTCCGCATCGGTATCGGCATCCTCCTCCGTGGAAGGAACGGCGGCGGCCCCGACACCCACCTGGACCTCCTCCTCCTCCTCCAGTTCTTCTTCTTCCTCGTCAACGTCCTCCGGCGCGGGCGCCTCGACAACTTCCAGCATTTCCGCCTCTTCGTCCGGCACGGGCTGCGGCGCGGGCCGGCGCAGGCGCCGCTTCATCGAAGTCTGCCGCGAGGACGACTGCTCGACCGCGCCCAACCGCACGAGTTCCTCCTGCACGCAATGGGGACACTTGAAGCCGTATTTCTCCGCGCCCCATTCGACGTAGCGCCGCTCACATTTCGGACATTTATATTTCACCGGCATACACGAACTCCCTGTTCGATATTCTCGCGGAATGCCTCCCCGCGAAGGCGCCCGATTATAACAAAAGATCCCGGACAATCAAACAAGCTCGTTGCCAAGATCGCGAACGACCCGCGGGCGGGTCGTGACCACGTCAGGGTCATGACGTAAGGCGATTACCGGCCCTGTGGGATTTCCGAGCAGATGGAGCCATCGCCTTTGCAGCATCGCGCCAAGCCTTGCGCATCGACGGTGGGGCCTTTGCAGGAGAAGGTCCGCTCGCCCATGCGTCGGCGCGCCAGGAGATGCACGGCGGTCCACGTCGCCAGGATAACCGCCATCGCGGCGAATGCCAGTATGATATTTACCAATAGAACCGTCATGCCTTAAGCCATCCGCGGGAGACTCGTCCGGGCGAATCGCCTCGTTTTCGACAACACCCCCTTCACGCACGTCATTCCCCCTGACGATACACGATACAATCGGAAACGCGCAAGAAGGCGGACTCCCGACGCGACCCGACGGCCCCGCCGTATGATCGCCGCACGCCCGGTCACGGGTCCGGTTATGGGTTGACGGTCATGGTCGCGGTGAGTTGCACCGACTGGCCGATGTCCGTCTCCAACAGGAAGGTATGGAGATGGTCTCCCGGTCCCGGCGCCTGCCCGCGTAGTGCGCGCACGAGGAAGTTGCTGCTCTGTCCAGGTCCGAGCACGCCCGAACCTTGCGTGACGACAAGCCACGCCGGGAGCGCGGCGGTGTTAATGGACCAACGCAAGACGCCCTGGCCGGTGTTTGTGACGGCAATGGGCAGATCGACGGTGACGTCGCCAAAGGCGAAGACCGTAGGCGTAACCTCGAGGGCGGCATCCGTAACGGTGAACAATAGGGTAATCGGCTTGCCCAGGAAAGTCAGGCCCAGGGACCCGTAGACATAGCTGAATCCCAGAACGACCCGGTAGTCGCCCGGCGCTTGCGCGCGGTTGACCGTCGCGGTGATCAGGTCGGGCGTAAGGGTCGAAACGACCGTCCCTTCGAGGGGCACGACGGAGACAAAGCCGGCCCCCTCCTCGATATTCAGGAACCAGTCGAGCCACACCCCCGTGGGCGCGTGGCTGCCGCCGCCATTCCAGATCGAAATTTGCGCCGCGTCTATCGCCGTGCCCAGGTCGATGATACGCGCGTCGTCTGCGCCGAGCGTCATTTGGGGCACTGAGGAAATTAGCGGCGTCGGGAAAGCGGGCGCCAGAAAACGGGTCGCGCCGACGTAGATGCTGTCGGGGATGGTGAAGTATTTTGACTCGGGATTCGCGGGAACGATGACGGGGTCCGTCACGGCGGCGTGCACGGTGAAAGGCAGGGTCACGTTCGAGAAGCGCAGTTCAAACATGTCGCCGAAATCGCCGTACTGCAGCGGTGTGTTATCCGGGGTGGCGAACGCGAGGTTGGCCAGCGCGCCGCTTTGCGTCCACGTGGGGAACACGCCGCCCGCGCTCTCCGCGACTTTGACGATGTTCACCGCATAAGGCTCGACGCTGTCCACCTGGAAACTGAACGCGATACGCCGCAGGTTGCGCGGCGCATATTCGAGGCGCACGACCACCCGCGCCGTGCCGTCGCCCTCAAGCCCGTCGGTCCGCAGGGAAACCTGGCCGAGACGCGGGTCGCCGGAGATCGCCTGGAAGTCCAGTTGCGTGTGGCTAAACGAGCCGGAAATATCGCCCTGCTCCGGCAGGCAGGGGCTGTTCTGATCGTTAGGATCGTTGAAGGTAAGCCGCCCCTGAACCACCACGTTCGCCTCGTTCTTCAGCGTCGAGTAGTTAAGAACGACCTGCGATTTCAGGTCTCTCGCGATAGACTGATCGCAGTCATCGGCAAGGTCGGTTTCGCACCACGCACGCAGCGTGGACGCGACCGGAACGCGGACGGCGTTGCCGAAGGCGTCCACCTCGCCCGTCGGGACATTGCGCGTGGCGTAGTAGTGCCCGCCCGTGACGTAGGACAGTCGAATCAAGGGGTCGGCGGCCACCTGGAGGCCCCACCCGACGGGCATATAGCGCACGTGGCGGTCCAAGAGGTGGAGCGCCGTGTCGGGGATGCTGAGATTGGACGAGGTCGTAAGGCGCCCATCCGTGACGGCGATAATGGCGCGCATATCCGCGTCGTCAAAAGGAATCCGGTTCTCGTCCAGGTCCTCCGCCAGCAGGACGTTTGCGGCCGCCTGCAACGTGGGCAACAGGGTGGTCGCGCCGTTGTCATTGACATCGAGGGCGAACAGCCGCGCCTCGAGCACGGCCTTGTTCGTCGTGAAAACTTCCTCGCCGTCATCGCCGCCCAGGAGCCGGAGGGAACTCAATTCGGACCCGTCGCCGATGCGTTCGCTCATGACGGCGAGGGCGATGCGGTAGTGATCAGGCAACTCATTGATAAGCTGTGGGATGCACGATTCGTACAACGCTTGAATCGGGTCCTCCGCGTTCGCAATCTCGGGCTCGACGGCCTGCCGGGCCGCCGAAAGCATACTTCCGGAGTAATCTAGAAGTATCATGACATTGGCGCGAATGCGGTTGGCGCTGCGGAGAAACTGGTTGGTCTCCGTTATTTCGAGCGGCTCGCCCTTTTCGTAAATGGTGAATTTGCGCGCGACCTCGCCGAGCAGCGCGTCGGGTATCGGAAGGACCTGCTGGCGGATATTCCGCATCAGGAGCACGGTCCGCACGAGCGAGGGCACGCGGAGACGGGGCCGGGCCGACTCGAAGGAGAGTTCGACGGCCTCGACGGACACGGGCACCTCGATGGGCGCCACACCCGGCAGCGGGACCCGTTGGCCGTCAACGACCTGAAACGCCGTAACGGTGAGTTTGGCGGAGGCGCCGACGCCGTCGATTAGCGAACGATCGACGGTCACGCTTATGGGCTGCCAGTCCTTGATGGTGGTGGGGGTTCCGATGCTGGTTCCCGAGTCCGGGAACACGTTCAACCACTCCTTGTTCGAGGTTACGGCGAAGTTGAGCACCGTATCGGGATCGCCGAAGTTGGCGACTTCGAGCACGTCGGAGATCACGTCCACGCCGAACGCCAACTGCTGGGGACGCGTGGCGACGGATATGACTTTCGCCACCTGAATCTCGACCAGGAGGAGCGCCGCGCCGGTGTTCGGGTCGTTCGACGTGATCGTGAGCAGATGCTGCGCGCCGAGATACGTGAGTGTTCTCCGATCCACGCTGATAGTCACCGTAGTCTGCGTGTTCGGGTCCAGCGTGCCTTGAGCGGGCGCCACCGACGTAATCCACGGCGCCTGCTCCTGTCCCGAGATGCTCCAGAACAGCGCGCCGTTGCCGACGTTCGATATCTTAAACGTGACTGCGTTCTCGTCGACGTCCAGGTTGACGAAGGGAATGCCGGTCGAATCGAAGCCGTCCGCTTCAATCTCGATGCGCGGAGTCACAGGAATCGTCATGCGGACGAGCACGTCCACGCTGCCCGAGGCGCCGCTCACGGCCTCGACGGCAAACGTATGGGAGAAATTGAGCGATCCGGGGGGCGCCTGGTCGCGGTCGACGCGTACCGCCAGGATCGCGGTCTCATCGCCGGTCACCGTGCCGGAGGCTATGCCGCCCACGGCGGGCGTCAAGGACAACCACGCGGGAAAACCCGTTGTGTCGATGCGCCAGCCGACAGTGCCCGTGCCCGGGTTCCAGATGGCGAGGGTTTGCTCGACTCGTGTCGTCGAGAAGTCGATTTCGGTGGGCGCGACCACGAGGGCCGGGGGCGCGGGCCGAGTCATCGTTACGCGTACGATCTCCGTGGCGTCATCGTGGAGGATGCTCAGGTTTACGTCGTATTGACCCGCCGCAACGACGGTGGGGTCGGCGGTAACGGTGATGGTCTCGGAGGCGGTCAACGTGCCCGAGGCGGGGCTGACGTTCAGCCACGTGGCGGCGGCCGGTTTCTGTATCTGCCAGGGAATGGGCGTCGCGCCCGTATTGGTTATTGCAAACGTGTCGCTGGCGGCCCGCTCGATCACGCCGAACGCGATGTGGCTCCGACTCACTACGAAACCGGAGACGCTCATGGTGACGGGTATGGCCTTCGTGAACCCCAATCCTGCGGCAGCCACGACGACTTCTCCGGAATACGCGCCAGGCGCGAGACCCGTCGGACTGGCCGTAACGTTGATCTGTTGCGTGGCCCCCGCCGGCACGTTGCCGCTGGAAGGCGTCACGGACAACCAGCCGCCTGCCGCGTTGGCCGTCGCGGTCCACGGTATCGGGTCCAGACCTTGATTCTGCAAGGTGACCAGGCGGCTTGTGGGCGAAGCCAGAACGCCGAAGGCCAGGCTGTCCGGCAGCACGAAGAGGACGGGCGTCTCAATCGCCGCGATAACCTGAACATCCCCCCCGTTCGACGTGAAGCTGATGAGCCCCTGGAACGCGCCCGGAGGCAGCGCGGCGCGGTTCGCCGTAACGGTCACGGCAGCCGTCGCTCCCTGACTGCTCAGGGTTCCCTCCGTCGGCGTCGCGCTCAACCACGGCGAGTCGGGACTTACGGCAAGCTGCCAGTTCAGCGCCTCCAGCCCGAGATTCGTGAGCGTAAGTTGCGCGGTGCTCAGGGAATCGCCGAAATCCAGGAAGGTCGGCGAGACTTGCAGTTGAGCGGTGGCTGCAACGGTCGCGGATACGGCCACGGTCTGGTTGCCGCCGTTGGACGTGATAAGCACTTGCCCGCTTGCGTTGGCGCCGACGAGGGCCGTGCGATCGATGCGCATTTCGATAACGTCGATTTCCGTGGTCGTTGTGCCCTGCAGGATCGCGCCTTGCTTCCCGGCGGTCTTCTCGACGAGCGTGAGCCAGGGCAGCTCCTCGGAGACCTCCCAACTGAGCATCCCCCCGCCGGCGTTGTAGATGCGAAACGTCTGCGTCGTGCTTGTCGGCCCAAAGTTGACGGCCAAGGGTGAGACGAACAGCAAGGGTTGCCACGGACAACCGGCAAGCGCCAAGCATGCCGCCGCGATACAGAGCGAAACGATTTTCCAGTTCCTATGCGTCATACCGCACTCCTTCACCCGACCCTGCGTTCCCACGCGGCGGGTTTAGGGCAGTTCCGGGGTAAACAATCGCACTGTAACTTCTTCATCGAGGAAGACATCGGGCCGCACGATGAGCGTGGCCTGCACGGACGAGCCCCCGGGCAGGCCCGCGCGGTTCACACCAAGATGAATCAGCTCGGATTCGCCGGGCGACAACACGCTCTTGGGCGTGGCGCCGGCCGGACTGCCATAAGTAATGCTCGAAATCCAGGAAGGAATCGATCCCGGATCGATGTCCCACTCGAATGTGTCCAACCGATTATTGCGAATCGTCAACGTGCCCGAGTTCTGGGTCTCGCCGATCTGCAGCGGACTCGGCACGACAAGGTTCCCGGGACGTCCGTCGTCGTCGGGGAACGGGTCCGCAAAGTCGGACAACCCGTCGTCGTCACGGTCCCACGCCTTCGGCGCCTCGGGGTTGATGCCGGGGAAGGCCAGGTCCTCGATGGTGCGGGCCGGCGCGGCCACGTCGCGCGCGTTGAGTTTCACGGAAAGCCGTCGATCCGGGTACGTGGGCCCGGCGGGGTAGAGGAAGAACTTGGTGTCGCTGGGCCGTCCGGGCGTCGCGGGCGAAACATACAATTGGTTGTCCGCGCGCATCTCGACAGAAAATTCCGGTTGTTGCACAAGGCCGTCATACAACGCCACGAAATCGTCGAGACCCGTGAACGTGATGGCGAGAAGATTGCCGAACGCGCCGTAGCGGAGCGCGTTGGCTTCCTCGGTAAGCAACAGGTACACGCCGTCGCCCTCGGAAAGCAACCGCCAACCCGAAGACGCCGCGCCGGCCGTGTCGAGCAGTCCGCCGGGCGCGAGTCGCACCCGCATTTGCGCGGACGCGAGCGCCTGCGCGGCCCCCGCGGGGGCTTCCGGCGGCAAGGAAGTGAAGAAACGCATCCGGAATCGATTCACGTTCCGAGGCACGTAATCCGTGCGCACAAACACCTCGGCGCGCACCGCGTCTTCCGGCGTGGCCGCGCGCAGGTCTTCGACAATGCCGGTGGTCGTCATGGCGATCTGGCCCGCCAACACGTCGCCGGGGAAGAAGACGCCGTCACGCTGGAACTGGCCTTGGATGGCTGGTCCGCTGGGCGGCGTGTACCGAGTGACAAGCCGGTAGCTGAAGCTGACTTCCTTCGGGGTGATGTACGTGAAGACAACCTGGTTGCGCAGGTCGTTCCAGAGCGTTCCGGGCTCGTCTTGAAGCGAAACGGTCAGATTCGACGCAACGATATTGCCGAGACCGTCATCGGCGGGGGTCATGCGTATTACGATGGTCGCCGCGCCATCACCGGAGGTGATGGCTATTTCGCCCTCGACGCGGCTCCCGAGCGGCGCGGCGGACGGATTCAGGCTCACGGCGACCGGCGCGGACTCGCCCGGCAAGAGGACCGAGCCGGACGGCGCGACGTTCGAGATCCACTCCTGGCCGAGCGTCACCGCAAGGTTCCAGGAGAGGTTCGAGGCGCCCACGTTGCCCACATTGAAGTAGACAAGATTCGGCCCGGAGAGCATGGACGGTTCCAGGACCAGGCTCCGCTCGCTGCCGAGCACGCGAGTAAGGTCCTCCACGTCGTTCACCGCGTAAAGGTGCCCGCCCGAGTCTGTTGCCTGAACGAGCAATTCGGCGTAGTTGACCGTCTCGCCGTTTGCCGAGTACGCGATGGGATACAGGCGCACCCGGGTCTCCTCCGCGCGGGTGAGCACGTCATTCTCGGACGCGGCGGAGGCGTTGTCGACGCCGTCGGTTATGTACACGAGGGCGCGTACGTCGGCGTCGTCGAAGGGCAAGGTCTCCGCGGGATCCTCCTCCAACAACACGTTCATGGCGTCTATAAGCGCATCGCGGACGGTGGACACGCCGTGCTGCGCAGTGGGCAGCGTAAAATCCTCGAGGGCCGCCTTGAGCGAATTCCGGTCCGTCGAGAACTGGTGGATCACGCGCGAGAGTTGTTGCCGGTCGTTGTAATACATGATCGCGACACGATAGCTGGCCGGCAGATCGTCGAGGAACAGGGCCGCGCCCTGTTTCATGATTTCGATGGCTTCGCCGGGCGCAAGCGGCGTTATCGGGTCCTCGGTGCCCGCGAAGAACATGCTGCCGGTAAAATCGAGCATCAGGACCAGATTGACGCGCAGGTCGTCCGGCAGGGAGACGAACTGATTCGTCTCGCGCGGATCGATCAGCACTTCGTCCTCATACACCAGGAACTGCAGGCGCGCGAGGTCCTCCGCGGCGCGCGTCGGGATAATTCGCCCGACCGTGTCGCGCAACATGAACACGAAACGCTCGACGTAAGGCGGCCGGCTCCGATTCAAGGTCCCTTCCATCCGCAACGGCGGCCGCTCGACCCGAATCTGGATCGACTGTTTCTCAACCGCATCGAGCGGAAACTGGAAATCGGCGTCGAACGCTTCAACAGTGACTGTCCTGAACTCGATGTCCTCGGTCATGTTGCTCCGGTCGACGGTAACCTTCACCGGCACACCGTCGACGAAGTCGCCGAACTCGGGGATGTAGAAGTCGCGGTCGGCGCCGGTGGTGTCGCCCTCGATGGGGACCACATCGACAATGAGCGGGCTGGTCACGCCCTGGTCGTCATGAGTAACGCGGAAATAGAGGCGCGACCCGCGCGACCCGGTATTGACGACCCAGAATTCCTTCTGCACCTCTTCGCGCCCGAAATCGAGCGTCGTAAGCGGTTCGACTGTGGGAAAGGCTTCCTCGGGGTTCGGCGCATCGGAAATCGCAATCGCGGGGATCGGCAAAATCTCGATCACGAGGGGGACAATCAGCGAACCGTCTCCGGACTCGACAATCAGATCATAGGTCCCGCTGCCCGCCACGATACCACGCGGATCGGATACCGCGACCTGCACCTGGCTTTCCTGCCCGGCGGGCGTCGCCCCGGAGGACGGTGCGACACTGATAGGCGCGCCGAGATTGGGGCTGACGCGATTCACCACCTTGACGGTCCAATTACGCACCACGGCCCCCACGTTGCGAATGGTCAGCCTGCTGGGCGTCTGCGGGATGGCAGTATCCGCATTCTGCGCATTCGAATCGACGTAAAGCGTCAACGGCGAAGGCGTTACTTCGAGCCCTTGCAGTTGCGCGCCAAAGACGAAGGAAAGCAACTGCGACCCCGCCGCGGATACGACCCGCAGGTAGAAGGTGTCCTGCCCGGCCGCCCACGAGACGGATACGGCGGTAGCCGCGCCGGAGGCCGTGGTCCCCGTCGCAGGGGCGACGGTGATTCCGGGCGGCAGCGGTTGGGTGGTTGCCGGCGACTGCGGATCGGGAACGTAGAGCACCTCCCAGGAGGCGGATTGCGCGCCGATATTGCTGATGCTAAATGTCGCGCTGGTGGCGACGCCGGAAAGCGTAAACTGCGTCGGCGAGACGATCAACGTGGCGGTAACGGACATGGCCACGGGAATCACTTCCGTGCCCGCGTTCGAGACAATGCGCACGCCCGTGTTGGTGTATTGGCCCGCGGCCTGGCCGGACCGGTTCGCGGTTAGCGTCACCCGGTCCGTTTCCCGGGTGGTGCTTCCCGACGCCGGGTCCACCGCGAGCCAGGGCACGTCCTGTGCCGTCCAGGGCGCGTCCGGATTGGCGCGAACCACTTCCTCGACAACCCAATCCAGCACGCCGCCGCCTGAATTGAGGATGGTGAAGTTGCGGGTTACGCCGGCTTCGCCGAAATCCAGGGCGCGCGGGGTGACGCTAAGCTGCGGGAACAGGGGGCAACCCGAAAGCACGAGCAGCGCGACGGTCGCGGCAAGCATCCGTGCGCGCGGGGTTATCGTCGTCATGGCAATATACCTCAACGCTGTAGTTCGCACCGCTCGGGCCGTCTGCGTACCGGCCAAAAAGCGGGACAACGCCCGCTCCACACGCCCGGACGCGGTGAACCGCGGCTTCCGGTCTTGGTTGCTCTAGGGACGGTCCTCGACGAATACGCGAACTCCGGCGTTATGCAAGGTTTGGACGTCGTCCCGGAATATTTCCTGGATTTCGTTATCCGAACCGAGCACCGTCGCCGGCAGGACGAGTATATCGCCGTCGCCCAGTCCGCCGTTCACCGCATTCGCGACCAGCGGCTTCAAATCAAGGATTTCGTTCCCATCGAGATACAACTGGTCCAGAAAAAACAGGCCGGCGAGCGGCTCCAGGTGCGACACTTCGTTAAACCCCAGATCGAGGAATGTCAGGTTGATCAGCGTGGTCAAAGGCGTGATCGATTGGATCAAATTGTTTTTCAGATTGAGAATCCGAAGGTTCTTGCAGTTCTCGATGCCGTCAAGCGTGTGGATATTCAGGTTCGCCGCCTGGATTTCGGTAACTCGGAGCAGGTCATTCCTCGACAGGCAGCCAAAGGGTTTGCCCAAGGCCGCGCGCACCGCGGACTCGAGCGCGGCGTCGCGGATCAGAAACGGGCCGCCGATACACGGGCATCCGGCAAGGCCCAGCGAAAGGCATCCGAGAAGTCCAACGAGTCCAACCATTCTTAAACATTTCGTCCACATGGCGTCAACCTTCCTGGGGGCCTGCGAGCCGCCCCATCGGCATCAGGTGATAACCGCGAGCGGAGCATCGTGCGCCGCCCTTCCATGTCCTTCATAGTATGCGCGAATACGCCTTTCTTGTCAATAGTTTTCCCGTCTTCGAAAGAACGGCGATCCACAACTCCTCACGAATACGAGAAAAACGTCTTGCATCCCGCCCGACCGCTCCGCACGAGGGCAAAGGGGACGCCGCGCCCACAGGCGAACCAACGCGATCCGGCCATGTCTAGCTACCGGGATTGTTCGGCGTGGGAATCTCACACTTGCTGTTGATAAGGCCCAGGAAGGGCGCACTGCCCCCGAGCGCCTCAACCAAGGCGTTGGCGGCCATGACGATTTGGCAGAGCACGTCCTGCCAGGCTGCGGCGGTCATGGGCTTTCGACTGGACACGTACGTGATGTGCTTCAAGAGAACGTCCTCCTCTCCAACCGGCACCATCTGTCGGAACTGCTAGGGAGCGTAAAAACCGCCCTATTTGTAAACAGTTTACTCCACTTCATCCGCAATGTCAAGCACTCATTGCACATTACCTCGAAACGCTTGTCTCATAACATGATAACATGACTTCCGGTTTCGCGCCACGGAAAATCGCGCACAGCGAAACAAAGGACGCCACGCGGGGTATGTTATAATGATGGCCTTGGCGAATGAGAAAAGGGAGATAAAGCCATGTTAGCGCGGAGTGCGGTCGTAGTCGCGGTGCTGGCGGCGGTAGTGCTCAGCGGCTGTCCGTGCGGAAACCCGGATCTGCCGGTTACGCTGATTCCGTTGTCCGGCCCGTTCGGCTATGCAGTGCGAGGGCCATACGGACTTGAGGGACATCTCACGAAGGAGAACCTGACGGACGCGGAATGGCGCCTTCGCGGCAGCTTCCAGTTTCCGAACAGCGGCTATGCCGTGTTGGGGCCGGAGGTGCTGGTGATGGAGTCGTACCCGGAGCAGGTGCTGATTCGCCTACGCGTTCTCCTGCCCGCGCCGGGAACCATTACCCTTCCGGTAATCACGGAACGGCCTGTGGCGGTCGACGTGGCGGCGTCGAACGAGGCGGTCTTCACGGTAGTCGTGCAAGAACGCTGCGCGCCGGCGTTGTAGCCGCCCGTGCCGGTCTTTGATCGCGCATACGCGGCGCGCGCGTTGGATCGCTTGTCCCGCGTGCCTCTCGACGCGACGCCGCAATGGGGGAAGATGACGCCTGCGCAACTGTTCGCGCACTTGGCCGCCACCGTGCGTTATTCCATGGGAGAAGGACCGCCACTACCGTTTCGCGGCAATTGGCGCAGCCGGTGGATATTCGGGCCCCTGATCCTTCACGGGCTCGCGGCAATCCCTCGGAACATCCGTCTGCCGCAACGGAAAGGCGCGCCAGAAACACCGCCGGAGAGCGATCTGGAATCGTTACGCCAGACAGTGGAGGAGTACCTTGCGCGCCGAGACGCCGGAACGCTGCCCGCGGCAATGCATCCTTTTTTTGGGGAACTCAGCGCGCGCGCCTGGGGCAAATTCCACGTGCGCCACTTCGAACATCACATGGCGCAGTTCGGCCTGTAAGACAGCGCGTCGGCCAGGGGCTCACGCGGATCCGCGCTCGAGTGGACGATCATTGCGCGTCGCGCAAGGATCGCCCACACGAGCGCCTGAACGCGAATGGGGCCGGGCTCGGTGGGCGGGGGCCGAAGCCGGTCCTTTTCCTTCCAGTCGGTGCGCCAGGGCACTTCCTGGTAGTTGTGCACCAGCACGCCGTTGTGGAATACGGTCATATAGGGATTGGCGCGCAGGGTTCCGTCGTCATCGTAGATCGGCGCGCGGTAGGTGATGTCGTAGGTCTGCCACTGGAGCGGCGGCGCGCAGGCGTTCACGCGCGGCGCGGCCACCTTATACAAGGCGCCGCATTCGTTGTAGTAGCCTTCGAGACCGTAACTGTCGAGAATCTGAATCTCGTAGGCGTCCTGAAGGAAGACCCCGCTGTTCCCACGCTGCTGGCCGCGCGCGTGCGGCAGCAGCGGCGTGCGAAACTCGATGTGCATCCGCACGTCTTTGTACGTGGCCTTCGACTTCAGGTCCTTGCCGTCGGGAGTGACCATGAGCGTTCCGTCGGGCAGGATTTCCCAACCCTCGGCCGCTTCCCATTGGTCGAGATTCGTGCCGTCGTATAGGACAATCGCTCCTTGCGGCGGCGCCTCGCCAAGCGAAATGGAGAGACGCTCGGTCTTTTTCATCTGGAACGTGGCGCCGCCCGCACGGCGGCTTCCGGTGCATACGCCGTCCCGGAACTCGCCCGAGATGCCGCCTTGCTTGAACGAGAGCGAGTCGCCGCTGCGTTCGACCTCGACCACAAGCAGGGGCGGACAGCGCATGTCGAGCTTGGGGACGAGGTTTATGCGGTACCGGTCGCGGCCTATCGGGAACACCTGGGCGGCGATCTCCGGGTCGATGTCTTCCTCCTCCGACCAGCGGCCCACCCAATCGCCCATGAAGGGGTCGGGCGTCGTGGGGAACTGTTCCTCGATCGCCGGCGCGGCGCACGCGGGGGCAAGGCAAAGCGCATACGCCGCGATCGCCACAGCCGTAAGAAAAGAGGCGAGAATCTTTTTCGTCGTCATGACCAAGGTCTCCCGCATGTTGTCCAAAGCCTGATTCCGAATTATAGCCGACCCGGCGCGTGGAACCCAGGGACGGCCGACGCGGCGTCGGCCATCCCTGGGTATAGGCGTCTTCCCTCGGGCTTACGCCACCTGCGGCACTTCGAAGCCTTCGCGATAGGACCGTTTGATCAGCGCGTTGGCCGCGTCATTGTTGACAAAGGTCTCGGTTGCGGGGTCAAAGTCGAGCGTGTGACCGATGCGGTACGCGATGTTCCCGATGTGGCAGTGGACGCACGACAGATGTCCCGCCAGCGCCGGCGCGGTCACGTCCTCGGGATTGCGCGAACGGATGGCCTTGAAGAAATGCGCGAATTTCGGAAGCCCCGCAGGCTCCGGCTCGTCCACCTGGATGGGCTTGTTCTTGTAGTCGAAGAAGCCGCGCCCGCGGACGTAGTAGCCCTCCGTGCCGAAGAAGCTGTTACCGCAGTCGCCGCCGTCGGCCTCCTGGAACGAACCCAGGTTGCGCACCTCGAAGGTCATCATCGATCCGTCCGCGTAAGTGAACTGCGTGGCTTGCGTGTTCGGCGTCTCGCCGTCGTCGTCCCACTTGTAGCGCCCGCCCGTGCTCGAAATCTTGACGGGGAGGCCGCGGTTGTGGCCCCAGCAGGCGATGTCCATCTCGTGGACGCCCTGGTTGCCGATTTCGCCGTTGCCGTATTCCCAGACCCAGTGCCAGTTGTAATGCACGAGCAGGCCGCGCGGCGTCGAGGCGTCCGCGTTCACCAGATACGGCTTTTCCTGCGCCGGCCCCTGCTAGAGCGGCCAGTTCAGATAGTCCGGCACGTCGGCGGACGCGCCGTGTCCGATGGCCATGCGGTTGCCGTTCTTGTAGACGTAGCCGCGCGAGTGGACGATCTCGCCGATGAAGCCCTTGTGCATGAGCCCGATGTCGCGGATGAGCGTCGGGTTCGATCGACTTTGCGTGCCGTGCATGACGATGCGGCCATACTTCTCCGCGGCGGCGGCTACCTGGCGCCCTTCCCATACGCTGTGCGAGAGGGGCTTCTCCACGTATACGTCCTTGCCCGCCTGGCAGGCCCACACCGTGATCAGCGAATGCCAGTGGTTCGGCGTCGCCGTGCTGATCGCGTCGATATCCGCGTCCGCCATCACGTCCCGCACGTCCACGTAGGTCTTCGGTGTCTTGTCCTGTTTTCGCTTCATCATCGCCGCGCCGCGGGCCAGGACGCGCGAATCCACGTCGCACAGCGCGACCACCTCCGCATCCGGCTGCTCCATGATGTTGTCGATGTGGCTGCCGCCCTGGCCGTTGAAACCGACAACGCATACGCGAATGCGATCATTCGCGCCAAAGACCTTGCCTTTCGCCCGCGTTCCGGCGACAATCACTGCCGCGGCGGACGTACCGAGGAACTTCCTGCGTGAAATACCCATGACCTGTGTCTCCCAGAATTCAGGTTGCGACCCGTTCGCGCGACGGCGAACTCCCATATGGGACCAAAACTCGAAAAAGCAGGTTTCCATTGTGAACCATTCATGCCGCCGGAAGCAAGGAAATGCCGATCCGACTGATCCGACCGAAGGTCATCGCATAAAGCGGGCGGCACGTTTGTTCTGAAAAGGCGGGGTGCGCTAGGCTGCGGCTTCTTCGCGCGTGGGAATGAAAACGTTTGAGGAGTCCCGAAGAAATGCTTGGTCGTCGTGTTCAGATATCGATGTTCCACCGCCGGGCGGCGGTATTGGCGCTGCTTTCCGTGCTTGCCGGCGGTCTTGCCGAGGCCGAGTTGGCCAACGCCAAGGGCCGCGTGATCATTCTCGGTTTTGATGGCGTGGACCCGAAGATCACGCGCCAAATGATTGATGCCGGCGAACTGCCGCACGTAGCCCAACTCGAGGGCAACGGAACCTTCGTTCCCCTCGCATCGAGCAACCCGCCGCAATCGCCGACGGCATGGTCGAATTTCGCCACGTGCCGCACGCCGGTGAATCACGGCATTTTCGATTTCCTTCGTCGCAATCCCGGCAACTACTTCCCCGCACCGGGCTTCGGCGTCACAAAACAGCCGGACCTCGCGCCTGACGGCGCGCTCGCTAACCCGGCGACGTACATGAACTATCGCAAGGGCGACACGTTCTGGAAGACGGCCAACGACCAAGGCGCGCGCGTGAAGGCGCTGGTGGTGCCGTTCGCGTATCCCGTGGACGATCTGTCCGAGGGCTGTTGCCAGTTGTGCGGCCTGGACGTTCCGGACATCCGCGGGACGCAAAGCACCTACTTCGCGTTTTCCGAGGACTTCACGAAGCCGGAGCCAGTGCCCGGCGGCATGCGCCTGCCGCTCGAATTCAACGGCGACACCGCCACGGTCCGGGTGCCCGGCATCGGCATCCCCGGCAAACGCGGCCAGTACGCGGAGGTCCCGGTCGAAGTGGTCGTGGACCGGTCGGCAAAGACGACACGCATCACCGTCCAGGGCCAGGAGGTCGCGCTGGGCGAAGGCGAGTGGTCGCCGTGGATGGAGTGGACCTTCGCGCTATCGCCGAAGCACAACGTGCGCGCCATCAGCCGGTTCCATCTGATGCAAGGCGATGCGCCGGTCCGCGTCTACATGACCTGCCTCCAGATGCACCCTCGGGAACCGATGATCCCGATCAGCGCGCCGGCGACCTACGCCGGGGAACTCGCCGATCGTTACGGCCTCTTCAAGACCATCGGCTGGGTCTACGACACGAAGGCGCTTCAAAAGGATGACATGACCGAGGACATGTTCCTCGAGGACGTGAAGCGCACCATGGCTTGGCGGCGGCAACTGTGTCTCGACGAGATCGACCGCGGTAATTTTGATCTGCTGGTCGCGGCGTGGACCGCCACGGACCGGGTTTCGCACATGTTCTGGCGTTTCCGCGACCCGAAGCACCCGCTCTACACGCCCGAGGGCGCGGCGAAGTATGGGCGCGCGGTCGAGGACACGTATCAGACCATGGACGGCATCATCGGCGACGTGATGCGGCGACTCGAACCGAACGATCTCCTCATGGTGATTTCGGACCATGGCTTCCACAGCTTCCGCACGGGCTTCAGCGTCAACACGTGGCTCGTGCGCAACGGCTACCTCGCCGTGAAGGGGCAAACCGACCCCGCGACGGCATACACGGATGAGAAGTACTTGCAGGGGTTCGACTGGTCGCGCACGCGGGCCTATGGTCTCGGGCTCGGGATGATCTTCCTCAACCTGCGCGGCCGCGAGGGTCAGGGCATCGTCCCGCCCGAGGACGCGCCCGCCCTGATCGAGGAAATCCGCGGCAAGCTGGCCGAGGTCACGGATCCGGAGACGGGCGAGAAGATTTTCGGCGCGATCTACGTACTGCACGGCGATCAGGGCGAATCGAAGATCGAATCGCCGGACATCCAACTCGGCTATGCCGAGGGCTACCAGACGGCGAAAGCTTCGGCGTCCGGCGCCGCGCCGAACGAGGTCTTTTCGCCCAATCTCGATAAGTGGAGCGGCGAGCACGCCAGTTCCGACGTGGCCGACACGCCCGGCGTCCTTTTCGCCAACCGCAAGACGGCGGAAGACCCGACGCTGTTGGACATCGGCGTCACGGCGCTTGAGTATCTCGGACTCGATGTGCCGGAAGTCTTCGAGGGCAAGGGCATCCTGTAGCGGGTCGCGCCGGAAGGCAGAGAAGGGACCAAAGGGACCCAAAGGACCAATGCGGCCACGGCCCCGCCCCCAGACGTGAACCGTATCTGGGCGGAAGAGGCGCGAAAACGGCGAGAAGCATACCTCGCGGGGCGAATCGACGCCTGCTCCTACGATCGCGTGGAGGACATGCGACCAATGGGACCTATGGGACGAGACGTCCTCAGGATCATGTTCGTCAATGAGGCAGTGTCCTCTTGAGTCGCTTACGTCGTTTCCGTCCCTTCCTGGGGCCCGCGTTACCGCACGAACTGCTTGTAGCTGTCCACGATCTTCGTCTTGGTCTTTGCGCGGGCGGCGCGGAGCTTCTTGACCTCGGCGGCTTCGGTAATCGCGCCGAATTCGAGGTGGAACTCGCGGCGCTCGCCCGCCTGCAACTCGTGGAGCAGGCTCAATTCGCGGTCGATGTGCTTGCCCTCGACGCCGCAGGTCGCCGGTTCGAGACCGCAGACGTAATCCTGCTCGCCCATCTGCTTCCACTGGACGAAGCGCGGCAGTTCGTCCTTGCGGTATTTCACGTACACGCCGAACCCCGCGCCGCGATCGAAGCCGTCGTTCACAATGGCGGCTGTGACCGAACCTTCGCGCGCGGGGACCATGTCGTGGTAGTAGCATTTCTCGGCGTAGCCGTGGGTCGGGCCGTCCATCTTGAACCACTGCTCTTTCCCGTCGTGGGCGACGGAGTCGCGCGGCGCGACAACGCGGCTCGGCGACATCAATTCCGATCCCTTGTCCACGGCGGGCCAGCCGATGTTGCAGTGATAGAGCAGCATGAACGGCGTGGGCTTGAACCCGTCGTTCGTGAGCACGTCGCGAATCCAGAACCGCTTCTCGCCCAGTTTCGTCGCGACCGTGCGGGTCAAGGTGAGGTTCTCACCGAAGACGACCGTCTCCCGCATCGTGCCCGTGACCTCGAGCACGTAGTCATCGCCGCGCCATTCCTGGACGATGCTCACGTTGCGCGCGGGCGTGTTGCCGATGCGCCCGTGCAGTCCCTCGCCCGTGAGCGCCGAGCGCAATCCCGGCGCGGGCGCGCCGACGTTGATCAGCCCGCACGTGGCCACCAAGCCGCCGAAGTAACTCCGCAGCCAGCGAATGCCCTCCGGCTCGAAGTACTGCGGGGCCGCGTCGCCCGTTGTCGAGCGCCAGCCCATCGCCTTGCCCTGATACGACGCCGCCGCGATATCGAGCGCGCGATCGAGGAGCACAGTCAATTCCAGACCGCCGCCCGTATGGATCAATGCCGCGCGCGCGGGCCGCTCATTGCCGTCGTCGAGTTGCACCACGCGGATGCCCGCAATCTGGTCCATGTTCCCGACGCGGCGGCGCAGGTCCGCCACGGAATAGCGCTTGCCGAAGAGTTCCATCGTGCTTCCTCCGTTGGTCGCGGCGAGTTCGCCCCGCCCGCACCCGTTACAAGCATACAATACGACGCGCGTTCACACACCGCAAGCGGCGCGAGCGGCCCACCCTGGACCATGCTCTGAAGAGGTATGCCACGGGAGTTGAAGCAGAACGTCCTTTGATTTCCGTCATGTCCCGATTTATGCTTGCGGGGTTGTTCGAACGAATTAGCCGCGTCGTCCGCGGACGGCGCCGCAAGACGGAAGGGAGTAGCGGTCATGGCGAAGGGTATGGACAAGGTGTATCTGGTCTCGAACGGCGATTTTCGCGACACGGCGTGCGTCGAGTGCTGGCCCATGCAGGAACTGACGCTGAAAGAGGTAACGAAGGCGTTCCGCAAGCTCGGAATCAAGACGGAAACGCTGACGAAGTACGACCCGAAGAAGAAGCATGGTTTCATCACGCGCCAGAGCGAGGGTGCGGCGATTTTATCGAAGATTGAACCGAATGCGCCGGTTGTCGTCGTCTTGAGTTGCTGGGCCTATTCGCACCACGTGTGCGGCCCGCTCCAGACACACAAGGGTCCCATTCTGCTGCTCGCGAACTTCGATGGTACGTGGCCGGGCCTGGTGGCACTGCTCAATCATTCGGGATCGCTGGACCGGTTGCACGTCAAGCACGCGCGCCTCTGGTCAGACGCTTTCACGAAAGACGATTATTTCATGGCGCGGCTCGGCGAGTGGGTGCGGACGGGACGCATCGCGCACGACACCTCGCACGTATACGACGCGGCGGGTCTGCGACTCTCGACGGCGGCAAGACGTTTCGGCGCGGAACTCGCGGCGGACATTCGGAAGCATCGCCGCATCATGGGGCAGTTCGATCCCGGCTGCATGGGCATGCTCAATGCGGTCATGGACCCCGCGCTGGTCGGCGCGGCGGGTATGCCCATCGAGTATCTGAACCAGTCGGACCTCTTGGCCGAAATGAACCTCGTCAGCGACGCGGAGGCGCAGCGACATCTGAACTGGCTCGTGCGAAGAGGGTGCAACTTCCACTGGGGCGCTGACGGCTTCAAGGAACTCGTACACGGTCAAGTCATGTCGCAGATGAAGATGTACGCGGCGGCGGGGCGGCTCGTCGAGCGGTTCGGCCTGAGCGCCATCGGGATTCCGTACCAGTTGGGCCTCGTACGCTGTTGTCCAGCGTCGGACCTGGTCGAGGGCATGCTCAACAACGCGGACCGGCCGCCGATCAAGAGCCCGGAAACGGGCGCCATCGTCAAGCAAGGCAAGGCCATCCCGCATTTCAACGAAGGCGACCTCGGCGCGGGTATCCCGCAATTTCTCATGAACGAAATCTACGAACGCAAGGGTATGCCAACCGAAACGACGCTCCACGACGTGCGCTGGGGCCGCGAGTACGACGGCAAGTTCGTCTGGGTGCTCCTGATCAGCGGCGGCGCGCCGCCGGCCCATTTCGGCGGCTGGAAAAAGACGCACGTGTACCGGCAGCCGGCCATGTACTTCCCGCTGGGCGGCGGCACCTGTTCGGGCGTATCGAAGCCCGGCGTTATCACGTGGGCGCGCTGCTACGAGCAGTACGGCGAGATGGGCATGGACTGCGGCGTCGGCGAGGTGCTCGAACTGCCCGCGCCCGAGGTGCGGGATCGACTCGACAAGACCACCCCGGTATGGCCCATCGCCAACGTGCACATCCCGGGTTACGACCGCAACCAGCTCATGGCCACGCACATGTCGAACCACATTGTGGTCGGTTACGGCGACATCCTGCAGGAACTCGCGGCGACGTGCCTCAACCTCGGGATCAAGACACGTATCGCGGGCGAGGCGGCGAGGAAGTTGGCCTGATCTCTGGCGGACTCGGCGTCTTGGCGCGAGGCGTTCCGACTGCGCGCAAGGGTGCGGAAGACTCATGGCGCGACAACGAGAGACTTGCGGCATAAGTCGCGAAAATCGCTGTGCGCTGACAGGTATATCACCATTATGGTTATCCGTCGGCGCTTTGTGTTTCCTGTTCGGAACCGTCGGCTATTGTGACGACGCCGTCGAGAGAATGGACGTGAGGGGCCGTATTCTTATTGCGCACCGGGGCGTGGTCACGGACACAATCCCCGAGAATAGCCTCGCGTCGCTCGAAGAAACCATCCGCCGCGGCTATACCCACATCGAGGTGGACCTGCGCAGCACGAAGGACGGGCACGCCGTGTGCCTGCACGACAACAGCCTGCGCCGCGCCGCCGGTCTCTCGCGGCTGGTGAGTGAACTGACCTTGGCCGAGCTGCGCGCGCTGGCGCCGGTCAAGACGGTCCCGGACTTCGCCACGTTCTGTGCGCGTTGTGAAGGCCGCATCGGCCTCATGCCGGATATCAAGGAGTGGCCGCCCGAGGCGGAAGAGGCATTCGCGAAGAGTATCGAGCAGCCCATGATCAGGCACGGGTTGATGGAAAACGCCTTCTTCATCGGGAAGCATGCGATTACGAAACGGTTCGCGGATCGCGCCCGTGTTTCCTGGAAACCGTCCCTGGAGGAAGCGCGAGCGAGCGACCACATTCGGAACGCCCCAGGCCGGCATCTCTTCATCTTCGGCCACGCCGTTGCTTTTGACGCGCCCACCGTTCGAGGCTTTCAGGCGCTCGGTCTCAAAGTGATTGTCAGTATCAACATCTTCCATTACCTTCGCGTCGGCGACTGGGAGGAGAACGGCAACCGGGACGTGGCCCGCATGATCGAGTACGGCGTGGACGGCTTGCAGATAGACAGCGTGTATGAGCCCGCCTTCCGTGAACATGTTGCGACCGAAATCACGGCGATCACCCCCGCGGCATGTCGCCCGGCGCCCCCTACCTCAGTGGCTTCAACCGCTGATTAAGGGTTGTCCTCGAAATACCCAGCATGGAAGCCGCAATGCGTTGATTGCCGCCGGCGCGACGCACTGCCTCGAGGATGAGCAGGTCCGTCATTTCCTGGATCGTGGGAAGCCGCTCGCCAAAACTGACGTCGCTCGCCGCGCCGACCCCTTCGGACTCGGCGGCCGTTGGCGTCTTCGAAGCGTCGGCGTGGAGATACCCGCGGAAAACATCGAGGGAAAGTACATGGGACTTGTGGTGGGAGACCGCCTCAAATACGAGCGCTTCGAGTTCCCGGACGTTGCCGGGAAAGTCGTGCAGGCGCAGCAGCGCATGCAATTCGGGGGGCGCCGTGGGCTTCTTCTTATCGAGCGCTTCCGCCGCCTTCGCCAGAAAGTGTTCCACCAGAACCGGCAGGTCGTCGCGGCGTTCGCGCAGGGGCGGGATATGAATATGATGGGTCCGGAGTCGGTAATAGAGGTCCCGCCGGAAGGTGTCGCGCGTGCGCAGTTCCTCGGGCGATCGGTTGGTTGCGCAGACGATGCGGGCGTCGCTCTGGCGCGGCATATCCACGCCGAGCGGATAATACTCGTGGTGCTCGATGAGC
>Ga0116142_10002275_pt1 | contig 21134 bp, 22 predicted proteins | sample AD_UKC033_MetaG_FD_89785 | JGI IMG/M metagenome (GOLD analysis project Ga0116142, IMG submission 89785) | Active sludge microbial communities of municipal wastewater-treating anaerobic digesters from USA - AD_UKC033_MetaG | ecosystem: Engineered > Bioreactor > Anaerobic > Digestate | place: USA... | reverse complement strand
CGACCAGCGGCAGCGCCGTATGCGTGCCGCCGCCATAGGGCGGGCACCAGTTGTGGTGGCGGATGAGCCGCGGCGCGCTGCGGTCGGCGACGTCCAGCAGCGTGAGGCCGCCGTCGCGCCAGCAGGCGTAGGCGGTGTCGCTGGCCACCAGCGCGTGGTGCAGCGCCCAGCGCCGGCCGGGCGGCGCCTGAGGCACCTCGCCGGCGGCGCGGTTCATGCCCGGCAGCCACCAGCGGCCGGCGAGTTGCGGCCGCGACGGATCCGCCATGTCGATGGTGACGAAGATGTAGTCGGTGAAGCCGTCCAGCAGCGCCGAGGCGTAGGCCCAGCGGCCGCCGACGTACCAGATGCGGTGCAGGCCCACGCCCTCGACCTCGAGCTGCCCGATGCGCCGCGGCCTGGTCGGCGCACTGATGTCGTAGACCGTCATGCCCGCGCTCCAGGCGCGCGTGCGCGCGGCGCCGCCCACCGACTCGGCCATCGAGCGCGTGTAGTAGGCACGCTCGTCGGAGAAGGCCTGCACGCCGGCGAAGAGGTCCAGCGCGTCGATGACCAGCAGCAGGTCATCGTGCGCCTGCAGGTGGATGTTCCAGGTGTTGGGCGGCGCGGGCACGTAGGTGACGGCGCCGGGGCGGCGCGGATCGCGCACGTCGACGATGGAAAAGCCCTGCGACCAGGGGTGGCCGACGTAGGCGTGGCCCCGGTGCACCATGAGCTGCAGCCCGTCGCCGCGTCCGCCGATGTCGGAGTGGCCGATCAGCTTCATGTTGCGGGCGTGGTCGGGAGTGCGCAGGTTCATGGCCATCTCCGGGTCGGGGCGGGCGAAGGCGTCCTACTTGTTGACGACCGGGATCCAGGCCGCCGTCGCCGCGTCGCTCTTCAGGAACGCCGGGAACTTCTTCTGCAGGTCCTCGATCGTCGCGATCTTGTTCTTCAGCAGGTCGTCGCGCGTCACGAGCGTGGGTTGCAGCATCACCGCGCGGCCCGGGAACTGGCCGGCGATGGCCAGCGAGACGGCGCGCACCGAGACCTCGCCGACCACGGCGGCGTTGGTCGCCGCCGTCGCCACCCACGCGCTGTCGGGCTCGGTCATGAGCTGGATGTCGGCGGTGGAGATGTCGACGCCGTAGATCTTCACCCGCTTCGACGCGCCGAGTTCGTCGATCGCCAGCTTCACGCCCTTGGCGAACTCGTCCCAGGGGGTGAAGACGACCGAGATGTCGGGGTTGGCGCGCAGCACGGCCTTGGTCTGGTCGGCGACCGAGGCGGGGACGGTGTCGTTGACGACGCCCCACACCGCCTTCTCCTTCAGGCCGTGCTTGCCGACGAATTCCTTCCACACCGCGTAGCGGCGGTCCAGGGGCGCGAAGCCGGCGACGTAGACGGCACCGCCGGTGAAACCCTTGCCCTTGTCCTTGATCGCCTGCTCGAGCACGAGGCGCGCCATGTCGGCGTCGCTCTGCTCGATCTGCGGGATCTTCGGGTTGTCGAGGTTGACGTCGTAGGCGACGACCTTGATGCCCGCGTCCAGCGCCTTCTGCGCGATGTCCTTCAGCACTTCCGGACGGCCGTTGTTGATGATGATGCCGTCCACGCGCAGGTTGATCGCCTGCTGGATGAGGTTGCGCTGCGTGTCGTTGTCGTTGCGCGCCTGCGCCAGCGTGAGCTTGACGCCCAGCGCATCGGCCTGGCGCTTGACGCCCGCCTCGAAGGCCTGCAGCCAGTCGCCCGCGCCCAGGAAGCTGACGGCGGCGATCTTCACGCCCCCCTTGTCGAAGGGGGCGGGCGCGCCCTTCAGGCCCTGGGCCTGCGCGGGGCCGGCAAGCGCCAGCGTGGCCGCCGCCGCGGCGGCAAGAAGGGGTCGGGTGAAGCGGATCATGGTCGTTCTCCTCGGGGTCGTTGGGGGTGGAGCGGGGGTGGACGAAGCGGGCAGGCAAGGCGCTCGAAGACGGGCTCAGGAACGCGTGCGCGCGATGCCGTAGGTCAGCGCGAGCGCGCCGACGAGCACCGCGCCCTTGACGAAGTCCTGCGTGTAGTAGGGCGCGTTGAGCATGGTCAGGCCGTTGAGCAGCACGCCGACGAAGACCGCGCCGACGACCGCGCCCAGCACGTTGGGCCGGCGCAGGCCGAGCACGGCGAAGCCGATGAGCGCCGCGGCCACCGAGTCCATCAGCAGCGAGGCGCCGGAGGATACGTCGCCGCGGCCCACGCGCGCGGCGACCACGATGCCGCCCAGCGAGGCGAGCGTCCCGGACATCACGTAGGCCCAGGTCCGCAGCCTCTCGGTCGGACCGCCGGCGAGCCGCGTCGCCAGCTCGTTGCCGCCGGTGGCGAAGAGCAGGCGCCCGAAGCGCGTGCGCTCGGTGAGCAGGTGCAGCACGAGGGCCACCGCGACGAGGATGGCGACGGGCAGCGGCACGACGTCGAAGAGCGTCGAGCGGCCGATGAGCAGGAAGGCCGGGTCGTAGCGCCCGGGCGCGGTCGAGCCGTCGGGCAGGATCAGGCCGCTGGCGATCGAGCGCCCGCCGGTGGGGATGAGCTGCAGGCCGCTGAGCAGGAACATCATCGCCAGTGTGGCGAGCAGGTCCGGCACCTTCAGGCGCACGATGAGCAGCGCGTTCAGCAGCCCCACGCAGGCGCCCAGCAGCAGCACCAGCAGCACGGTCCAGAAGGCGCCGAGCTGCCACACGATCATGGCGTAGCTCGCGGCCATCACGCTGGAGGCGGCGACGGCGCCGATGGACAGGTCGAAGCCGCCCACGGCCAGCGTCAACGTGACGCCCGCACCCAGGATGGCCACCACCGCCACCGCCTGCAGGATGCTCATCAGGTTGTCGATCTGGATGAAGGCCGGCTGCGCGAGGGCGAAGCCCAGAATCATCAGCGCCAGCAGCACGAACACCGCGCTCTTGCGCAGGCCTTCGCGCACGTCGGGCGCGGCTCGGTTGGACATGGGCTTGGCGTTCGTCATCGGTTCTCGTCCAGCGCCGGTTCCGGGTCCTCGGCGCGATGCGCCTCGGGTGTGCGCAGGGCATGATGGTCCATCACCAGCACGCGGTCGGCGACCTCGATCGCCTCCTCGGGGTCGGAGGTGGCGATGAGCGTGGCGCAGTCGCTGCGCGCGCGGATGGCCTCGATGAGGTCCTGGCGCGCGCCCACGTCCACGCCCTGGAAGGGCTCGTCCAGCAGCAGCACCTTGGCCGGCTCGGCCTCCCAGCGGCCGAGCACCACCTTCTGCTGGTTGCCGCCGGAGAGCGTCCACACCGAGGCCGTGGGCCCCGCGGCGCGGATCGACAGGCGCTCGATGGCCGCCTGCGCCTTTGCGTTCTCGAAGGCACGGCGCACGAAGCCGCGCGGGAACCAGCGCGCCAGGTGCGGCAGCGCGATCGTCTCGGCGACGCTCTCCCCGGGCCAGTCGCGCGGCATCAGCGAGGAGCGATGGCGGTCCTCGCCGGCCATGCAGACGCCGGCCGCCAAGGCCTGCGCCGGGCTCGTCGGCGCATAGGGTTTGCCGTCGAGCTGCATCGTGCCGGCGGCAAGACGCGTGCAGCCGTAGAGCGCGTGCAGCAGGCGGCTCTTGCCGGCGCCGAGCACGCCGGTGATGGCGACGACCGCGCCGCGGTGCAGCTCGAGATCGAAGGGTGGGCTCGCCGGCAGCAGGCGCGCGTCCCGCAGGCGCAGCACCGGCTCGCCACGCGGCTGCCGCGCGCCGGGTCGCGCCGAGGTGAGCGGGCGGCCGATCATCGTCTCGATCGCCTGGGTGAAGTCCACCGGCCGCGCGAAACCGGCGACCGCGCGCCCGCCGCGCAGCACGACGACGCGGTCGGCCAGCGCCTGCAGGTCCGCGGTGCGGTGCGAGATGTAGAGCACGGCGATGCCGCGGCGCTTGAGATCCAGCAGCGTCGCGTACAGGCGCTGCGACTCGGCGCCCGAGAGGCTGGCCGTCGGTTCGTCGAGGAGCAGCAGCTCGGCGCGTTTGGCCAGCGCGCGTGCGATCGCCACCAGCTGGCGGTCGGCGGCGGCGAGATCGGCGAAGTCCCGCTCCAGCGGCAGCTCGAAGCCGGCGTGCTGCAGCATCGCCTGCGCCTGCGCGCGGATGCCGCGCCGCGAGACGAGGAATGGCTGGCTGCGGTCGGCAAAGCGCTCGAGCAGAAGCGCATCGGCCACCGTCAGCCCGGGGATGCCGACCAGGTCGGTCGACTGGTGCACGGTGACCACGCCCGCAGCACTCGCCTCGGCCGGCGTGCGCGGCGCATAGGGCCTGCCCATGAAGCGGATGCTGCCGGCGTCGGGCGCGAGCACGCCGGAGAGGATCTTGACGAAGGTCGACTTGCCGGCGCCGTTGGCACCCATCAGCGCGACGATCTCGCCGCGCTCGATTTCCAGCGAGAGATCGACGAGCGCGCGCGTGGAGCCGAACGAGCGTGCGAGGGCGGTGGCTTGCAGGAGAGGCATGGGTCGCTGGCGGTGCCGGGGTCGGCCGCGGCGCGCCAATGCTAGGCGGGTTTGCGCCGGTCCCGAGCGGCTCCGTGGCGCCGGGTGGGTAGCGGCAGATCGGGTTCGCGCCGCCGCGTGCGTCGCGGGCACAATGCCGACCTGCGGATGCGAGCGCGGACCGGATGATCGAAGACCCTTTCGACGAACGCGGAATGCGCCTGGCGCTGGACCAGGCGCACAACGCCTGGCTGGTGGGCGAGGTGCCGGTGGGCGCCGTCATCGTGCGGCGCAGCGAGGCCGGCATGCAGGTGGTGGCCACCGGCTACAACCGGCCCATCACCACGCACGACCCGACCGCGCATGCCGAGATCGTCGCGCTGCGCCATGCGGCGACCCTGCTCGAGAACTACCGCCTGCCCGAGTGCGAGCTCTACGTGACGCTCGAGCCCTGCGCGATGTGCGCGATGGCGCTGATGCACGCGCGCTTTCGGCGCGTGGTGTTCGGCGCGCCGGACCCGAAGACCGGTGCCGCGGGTTCCGTGGTCGACTTGTTCGCGCAGGCCAGGCTCAACCATCACACGGCCGTGCGCGGCGGCGTGATGGCGGACGATGCCGCGGCGCTGCTGCGCCGCTTCTTCGCCGAGCGTCGCGCGCAGCAGCGCGCCGAGCAAAGGGGCGAGGTGGATGTGGCGGAGGCCGAGGTGGCGGACGTCGCGCCGGTGCCAAGCGCGCCGATCCCGACCGGGGAGGCCACCGAATTGCACGACTTCCCCGAGGATCGATGAACACCTTGACGCTCTTCAGCCCCTCGGGTGCCGTTGCGCGCGCGTCTTCGCTGCGCCTTGCCGTGCGGCGCCTGCAGGCCATGGGCTTCACGGTGCGCGTCGACGATGCGGCGCAGGCGCGCCTGCAGCGCTTTGCCGGCGACGACGCGACGCGGCTGCAGGCCCTGCACCGCGTGGCACGGGAGGCGCCCGGCGTGGCCATGGCCACGCGCGGAGGCTACGGCCTCACGCCGCTGCTCGATGCGATCGACTGGCCGCGTCTGGCGCGCGCCGTCGAACGCGGTACGCGCTGGGTCGGGCACAGCGACTTCACCGCGCTGCAGCTCGCGCTGTGGGCGCACACCGGCGCCTCGAGCTGGGCCGGACCGATGGCGCTGCCCGACTTCGGGCGCCCGGCGGAGGAAGGCGGTGTCGACGAGGTGACGGCCGACTGCTTCGGCGAGGCGATGCGCGGCGAGTTGGAGGCCGTGGGCTTTCGCACCGTGCCGGGCTTGGACGGCCTGCTGCTGAAGGGGCCGCTGTGGGGCGGCAACCTGACGATGCTGTGCTCGCTGCTCGGGACGCCGCACTTCCCGCGGCCGGCGCGCGTCCGCGGCGGCTTGCTCTTCATCGAGGACATCCATGAGCACCCCTACCGCGTCGAGCGCATGCTGCTGCAGCTCGCGCAAAGCGGTGTTCTGGCCACGCAGCGCGCATTGCTGGTGGGGGACCTCGGGGGCTGGACGCCATCGCCGCAGGATCGCGGCTACCGCGTCGCCACGATGCTCGAGCGCGTGCGCGCGCACGTGAAGATTCCGGTGCTGACCGGATTGCCTTTCGGCCACGTGCCGACCAAGGTCAGCCTGCCGCTCGGACGCCGCGTGACGCTGGCGGTTCAGGGGCGCGCTGCCTTGATCGGCTGGTAGGTGTCCAGCGGCGCCGGGCCGGACGCGGCGCGTGCCTACAATCCGCCCCCGCGTCCCCCGGGGTGGCCGGCTGTCATGAGCCGTCGCTGACCCGCGGGCCGGGTCAGCACGAGGAGACCGCATGCGCGGAGCCCGAATCCTGTTGCGCTTGCGGAGCATCCGACCCTGGGTTTGCATTGCCTCCTGGCTTAGCCTGGGTGCGCTGCTGCTCGCGGGCTGCAACAACAACCCCTGGCCCGACGGCGAGGCGGCGACGAACACCTTGTACTCCGCCGTGCTCGAGGCCTCGCCGCGGCATCTGGATCCGGTGGCCTCGTACTGGAGCAACGACACGCCGTACACCTACCAGATCTACGAGCCGCTCTATGGATACCACTACCTGAAGCGGCCCTACGAGCTGGTGCCGAAGTCCGCGGCCGCGGTCGTCAAGCCGCACTACCTGGACAAGGACGGCAAGCCGCTGCCCGACGATGCGCCCGGCGAGCTTGTCGCCGAGAGCGTGTACGACGTGCCGATCAAGCCCGGCATCCTCTTCCAGCCGCATCCGGCCTTCGCCAAGGACGCGCAGGGCGCCTACATCTACCACCACATGAAGCCCGGCGAGCTGGGCGCGCGGCGCTCACCGCTGGAATTTGAGCACCAGGGTACGCGCGAACTGGTCGCCGAGGATTTCGTCTACGCGCTCAAGCGCCAGGCGACGACGCGCATCACGACGCCGATCTTCTCGACATTCGCGCAGTACGTCGTCGGCCTGGCCGAGTACGGCAAGCTCATCCGCGCCGAGGACGCCAAGCTGCGTGCAGGCGCCGACCCGGCGAGCCTGGACAAGCCCTTTCTCGACTTCCGCCGCTGGCCGCTGGCCGGCGCCAGTGCCCCGGAGAAGCACCTGCTGCGCATCCGCATCAAGGGCAAGTACCCGCAGTGGAGCTACTGGATGCAGATGACCTTCCTCTCGCCGGTGCCCTGGGAAGCCGATGCCTTCTACGCGCAGCCGGGCATGGTCGCCGCGGGCTTGTCGCTGGACCGCTGGCCGGTGGGCACGGGCGCCTACATGATGGCCGAGTTCCAGCAGGATCGCCGCCACGTTCTGGTGCGCAATCCCAACTACCGCGGCGAGCCCTATCCCTGCGAGGGCATGCCCGGCGACCGCGAGGCGGGGCTGCTCGCCGACTGCGGCAAGACCATGCCCTTCATCGACCGCATGGTCTTCACCATCGAGCGCGAGGGCGTGCCGCGGCAGAACAAGTTCCGCCAGGGCTACTACGACGTCGAGGTCTTCGAGCGCACCGACACCGGCATGCCTTACCTCGTTGGCATGCAGGACAGCGAAGACGTGCGGCGCGAGTACACCGAGAAGGGCTTTCGCCTGAGCCGCGGCACCGACGTCGGCAGCTACTTCATCGGCTTCAACATGCTCGATCCGGTGATCGGTGCCAGCGCCGACCCGCAGCAGCACATCCGCAACCGCAAGCTGCGCCAGGCGATCTCGATCGCCATCGACTGGGACGAGTGGTCGCGCATCTTCCCCAAGGAAGGCGGGCAGACGGCGATGAGCCCGCTGCCGCCGGGCATCTTCGGCTCGCGCGAGGGCACGCGCGAGGGCATGAACCCGATCACCCACGTCTGGAAGGACGGCAAGGCCGTGCGCCGGCCGATCGAGGACGCGCAGCAGTTGATGGTCGAGGCCGGCTATCCCGGCGGGCGCGACGCCAAGACCGGGCAGCCGCTGGTCATCAACTACGACTACTACTCGGCACCCACGCCGGGCAACCGGCCCAAGCTCGACTGGATGGTGCGGCAGTTCGCCAAGCTCGGCATCCAGCTCGAGATCCGCGCCACCGACAACAACCAGTTCCAGGACAAGGTGCGCAAGGGCACCTACCAGGTGTTCTGGCTCGGCTGGCTGGCCGACTACCCGGACGCCGAGAACTTCCTCTTCCTGCTGCAGAGCAGCGCCGGCAAGACCAAGCACGACGGCGAGAACACGGCCAACTACGAGAACCCCGCCTTCGACCGCCTGTTCGAGCAGATGAAGCTCTACGACGACGGGCCGCAGAAGCAGGCGCTGATCGACGAGCTGGTGCAGATCGCGCGCGAGGACGCGCCCTGGAGCTTCGGCTTCTTTCCCTGGAGCTCGGGGGCCGCGCAGCGCTGGGTCTACAACTACCACCCGGTCATCATGATCCGCGACCAGGGCCGCTACCTGCGGCTGGACCCGGCCGACCGCGCCGCCGCGCTGGCCGCCTGGAACCGCCCGGTGTGGTGGCCGCTGGCGCTGATCGCGGCCGCGCTGCTGCTGCTGCTTGCGCTTGCGCGGCGCACGCTGCGAGTGCGCGAGCGCACCACCGGCCGCGGCGAGGTGCTGGCGCAGGAGGCCGCGCGATGATCGGCTACCTGCTGCGTCGCGCCTTCTACGGCGTGCTGGTGCTGCTGGGCGTGAACCTGGCCACCTTCTTCCTCTTCTTCACCGTCAACACGCCCGACGACATGGCGCGCCTGAATCTGGGCGGCAAGCGCGTCACGCAGCAGGCGATCGAGAAGTGGAAGGTCGAGCGCGGCTACGACAAGCCGCTCTACTTCAACGCGGGCGCAGAAGGGGCGGACAAGCTCACCGACACCATCTTCTGGGACCGCTCGGTCTCGCTCTTCGCGCTGCGCTTCGGCCGCGCGGATGGCGAATCGGCCGGCGACATCGGCCACGAGGTCGCGCAACGCATGTGGGTCAGCCTGCAGATGGCGCTGCCGCTCTTCGTCCTGCAGGTGCTGGCCAGCACCGCCTTCGCGCTGCTGCTGGTGATGTTCAGGAATTCGCGGCTGGATTTCTGGGGCGTCGTCGCCTGCGTGCTGATGCTCTCGATCTCCAGCCTCTTCTACATCATCGTCGGCCAGTTCCTGTTCTCGCGCGTGCTCCGGCTGGCGCCGATCTCGGGCTACGCGCCGGGGCTGGACGCGATCAAGTTCCTCGCGCTGCCCATCCTGCTTTCGCTCATCTCGCGCGTGGGCGGCGAGGCACGCCTGTACCGCGCCATGTTCCTCGAGGAGACGGCCAAGGACTACGTGCGCACCGCGCGCGCCAAGGGCCTGTCGGAGCAGGTCGTGCTCTGGCGCCACGTGCTGCGCAACGCGCTGATCCCCATCATCACCAGCGCCGGTGGCTACCTGCCCTATGTCTTCCTCGGCAGCCTGGTGTTCGAGAGCTTCTTCGGCCTGCCCGGCCTTGGCGCCTACGTCATCGAGGCGATCGGCAAGCAGGACTTCGCCATCGTTCGCACCATGGTCTTCATCGGCTCGTTGCTCTACATCGCGACCTACGTGCTGATCGACGTGGCCTACACCTGGGCCGACCCGCGCGTGCGGCTGGAGGGCTGAAGCACCATGCCCAAGTTCGTCCTGCTCTGGACCGATGCGGCGATCTGGCTGCTCACGGCCGCGCTGCTGGCCTACGTCGTCTTCGCCTGGCGGCGCCCGAACCTGCGCACGAGCTGGCGCAAGGTCTTCATGGATGCGCCCTCACTGGCTTCCAGCATCGTGCTGCTGCTGTGCCTGGCCGTCTGCCTGCTCGACAGCGTGCACTACCGGCCGCTGCTGCCGCCGGCACCGGGAACGACGGCCGTGGCCTACGACGCGCGCACGCGCTCGCTGCTCGACGCCTGGCTCGCCGATCTCGTCGACGGCCGCGAGGCGACCTACTCGACGCCGCTGGCCACGGTCAGCTTCACGCGCGAGTCGGAAATCGTCGACGGCCGCGTCGAGCGCGTGGCGCCGCGCCTGAAGTACGGCGGCGCCCACCTGAAGGACCCGGCCACGCAGTGGCTGCCGGACGTGCTCGAGCGCGGCGCGACCGGCCTCGTGCTCGGCCTTGCAGCCGCGCTGCTGGCCTCGGCCGCGCTGGTGGCGCTGCTGGCCGCGCTGCGGCGGCAGGCGCCGGCCGCTTGCGCGCGCGAGGTGCTGGGCAAGCGCAGCACGCTGCCCTGGCACGTCGCGATCGCGACCTTCCTCGTGCTCGGCGGCCTGATCGGCGTTGTCTCGGCGCTGTCGGGCCCCTACCACGTGATGGGCACCGACACCACCGGCAACGACGTGCTCTACCAGTCGCTCAAGAGCATCCGCACCGCCTTCGTGATCGGCACGCTGGCAACGATTGCCACGCTGCCGCTGGCGGTGGTGCTGGGCATCGTCGCGGGCTACCTCAAGGGCTGGGCCGACGAGCTCATCCAGTACCTCTACACCGTGCTGTCGTCGATCCCGAACATCCTGCTCATCGCCGCCTGCGTGCTGATGGTGCAGGTCTTCCTGGACAAGCACCCGGACCTCTTCGAGACCGGCGCCGAGCGCGCCGACCTCAAGCTCTTCCTGCTCTGCGCCGTGCTCGGGCTCACCGGCTGGGCCGGCCTGTGCCGGCTGCTGCGCGGCGAGACGCTCAAGCTGCGCGAGCTCGACTACGTGCAGGCGGCGCAGGCCTTCGGCGTCAGCCGCACGCGCATCATGGTGCGCCACATCTTCCCGAACGTCGCGCACCTCATGCTCATCGTCACCGTGCTCGAGTTCTCGGCGCTGATCCTCTACGAGGCGGTGCTGAGCTACGTCGGCGTCGGCGTCGACCCCTCGATGAACAGCTTCGGCGGCATGATCAACCTCGCGCGCAGCGAGATGAGCCGCGACCCCGTCGTCTGGTGGTCCTTCGCCTCGGCTTTCGTCTTCATGGTCACCCTGGTGCTCGCCGCCAACCTTTTCGCCGACGGCGTGCGCGACGCCTTCGACCCGCGGGCACGGAGCTTCCGGGCGAGGGTCGCGCGCAAGCTCGGTCAAGGCAAAGCGTGACTACAATCGAAGAGATATTTTCACGATAGAGGTCTCGAATGGAAGTTTCCATACGTGAAATGAAGTCCAAACTCTCCGTCATCCTGCGAAAGGCGCAAGCGGGAGAGGAGGTGATCGTGACCTCGCATCGCAAGCCGGTTGCACGCCTGACGGGTGTGTCGCGGGGCGGCGATTCATTGACCGATCGCCTTCTGGCCGCGGGCTTGATCTCGCAACGGCCGCGACCCGGCGGGTTGCGGCGGCATCCGCCCAATCCCTTGCCCGAGGGCTCGGGAACGCTTGCCGATGCCGTCATCGAGGATCGTGGGTGAAGGCGTATCTCGACACCTCGGCGCTGCTGAAGCTCTACGTCGACGAGGAGGGCAGCCACGCGCTGTGGCAATGGCTGGAGGGGTCGAGTGCAGCGACCTGTCGCGTCACCTGGGCCGAGGCGATGGCAGCCTTGTTCAGGCGGGAGCGCGAGGGACGGGGCGTCGACGCAAGCTTCGCGGTGGCACGTGCCCGGCTGGCACAGGACTGGCCGCTGCTGCACGTCATCGACCTCACGCAAGCGCTGGTGGAGCGTGCCGGCGAACTTGCGGGCGCCTTCTCGCTGCGCGGCTACGACGCCGTGCAACTGGCGGCCGGTGAAGCCACCTCTCGCGCTGCGCGCGAGCCGGTGAGTTTCCTCTGCTTCGACCGGCATCTCAATCGCGCGGCGCGCGTCCTGGGCCTGCAGTTGCCCGACGGTGTACCGGTGTGAAGCTCCCGACGCGCAGCGCTCGAACGTGCCTTGATCGAGGGAAGTCAACATGATCACCATCGGCGACCTTCGCGTCGAGCTCGACACCGACACCGCCATCGTGCGTGCGCTCGACGCGTTGCGCCTCTCGATCGAGCGCGGCGAGACCTTTGCGCTGGTGGGCGAGAGCGGCTGCGGCAAGAGCATGACGGCGCTGGCGCTGATGCGCCTGCTGCCCGAGAACGGCCGCGTCACCGAGGGTCGCGTGCTGCTCGGCGAGCAGGACCTGCTGGACCTGCCCGAGTCGCGCATGCGCGGTGTGCGCGGCGGGCGCATCGGCATGATCTTCCAGGAGCCCTCGACCAGCCTGAACCCCGTGATGCGCGTGGGCGAGCAGATCGTCGAGGCGATCGAGGCGCACACCGCGCTGCGCGGCGCCGCCGCACGCGCCAAGGCCGTCGAGTGGCTCGGCCGCGTCGGCATCCCCGAGCCCGAGCGTCGCATCGACGACTACCCTTTCCGCATGAGCGGCGGGCAGAAGCAGCGCGTGATGATCGCCATCGCGCTGGCCGCCGAACCCGACTTCCTCGTTGCCGACGAGCCGACGACGGCGCTGGACGTGAGCATCCAGGCGCAGATCCTCGAACTGCTGAAGGACTTGCAGCGCCAGCAGCGCATGGGCCTGCTGCTGATCACGCACGATCTGGCGGTGGTCTCGGGCATGGCGCACCGGGTGGCGCTGATGTATGCGGGGCAGATCGTCGAGGTCGCACCGGCCGCGGCCTTCTTCGCCGCACCGCGCCATCCCTACGCCGCCGCGCTGCTGCGTGCGCTGCCCGGCGCGGGACGGCGCGCGCAGGCGCTCGAAGCCATTCCCGGCACGGTGCCGGCGCTGACGCAGGACTTCGCCGGCTGCCGCTTCGCGCCGCGCTGCGCGCAGGTGATGCCGCATTGCGCGAGCACCATCCCCGAGCTGCTCGGCGTCGGCCCCGGGCACGAGGTCCGCTGCCTGCTCTACGCGCCCGATGCGCCGCGGCCGGCCGCCGTCACGGTGAAGGACGCGGTGAAGGACGCTGTGAAGGACGGGGTGAAGGACACCAAGCCCGAAGCCGCCGCAACCGCCGCAGCCGCCGCGGCAACCGCAACCGTCGCGCGGCCCGAGGCGGCGGCGGATCGAGCCGAGGCGCCCCTGCTGCAGGTGCAGGACCTCTGGGTGCGCTTCCCGATCCGCGGCACCGGGCTGCTGCAGCGCAGCGCGGGCACTTTCGATGCGGTCAAGGGCGTGTCCTTCGACATCGCCAAGGGGCAGACGCTTGCGCTCGTCGGCGAGTCGGGCTGCGGCAAGACGACGACCGGCAAGGCCATCGTGCAACTGCTGCGCCGCGTCGCGCGGATCGAGGGCAGGGCGCTGCTGGACGGGCAGGACCTGTTCGGGCTCGCCGGCCCGGCGCTGCACGCCGCGCGCGCGCGCATCCAGATCATCTTCCAGGATCCGTTCGCCTCGCTGAACCCACGCATGCGCGTGCAGGAGGTGCTCGAAGAAGGCCTGGCGGCGCTGCAGCCCGAACTCGGGGCGGACGAGCGGCGCACGCGCATCAAGGCGCTGGTCGAACGCGTGGGCCTGCGCAGCGACGCGCTGGAGCGCTTCCCGCACGAGTTCTCAGGCGGCCAGCGCCAGCGCATCGCCATCGCGCGGGCGCTTGCGGTGCAGCCGCAGATCATCGTCTGCGACGAGCCGACCTCGGCCCTCGACGTCTCGGTGCAGGCGCAGATCCTGAACCTGCTGCGCGAGCTGCAGCGGGAACTTGACGTGTCCTACCTCTTCATCACGCACAACATCGGCGTCGTTGAATACATCGCCGATCGCGTGGCGGTGATGCGCGCCGGCCTCATCGAAGAGCAGGGCGAGGTCGATCGGGTGCTCGGCGCCCCGGCCACCGGCTACACGCGCAGCCTGCTGGCGGCGGTGCCGCGGCTGGTGACGGCCTGACGATCGCTCAGGAGTGCACGGCGCCGGCCCTGCGTCCCATCCGTCGGGTCGCTCGGACGGGGCCGCTGCAGATCAGGCCCGCCGCTCAGCTGCGCCGCAGCTCTTCGCGGATGGTCTTGCGCACCACGGCTTCCAGATCCTCGGCCAGGATGGCCTGCTTCAGGGCCTCGTTGATCAGCGTCTGATACCCGCGACCGCCGGCGCGGGCCTTGAAGTGCTCGACCACCGCACCGTCCAGGAAGATGTTGACGCGCTGCTTGTTGGGCAGCACGGCGCCGGACGCATCACGTCGGCGCAAGACCAGCTTTCCAGATGCGATATCGGCCTTGCGCAGAGGCGCGTCTTCAGTTGCTCGGGACGATGTTTTCACGGTAGATACCCTGTTCATCTCGATCCTCGAAGGTCACCGTCCGGCCGGACTCGATCACCTTGGGCGCTTCGGCCAAGTCGAGGCCGTGCTTCTTCCGGTTGCTTGCCTGCTTGGCTGGATCGAAGCTGTAGCGCATGCCATGAATGTGTGTACAAATATCGCACATGTCAAGGTGAACCCGCGCCTGAGTCCATGCGCACGCTGCGGATGCGAGTCGCTGGACGGTGCGGTGCCTAGTGCCCCACATGCGTACAACAGCGGCGTCGTCGAGACCATCGCCGACCGCGTCGCCGTGATGCGCGCGGGCCTCATCGAAGAGCAGGGCGAGGTCGATCGGGTGCTCGGCGCCCCGGCCACCGACTACACCCGCAGCCTGCTGGCGGCGGTGCCGCGGCTGGTGACGCAGACGAACGCCGACTGAGGAGCGTCCCAGCGCTCGTGTCGCCGCTCGTGCCGTGCTTGGCAGGAAGGCGGCGACATCTTGCTCAGGGTGTTGCAAATTGCCAACCCGACACCCGGGAACAGGGGGCTGGAGCGACTCTTCAAGAGATCAAGCAAAGCTTCATGAATCGTCTGTAACGCATTGAAAATACAGACATTTGCGAAGTTGAGTCGTGCCTTCTCATGGATCGATCGGGCAATCCGCTTGATCCGACACAGGTTTCCCCCTGTCGGCCCGAGGCGACGAAGCCCGGAGAATCGGCCGGCTTGTAATGGACCGCTGGCGATGGCAGGGCGTGCGCGGTATCGGCGCGCTGCAGCACCGGGTGGACTTGTTCAATCAATCTGAGGAGCAGACTCAATGTTCAGACCGACCCTACTGAGCCGCGGCCTGATGCTGGCCTTCGGCGGCAGCGTCGCCCTGGCGACCTTGCCGGCGCTGGCGCAGGACACGCAGCGGATCGAAGTCACCGGTTCGCGGATCAAGACGCTGGCCAGCGAAGGCGCCAGCCCGGTGACGACGGTGAGCGCGCAGGACATCAAGATCGACGGTGCAAAGAACGTCGAGAGCATCCTGAACAACCTGCCGCAGGTATTCGCCGACCAGAACGCGACCGTGTCCAACGGCGCCTCGGGAACGGCCAGCGTGAACCTGCGCGGCTTGGGCTCGGACCGCACCCTCGTGCTCGTCAACGGCCGCCGCATGCCCATGGGCAGCGCGAACACCTCGTCGCCCGACCTGAATGCCATTCCGACCGGCTTGATCCGTCGTGTGGACGTGTTGACCGGCGGCGCGTCGGCCGTCTATGGCTCGGACGCCGTGGCCGGCGTCGTCAACTTCATCCTCGACGACCGCTTCGAGGGCGTCGAAGTCGAGTTCAACCACGGCTTCTACAACCACCGCCAGCAGAACGCGGCCGGCATCGGGGACATCATTGCGGCGCGCGAGGCCGTGAGTCCGCAGGAGTTCAAGGTTCCCGGAAACAAATCTTCCGACGGCAAGAGCACGAGCTTCGGCCTGCTGATGGGCTCCAACTTCGGCAACCGAGGCAATGCGACGCTGTACGTCAACTACAAGAAGGACGATGCGCTGCTTCAATCGGAGCGCGACTTCAGCGCCTGTGCCGTAGGCATGGGCGCGGCCGGCTTCGTCTGCGGCGGTTCCGGCACGGCAGCCACGGGGCGCATCACGAACCTCAATGACGGCAAGGTTTGGACCGCCGCCGATTCGGCCGGCAATGCGCGCCTGTACAAAGGCACCGACGCCTACAACTACGGCCCGACGAACTACTTCCAGCGGCCTTCCGAGCGCTGGGCAGGTCGTGCCTCGCTCAATTACGACATCACCGACAACGCGCGCGCATACGCGAATTTCGCGTTCCACGATGACAGCACGACCGCCCAGGTGGCCCCGGGCGGGATCTTCGGCAACATCGTGACCGTCAACTACGACAATCCGCTGCTGACGGATAGCTGGCGCGCGGCCCTGGGGCTGACGAACCCCGGTGACAGCACCGATGTGGTGGTGCAGCGACGCAACGTCGAAGGCGGTGGCCGCCAGTCGCAGTTCCGCAATACCTCCTTCCGGACCGAGGTTGGCGTCAAGGGTGAGATCGGCAAGTGGTCCTACGACGTCTTCGGGATCTCGGCGCGCGTGATCTACAGCCAGAGTTCCGAAAACTACTTCCTCGACTCCAAGATCGGTCGGGCGTTCGATGTCGTCAACGACGGCGGTACCGCAGTGTGCGCATCCAAGCAGTCCGGGGAGGATCCGAACTGCGTGCCCTACAACGTCTGGTCTCTCGGCGGGGTCACGCCGGATCAGCTCGCTTACCTGCAGGTGCCTGGCCTGCAGAAGGGCTCGACCTTCCTCGAGATGTTCGGGGCCAGCGCGTCGTCGGACCTCGGCGAGTACGGGATCAAGCTGCCCTGGGCGAAGTCGGGTGCCGAGGTGGCGTTTGGCGTCGAGACGCGGCGCGAGAAGCTCAGCCTCTCGGTCGATGATGCGACGTTGACGGGCGCGCTTTCGGGCAGTGGTGGACCGACCCTCCCCCTCAATGGCGGCTTCACGGTGAAGGATGCCTATGGCGAACTTCGACTGCCGATCGCCAACGGCCTGCCGGGTGTCGACTCCCTGGCTGCGTCCTTGAGCGCCCGCTACTCCGACTACAGCACGGGCAAGACGACCAGTACCTGGGGCCTGGGCCTCGAGTACGGGCCGACGCGGGACATCAAGGCGCGCGCCAGCCTGCAGCGGGCGGTGCGGGCGGCGAACGTGATCGAAATGTTCCAGGCCCAGGGTAACAATCTGTTCGACATGGACAGCGACCCCTGCGCCGGCGCCACGCCCACCGCCAGCCTGGAGGAGTGCATGCGCACCGGCGTGACGGCCAGCCAGTACGGGAGCATCCAGGACAGCCCGGCCGGGCAGTACAACTACCTGCAGGGCGGCAACCCGAACCTTGATCCGGAGACCGCCGACAGCGTGACCGCGGGCTTGGCCTTCTCGCCGATGCGCAACATGACCTTCACCGTCGACTATTTCGACATCAAGATCAAGAAGGTCATCAACAACATGGATCCGACGACGATCCTCGACAAGTGCATGAGCACCGGGGAGGCCTTGTTCTGCGGGCTGGTCAATCGCGATCGGCTGGGCACGCTCTGGCTGCTCAGGGATGGCCGCATCACGGCGACGCTGCAGAACCTGGGCAGCCTGCGCACGTCGGGTTGGGATCTGAGCGCAAGCTACCTCCAGCGCCTGGGTGACATGGGCTCGTTGACCTTCAACTTCAACGGGACCATCCTGAAGAAGTACCTGGTCGAGGAGATTCCTGGTGACGGCACCTATGACTGCGCCGGCCTCTATGGCGCCAACAAGTGCGGAGCCCCGAACCCGAAGTGGCGGCACAAGCTGCGCGCGGTGTGGGCCACGCCCTGGAACGCCGACCTCGCATTGACCTGGCGCCACCTCGACAAGGTCACGCAGCAGGAGGCCAGCGGCCAGGAGAAGCTCGCGGGCCCGGTGAACGACCTCGAGCGTACCTTGTCGGCGCGCGACTACCTCGATCTTGCGGCGGTCTGGCGTCCGACCAAGGCGCTGAGCATCATGTTCGGCATCAACAACGTGCTCGACCGCGATCCGCCGATCACGACGCAGCAGGGCCCGAGCGTGTTCGGCAACGGCAACACCTTCCCGGGCACCTACGACGCCATGGGTCGGAAGATCTTCGTTACCGGCACCTACAAGTTCTGATGTCCTGAGCATCGCCGTCGCCTTGCGCGGCGGTGATGCGCGAGATCGAACTCTTGCAAGGAAAGCGGGCGCCCTCGAGGCGCCCGCTTTCATGCTGGCTTCCGCAGCGAGCCTGATGCAGCGAAGGCACCAGCGCTCGTAGGGGCCCTGCGGCTACTGCCGTCGTCTGACCTTTGGCGAACGGTTGCTGCCCTCGAACTCCATGTAGTACGCACCGAGCGCACCGCGCCGGATCCGAACATTGCGTGTCCCGCTGCGCAGGAAGCCGGAACTGTCGTCGACGATCTGCCAGACCTGCCCGTTCTCCAGCCGAATTCGGCTCCCGGCTTGCCAGCCGTCGATCGCGTCCGCCAGCGTCGCGTCGACGACCTCGGGTTCGGGCGAGGGAGCACTTGCCGGAAGACCGAAGCGTGCCCGTGAAGCCTCCGGCGACATGGATGCCGCGACGCGGTCATAGCAGACCAGACGCTGCGCATCGTCCTGCTGCTCCTTGCAACGCAGCCAGTCGGCGTCCGCCGCAACGCTCAGGAGCGGTGCTGAGGCAAGCAACAGTGCGCCGCCGCGAAGCACCGCGCGTGAGCTCCGCAGTCGAGCGATGGCGGCGATCGACAGAGTGCTGTTCATGAATTCGATCCGTCCGTGGACATGAAGGGGTTCGCAACGACCAGCTTGCCGGGCAAGCGGTTGATCTGCAGGGCCTCGCAGCACAGGCGCTGGCAGCCGCCATCCCGCGCGGCCTGGATGCCCCGCGCGTCGTGGAAGGCCAACCCGTGGGCGATGTGAAGATCTCGCGCCGACGGGATCAACTCCGGCGAGCTCCTGATGACGTCGAACCCGGCATGCAAGGATAGTCGCTCCGGCACCCATGGCGGAGGCAAGGCGTTCGATCGGCTTCGACCGGCTCGGCAGGACGAGGCACCGGTCTCGCTCGAGCGGATAGACGAGGCGGTCAGAGAGGTTGTCAGGGCGCGCACGGGTCGGGCAAAGTGATCGCGGTCGACACGAAGATCCCGGTCAGGCTTCTGGTCAACGACGACGCAGCGTAGTCCTTGGCAGCTCGACGGCTGTTCGGCGACGCGGCACGGATCGACGCGCATAGATCCCGGACATGCTCAGTATCCACGTGCGCGCCCCGAGGTCGAGGACCGCCTCATGCCAGGGCACTGGGAGGGCGAGCTCAACAACGGAGCTGGCAACAAATCCGTGCTGGGCAAGGTGGCCCGTGCGCGCGGCATGACGGCCGTTGCGGAAAGTGTCGGCGTCGGCCGCGAGGCCATGTACAAGGCGCTGCGCCCGGGCGCAAGCCCGCGCTTCGACACCATCGCCCGCGTGTGCAAGGCGCTGGGCGTGCGACTGGTGGCCCTCCCGACGAAGGGACCGGTCGGCCCGGGTCCGTGAGGGATGAGCGCTTTGCAGCGAGAGCGTTTGGTTTCGTCCGCTTTGGTCGGCTTTGGCAAGAACGGCTATAGTTAGTCCACTTTTGTTGGTCCATTCGAGACATCGATGTCAACGGTCACCGTGAACATCCACGAGGCGAAGACGCATCTCTCCCGCCTGGTCGAGCAGGCTGCCAAGGGGCGGGAGTTCGTGATCGCCAAGGCCGGCAGGCCGATGGTTCGGGTCGTGCCGATCGAAGCGCCGCCGGCCACGCGGCAGCTCGGCTTCCTGGCCGGACGAGGCGTGGTGCAGGCCGACCTGAAGAAGGACTTCGCGACTGACATCGAAGCGATGTTCGACTCCCGGAGCGTCGACAAGCCCTAGACGCATGCTGCTGCTCGACACGCATCTGGTGCTCTGGGCGGCGTTCGATCCCGGTCGCCTGTCGAACAAGGCCGCGCGGCGGCTGCGCTCGCGTCGGCAGCCGCTGGCGTTCAGCCTCGCCTCGTTGTGGGAGGTGGCAATCAAGACTTCGCTGGGCCGTCCGGACTTCTCGGTGGATGCCAAGCTGCTGCATCGGGCGCTGCTGGAGGAGGGCTTCGTCGAGTTGCCGCTCCAGGCGGCGCACATCGCGCGGGTGGCCAGGCTGCCCTGGGTGCACCGCGATCCCTTCGACCGCATGCTGGTGGCGCAGGCGGTGGAAGAGCGGCTGACGCTGCTCACAGCCGACGCCACGCTCGCAGGCTACGGCCGCTTCGTCCAGGTGGTGTGACGCCAGGGGTCGCGGGCCGAATTCGCGCTGCGGCTTGGCCATGCGGATTGTTCCCGCCCTGCCGGATCACTCCACTGCCGAGCGAAAATACTACTGAACGCCAGTGGTAAGATTTCTACCCTTGGTAGGAATCAAATCATGCCGACTGCAGCTGTCGTCAGTGAGAAAGGTCAGGTCACATTGCCCAAAGGCGTGCGCGACCAACTTGGAATCCGGCCGGGATCACGCCTGGAGTTCCAGGTCTCGGACGACCGCACGCTGCGCGTGCGCGTGCTGCCGAGTGGGTCCGACGCGCTCCTGGGACTGCTGGCGCGCGAGGGTGAGCCGTCGAGGTCGATCGAGCGGATGGATGAGGCCATCACCGACGCCGTCAAGGCGCGGTCGGGACGGGCGAGGTGATCGCGGTCGACACCAACGTGCTGGTGAGGCTCCTGGTCAACGACGATGCGGCGCAGTCGTCGGTGGCCCGGAGCCTGTTCGACGACGCGGCATCGCAGGGCCGCTCGATCTGGGTCGGCGACACGGTGCTGGTCGAACTCGCCTGGACGCTCTCGCGTGCCTATGGCCGCAGTCGGCTCGACGTGGCGAAGGCGCTGCATGCGCTGTCGGGCCATGCGACGGTGGTGCTGGAGTCGGAAGCCGCGGTTCGGGCGGCCACCGAAGACTTCGAGCGCGGACCTGCGGACTTAGCGGACTGCCTGCTGTGCGCAAAGGCCGCCGCTGCCGGGTGCGAGTACGTGGCGACGTTCGACCGTGGCATGAAAACCCTGCCTGCGGCCAAGCTGCTCGGGTAGCACGCGAAACCGTCGGCGGTCTCGTCCCACAGCGCCCGAAAGTGCGGCGCAACGGGTCGGCATGACTTTCCGCGCCTGATCAGGACGCAGGACGGTGAGGCGTCCCGCGTCCAGCCGTCGCCGTGCGCGAGCCCGAAGGGCCGCGGGCAGGCCCCGCCTCACTTCGGCGCCATGCGGATCGCGCCGTCCAGCCGGATCACCTCGCCGTTGAGCATGTCGTTCTCGATGATGTGCTTTGCGAGCTTGGCGTAGTCCTCGGGGCGGCCCAGGCGGCTGGGGAAGGGGACGCTGGCGGCCAGCGAGTCCTGCACTTCCTGGGGCATGCCGAAGAGCATGGGCGTGCCGAAGATGCCCGGCGCGATGGTCATGTTGCGGATGCCGTTGCGCGCGAGGTCGCGCGCGATCGGCAGCGTCATGCCGACGACGCCGCCCTTGCTGGCGCTGTAGGCGGCCTGGCCGATCTGG
>Ga0116142_10002271_pt1 | contig 21153 bp, 13 predicted proteins | sample AD_UKC033_MetaG_FD_89785 | JGI IMG/M metagenome (GOLD analysis project Ga0116142, IMG submission 89785) | Active sludge microbial communities of municipal wastewater-treating anaerobic digesters from USA - AD_UKC033_MetaG | ecosystem: Engineered > Bioreactor > Anaerobic > Digestate | place: USA... | reverse complement strand
TATTACAATAGATGTCCTTCCTCTAATTAACGTGTCGATAGCATGCTGAATAAGCTGTTCACTTTCCGTATCTACTGATGAAGTGGCTTCATCAAGAATAAGAACAGATGGATTGTACAGCATAGCACGGATAAATGACAACAACTGACGCTGCCCAAGTGATAAGGTGGCTCCTCTTTCCATCACATTGTAATCATACCCCCCTGGCAGTCGCATAATAAAATCATGTAATTCAATCAGCCTGGCGGCTTCAATCACTTTTTCTTTGGATATTTCCGGGTTTCTTAATGTTATATTGTCAATAACAGAACCTGAGAACAGGAACACATCCTGTAGTACCACTCCAATATTTTTCCGCAAAGTCTCTAATTCGAATTGTTCAATATTCACATCATCCAGCTTAATGCTCCCGCTTTTTATATGATATAGCCGGTTCAGCAAACTGATAATCGTTGTTTTTCCACTCCCGGTGTGGCCCACTATTGCAATCGTTTCTCCCGGATTAACACTGAAAGAAACATTCTTCAGCACTGGAACACCGGGATTATATTCAAAAACAACGTTTTCAAAATCAATCTTACCTTTTACAATAGCCGGGGCATAAGCATTGGCTGGATCGGGAGCTGTGAAATCTTCATTGTCTAACACCTTAAAAACTCTTTCACTGGCAATAATGCCCATCTGCAGTACATTGAATTTATCGGCAATTACCCGTAACGGACGGAATAATAAATTGAGACAAAGTATAAAGGAAATAACAGTACCCTGCTGGCTTTGATGCAGGTTCAATGCCTCTTTGGATGTCCACCAGACCACTAACCCGATTGATAAAGCCAGCACTATCTCTACGAGTGGAAAAAAAACAGAGTAAGCAAAAATGGCTTTTATATTGGCATTCCGGTGTTCCTTATTTATTTTTTTGAATTTCTCAAATTCCCTTCCTTCCGCGGCAAAGGCCTGCACCACCGACATACCGGTAAGATGCTCCTGCACAAATGCATTTAAGGCAGCCACTGCATTTCTAACTTTATGAAAAGAACGATTGATACTTTCCTTGAAGTAATAAGTACCAATGATCATTATGGGAAATGGTATCAGTGCTATTAAGGTTAACTGCCAGTCTGTCCAGAACATAAAGACCAAAACACATAGAATAGAAAGCAGGTCAGCTATAATCGGAACAAGACCATCAGAAAAAATATCATTGATGGATTCGATATCATTGATGGTTCTGGTAGTAAGAGTGCCAATGGGTGTTCTGTCAAACTGAGAGAGGTTAAGATTCATTATCTTTTTATAAGTAGCCACTCTCATATCTTTTACTACAGACTGCCCTAATTCAGCTGTTGTAAAGGAAAAGAAGAACCGCATAATTGTTTCTACCAGGATAAGCCCGATCTGTATCAGCGTAATATTGATCAGCATCCGGGCCATTTCATTGGTAATATATTCATTGACCGTAAACTGTATCAACATTGGCCTTACCGGGGTGATAATGGCAAGGAGGATAGCAAGAACAACAGATAAATAAAATTTTTTCTTGTAAGGCGAGGCATAGCCAAATACCCTTCTCAGTAAAGCAAAATCAAAAAAAGCTTTCTTTGGTGTTGACAAAATAAAAGATTGAAGAAGGAGCAAATTTAGACAGAAGCTAACAGAAGCAATTACCGTTTATTGATTTTCCCCTGTATTTCCCATTGCTTTTGTATAGGCCTTGATAAACAAAGCACCAAGATTTTTATGCGGAGGTACATAATCCTCGAATATCTTATCGGTAACCATTTTGCCCAATTCCTTCCAGAAAGGGATCCATTCTATATTTGATCCGGTTCTAAGTTTTTCCATGATCAATTTCAGGAAAGGATTATTTACCGGGGCGTCTGCTATTTGCTTGGTTCCGATAATATGAGCATCAGGTGCTTTTTCCAATATATCGTGGATCATTCTGTATCCACCACAGGAACCCATAAAAACAATTTTTGAAGCAGTTGACATCTGCTCGATGGTATAGGGAGCATTGTAGCTATGTCCCCTGTTAATCGTTACCGATGGTACTATGTTATTTTTTTCAAGATACTGACACAACGCCTCCTGCGCTTTTGCATCTTCGCCGGTTTCTTCCGGTAAAGGACGATTCATATATAATGAAACAGGTCTGCCCTTTGCAGCGGTAATGGTTACCCACTGCTTATTGCTTCCATCTATTTTCCAGTTGGGGTTATTGAACATGCTGATCAATCCGGGGAAAACGCCTATACCATCCTTATCGCCATATATAAATAGCTGTACAGCCACCCTCCCGCTATCATTGGCCAATGCAGTAAATGGTACTTCATACACCGGGGGAATGCCCAGTTCTTTTGTCAAATCAATATTCCTGGTGGTATCCGCCGACAGGAATAGCTTACCAAGAATATTATAAATAGCTATCCCCTTTTTATTACCAGCAACAAGGTTGCGCTGGTAATTAGCTTGTATATTAGTCAGCATCTCGCTGGCAACAGGTAATAATGTTTCAGCAATGCTTGCATAAGAGTCTGCCACATCCACTCCATCTTCCAGGCCATCTGACTTTTCAAGATTTTTCACAAAAGCCCTCATTAAGGTGTTGGCCGGGTCTTCATCACCGGGTTGATCACTTTTAGGGAATGAGGCAAGGAAGTTATCCAGTGTATTAAAACCGGCAGTCATTTTGATAAACTTCCGGTACTTATCAAAATTCAGCAGCATTAGCAGGGAGTCGCCCCGGTTATTGATCTTCTTCATCATCAGGGGATAAACTCCTTTTACAAAACTGGATGTATAAATAGAACCGTCTGATGATACGGCGAGATAATATAACTCCTGTGCATTCAGGGGCTGAATACTCCTAAAACGGATATCCGGATTTCGCTCATTATGCAGGCCGTTAATAATATTTACAAAATCTGCCTTTGCCTTATCCTCCAGGCGCCTGGTCAGCGATTTGAATTCAAAGGCAGTGTCTTTATTGATAGCTCTTGCCACATAATCCATCTGTGTTCTGACCAGCAACTGGTAATACAATAATGAATCATCTTTTGCATCATCAATCTCCCGAAGAGTGATCTTTCCATTCACAATATTATCAAGGAATGGAAAGTATTGCTGACCACTTTTACTACGGGCCATGGTAGCGATAGTTTTGATAAACACATCATCAGTGATGTTCCGGATAATGGCGCCTAATTTATTACCGGCTGCTGCATAGTCATAGAACTGCCGTGCATATTTTCTTTTGTCCAATGTCCTTACCAGGCTGTCCGCAAAGGGTACATCAGGATTTTGTTGTAAAATGGGAAAGATCCGGTCGGGATGAAGTAAGCAGAGCTTTAGCACCTGCCTGTCTTTGGCGGGCTGGTAACCGCGGTTTTTTTCAAAAACACCAGCATTAATAATATTGGTACCCGCATCGTAAGGTAAAGCATTGACTATATTTTCTATTGATTCGCCTTTTCTTTCGGCCTGCATACAGGCTTCATAAGTAGTAATGATCATTGACAAATTCAAAGGATTGATCTTCCTGTCTCCCACCCCTTTCCAGTTTTGCCTGAAGTACCGAAGAAGTTTCTCCAGCTCTGAGAGGTAGAACACTTTCAGGCGGTGATCGAGAACCGGATCAGTTTCAATATTATATTGCAGCCAGTCCGTTTTTTTCACCAATGACCGGGTAAGCATCAGGTTGATCTCTTCCTTATCGCTGGGAGTGAAGAGTTTATCTTCTTTACCATCAGCTGATAAAATGGTCTTTTGTTCAGCGTCTATAGCGTCATGATTGATTTGCCTGCGAAATTCCGGTTTATAGTTGGATGGTATGGCCAATGTGTCAAAAGCATTCAGACTCTGCCCTCCGGCGGTCAGCATGCAGAGAACAAAAGAAGCACTAATAAGGTATCTGGTTACTGCTATCATAAGGATCGAAGCGTAAAGTTACTAAGCCCAGTTCAAAATCGCTATGCTGTTTTATTGCTGATACAGACGGTTTTATAAACCATAACGCTGTATGGATTCAGTTAAAATTGAACTTTAGACATTACCCATTCTTCCTTACCGATATTAAGTTATCATTAAGTCTGTGTAAACGGGCAAAGCTAAATTTCCCCGCACCGCATTTTCCCTTTAGGTTTGCGCAAACTTTTTCCATCATGGAAACCAAAGCCCGGAAAGTATTGATAGCAGACGATGAACCGGACATTCTTGAAATCCTGAAATATAATCTTTCAAATGAAGGTTACGAAGTCATTACTGCCAAAGACGGTGATGAAGCACTGGAAAAAGCCCGGCGTACCCTTCCTGATCTGGTTGTGCTTGATGTAATGATGCCCAAAAAAACCGGGGTGGAGGTATGCCAGTTGTTAAGGGCGCAGCCAGCTTTCAAAGAAACACTGATTATTTTCCTGACTGCCGTGAACGATGAAGGCACACAAATAAAAGGGCTGGAAACAGGAGCTGATGATTATGTAAGCAAACCGGTAAGCCCAAAAGTTTTTCTTAGCCTGGTAAATGCGCTGTTCCGCCGCCTGAATAAAACAGAAGCCCGGATACTGACCATTGAAAACATGACCATTGATCCGGAACGATTTATTGTGAAAGTGGGCGAAAATGAAATTGTATTGGCAAAAAAAGAATTTGAATTACTCTATTTACTCGCATTAAAGCCTGGCCGTGTATTTCTGCGCAATGAAATACTGAACCAGGTATGGGGCAATGATGTGATTGTTGGCGATCGTACCATCGATGTTCATATCCGCAAGATCCGCCAGAAGTTAGGGGTCGACTGCATCACTACGGTAAAAGGAGTGGGTTATAAATTCGAGCTATAGATTCACTGCCTTCAGCATTAAGCTTTTTTGTTTTAAGCCTTTACGTTTTGTCCTCTGCATTCAGCCTTATCCCTTGTACCTTCGTATCATGTTTTCCACTAAAAACATTTCCCCCCGTCAACTGGCTGCATTTACAGCATTGATACTGGCTATGCCGGTAAGCCTGTTGATCTGGTACCTTACAAAAAAATGGTGGGTGGGTCTTATCTGCTTTGCCATCATTTTTGCGGGCAGTTATCTCCTGGTATCTTTTATGATGGAAAGGTTTATATACAGGAAGATAAAACTCATTTACAAATTCATTTACAAAACCAAAGCCACAAAAAGAGAAGAAACATATTATAAATATGTATTGCCCCAAAAAAGTATCGATGAAGTAAGGGAAGATGTGGAGGCCTGGGCAACTAAAAATGAAGAGGAACTGGAGCTGCTACGCCGTAATGAACAATTCCGTAAAGAATTTTTGCAAAATCTTTCCCATGAATTTAAAACACCGGTATTTGCTATACAAGGGTATGTAGATACTCTGCTTTCTGGTGCCATGACCAATCCTGAAGTGAATAAAAAATTCCTGGAGAAAACAGCTAAAAATGTAGACCGCCTTACTCACCTGCTCAATGACCTTGACGAGATTTCCAAACTGGAAAGAGGTGAACTGGTACTTTACAAACAGAACTTCGTTATTCAGGACCTGGTAAAAGATGTATTTGAAAGCCTTTCAGTAAAAGCAGAAGAACAGAACATTTATTGCAGTATCAAAAAAGGATGTGAATCGCCGCTTACAGTCTTTGCTGATAAAGAAAAGATACGGCAGGTACTTACTAACCTGGTCGAGAACTCTATCAAATACGGCAAACAAAATGGGAGCATTACTGCCAGTATGTATAAAACAGATGGCAAACATATATTAATAGAGATAAGTGATGATGGCATTGGCATCAGCGAAAAACATTTGCCCAGGATTTTTGAACGCTTCTACCGCACAGAAGAAGGCCGGAGTATAGATGTTACCGGCAGCGGTCTTGGCCTGGCTATTTGCAAACACATAATCGAAGCACACGGACAAACCATCCATGTACGCAGCCGGGAAGATGTGGGCACTACGGTTGGATTTACACTGGATGCTAAGAGAGATTAAAATATTAATTTCTTATCATAGTACTTTTAGCCCCGTGTTCGCTGCAATATCCTTCCAATGATAAAACTGAAAGGACTGGTCATCACTCATATCTACAAACAACCCTCCATCAAAACCAGAAAGAGTCACAGAAATTACATCTGTTTCGTCACATTTAAGTGTGGAAAAGCAATCAACATTTAAAAGACTATATGATTATTTAATGATTTGATAACATCATTACCTGAGTCAGTTTTCTTTCTTTGATAACACATTTTATATGACTTTTTTAATTTTCTTAGTAGTAGTATTATTTATACTGGCTATTACCGACTTAGTAGTTGGTGTAAGTAATGATGCAGTAAATTTTTTAAATTCAGCAATAGGCAGCCGGGTAGCTCGTTATAACACAATCATCATCGTAGCAGCAGCTGGTATTATTATAGGTTCTGTATTTTCCAGTGGTATAATGGAAATTGCCCGTAAGGGTGTTTTTCACCCTGAATTTTTCACTCTCAGCGATCTAATGTGGGTTTTCCTGGCTGTAATGATAACAGATATTGTTCTGCTTGATGTTTTTAATACATTGGGATTACCTACCTCAACTACAGTATCCATCATTTTTGAATTATTGGGAGCATCATTAATTACGGGAATACTTATCTCTGTAGAAAAAGATGAACCCGTTTCCACTATGATGAAATACATTAATGCTGAGAGTGTGACGACCATTATCAGCGGCATTTTTTTATCCATTATTATTGCATTTACAGCAGGCATACTGATTCAGTATCTCAGCAGACTGGTCTTCACATTCAATTATGAAGATAACCTGAAAAAATACGGAGCCCTATTTGCAGGTATTGGTATCACCTCCATCATATACTTTCTCTTGATTAAAGGATTGAAGGGCACCACTCTGCTTAGTCCCGGTATAACAAGCTGGGCAATGAATAACACCATCCTGATCTTATCCGTTCTGTTTGCAGCTTGTTTCATTATTAGCTTTTTATTACAAAGATTTGCTTCCATTAATCCTTTAAAAGTAGTGGTACTGATGGGAACCTTTTCACTGGCAATGGCTTTTGCCGGAAATGACCTGGTAAATTTCATCGGGGTACCTATAACAGGTTATCTCGCATTTGAAAACTGGAGACAAAGTGGGATACACGCAGATGAACACTACCAGGGATATCTTGCAAGCAATGATGTTATTGTTCCTAACTATATGCTGCTCATTGCAGGAATCATTATGGCGCTGACACTTTGGCTAAGTGCAAAAGCAAAAAAAGTAACAGAAACGGAGGTAAGCCTTGGCAGCCAACATGAGGGGGAAGAAAGATTTAAACCTAATAATATATCAAGAAGCATTGTAAAAACTTCCATGCGGTTTGGTTCTATTTTTTCCCTGATAGTTCCAAAAACAATAGCTGACAAATACAACCTGAGTTTCGAAAAAAGTAAGATGCGCCAGGCCACCATAATTCATGATAAGCCTGCCTTTGACCTGGTTCGGGCAGCGTCCAACCTCGTAATTGCAAGTATTCTGATTGCCTGGGCTACTTCAATGAAATTACCTTTATCTACTACCTACGTTTCATTTATGGTAGCAATGGGTACTTCGCTGGCAGACAGGGCCTGGGGTAAAGAAACAGCTGTTTACCGGGTAGCGGGTGTATTAAGTGTAATCGGGGGCTGGCTTATTACAGCTATAATTGCTTTTGGTGTATCTGGATTTTTAGCACTTATTCTTTATAAAACAGAAGTACCCGGAGCATTGGTTTTATTATTTATTGCGTCAATATATATTATTACTTCGCACATCAATTTTGCTAAAAAAGAAAAAAACCAGAGAGAGGGAAATAATAAACTGCTTTTTCTGCAGGGTACCGATGCAGACATTCTCCTGCAAAATAAAAAAATGGTCACCGATACCTTAGATGAGATTAACCAGCACTTTAGTACAATCCTCGATGCACTAAATAAAAGCCAGAGTAATATACTGGAAAAAACAAATAAGAAACTGAAAGAGCTGGAAGAATATGGATTTAAACTCAGGGCGCAAAGTATCCGGTATATCAAAAGTCTCAATACTTCAGAATCCAAGCCTGCTGAAATATTGCTTTATAGTACTGACCTGCTTCAGGACATTACAAATTCATCACTAACCTTAAGTGAAGAATGCATGCACTATACGAAAAATCTCCATCGCCAGCCTGATAAGGAATTTGTACTTATCATTAACGAATTGAAGACCAAAATGTTTACTTTCATCTCTACAGTATGCAATGCTGTTTCACAAAACAAACTGACAGAAATAGAAAATATAAAAATTGTACGGGATGATGTTCGCAATTTTATTAACCAGCAGATAGCTCTTCAGGTACAGCACATTCAGCAAAATAAACCTGGTGTAAAGCAGGCTATCCTTCAAACAAGTATTTTATTACAAAGTCGTGATATACTTGCTGTAACATTACGTATTGTGAAAATGTATAAAAAATATATTTAACCTGTTCATTATTTCGTCATAAACCTGGTAGCAATAGCCAGCGGCCGGAAAGTGTATCTCTTTTTTACATGATGCCCCCCGCTTCGTATCAGTATATCCCGGAGTGTTTCCATAGTTCGGATAATATGGGTGCCTTTATTGATCATTACACAATCTGCCAGTGCCGCATGTGCTGCATCAGTAATTTCTGAACGAGTGGCCACGCCTGATTTATTTAGGTTTTCCAATACCTGTGTCGCCCAGATAACAGGCACATGGGCAGCCTCACAGATCCAGAGTATCTCTTCCTGTATTTCGCTCATTCGTTCAAAACCAATTTCTACCGCCAGGTCTCCTCTTGCTATCATTACCCCGATATTTTCTTCCCGCATGCCGCAGAACAGAAGATCAGGAAGGTTTTTTACTGCTTCCGGTGTCTCTATTTTAATGATTAGTGATACCCTCTTGTTTTTTCCCATTGCTTCCTGCAGCTGCAGTATGTCTTTTGTATTTCGCACAAAAGAATATCCTACCATATCTGCATGTTTATTAATGAACGAAAGACATTTTATATCATAATCAGTGAGCGCAGGCATTAGTAATGACGAATCCGGAAAGTTGATACCCTTCTCATTCTTTATAAAAGGCTTCTTTGAAGATATTCTCTGTACTTGTAATTTTACCCGGCCGGGTTCATTCTTTTCTACTCTCGCCTCAATTAATCCGTCATCAAACAGAACAATTTCTCCGGTATTCAATTGTTCGGAAATATCCGGAACAGTACATCCAACTGTCAATTTATCATCAGCTATATTGGCTTCATCAGCCAGGTAAATATGCTGCCCTTCCTCCACCTTTATTTTACCTTTCTCTTTTATTACTGTTCTGATCTTTGGTCCTGCCAAATCCATATAAATTTTACAACTCAGCCCGGTGATCTTTGAGGCCCTTTTAATATGCTGTATCATCCTGAACCAGGTACTTTCATCATCATGGGCGCAATTTATTCGGGCCACATTCATTCCTGATTGCAAAAGGTTTTTTACTTTTCCATAATCATCGGCCAGGCTTTTGTCAAATGTTATCATGATATACGGAACCGCATCGGCTTGTTTCCTTCCAAACAGATCAGCAGCTTTTTTTGCCAATGATTGCTTCCCTGTTTCGTAACTGAAAACATTTTCCGGAATTTCTCTTGTTGGTCCGATTCGTTGCGAAATGGCAAGCAACTGCCCCCTGATATGACTCTCGGAACTAGCCATAGAAGAAAGTCCATAGGCATGCAAACTATCCTGTAATTCTCTGATATCGAGACTACGAAGAGCCAGGTAATGCAGCAGATTAGTGGCACATAATTGATTGGCGGGATGTGCTTTTTCCAGCAGGTAATGAAAATCATTCTCAGTCCGCACCATAAACTCATCAATCTTTTCCAACTCCTCGCCTAGCTTCACCAGTTTCTCGTTCATTTATACCTTCTTTTACACCGAAATAAAAGGTACTGCCTGAAAAAGAACATGATTTACGTTGAGCTAACAAAAATTTAATATAGGAACTAATGCAGCGACACTGGTGATGTGGCAGTAATGCTAAAATCCTCACCGACAAGATGTGCAATCGTCTGCGCCATTTGCTGTAAATATTGTTGCTCATTACTTTTTATTTCTCCGGCTGGCTTTATACCCGGCCCGATTACAGCAAACCATGTTTGAGAAGATCCGCTGATAAATTCACCATGGGCGGTCCAGTTGCTGGCCCTGCTTCCCCTTCCATGATCGGTAGTAATAATAAATGTGGTGTTATCTTTATATCCCGGTGTGGTTTGCACCCAATGCCATAATTCAGCGATCATCCTGTCCACCTGTGAAGCCTGCTGCAGATAGAGATCATATCTTCCTTCATGGGCAAACTCATCCGTTTCTCCTAATCCAAGATATAACACCCGTGGATTATGTTGTTGTAAATACTCTTTTGCTGTTAAGAAAGTAAGTTGATCATAACGGGTGGGCTTTTTATCATACACCACTTCCTGCTGCATCCTATTAATAAGCTGTTGATAAGTTGTTCCTTCTTCCATATTCTCATAACCGCTGTTGACAGGCAGGTTGTTTCTCTTGGTGTTCAATATGTAAGGAAACACATCCCAGGAGGAGAAAGCAGCTACTTTGCCTGCAAAAGAAGGGCGGCTGTCCAGGTATTCCAAAACATTTATATTAGGATTATTTCTTTTTTTATTGGACGAAATATAGATATCAGTATTCCCGGTAAATAACTCGTTATACCCGGGATAAGAAATAGAGTAAAGGTTAGCCACATCCACTTTATTCTGATACCGGCGGTTCCCGAATACTTGTCCTTTTTGTGCTATAACATTCCAGAAAAAGGGCAGCAGTTTTTTTCGTCTTTCTTCCGGGTTTTCTGCCCAATAAAGCATTTTGATTGTAGAAGTATCAGGAGTGTATTTTGATGAGTTGATAAGTGCGGGATCTGCCCCTGTAAATACTTCCTGCCAGCGAAAGCCATCAGTAGTAATGATAAAAAGATTGCCTGCAACAGGTAATGGTGCAGATAAGGCCTCTTTCTTTTCTTGTTCTTTATACACCGGTGGAAATAGCATCACCAGGATGATGCAGGTCCAGATGTTTTTCATATGTAACGGTTTTGCAAAGCAAGCAAAACAGTGTAACCCATATATTACGTACAGGTTACCTTATTGTTATAAAGAAGCCGCCGGTATAGTATTATGGATACCGGGCAATTCATTCACCAGCTTCTCACATAAACCAAAGGATAATGTCATACCGGCTCCACCCAATCCATTTATGATAGTAACACCCTGTTCGGGCTGTAATACAATAGCGGCTTCTCCATTGGTAAGCTTGGGATAAATACCATTCCATGTTTCAATGATTGTATCATCTTTGAAACGGGCAAATCCTTGCAGGTAATCAAGGATCATATTATTGATAACCTGTTTGTCAAAAGGATCGGGAGTTAAACTGTACTCATGAGAATCACCAACTGTTAACTCACCGGCCTGGTTTTGTGAAGTCATTACATGTATTCCCCATTTCAGGTAGTCTGCATATTCGTATTCATATCTCACTTTCAGTTTAGCCAGAGAAGGAGCAACGGCAAAACTTTTATAATGTATCAACGATAAAGAACCACACAAGGCAGGACCAATGCGCCAGCTCTCAGGCTGGGCTGCCAGGCGCATCATTTGCAGTTTGCATTTAGTAAGCGGCAAAGTCCTGTATAGTTCAGGATAAAGAGTCTCAAAATCTGCTCCGCTGCAAACAAAGATCTGATCTGCTTTTAATTCCCTTTTCCCGGAATAAACAGTGGGATGAGCTATTCTCGTTACAGCTTTGTCCCATATAAAATCTACTCCATATTTTTCTTGCAGCCAGTTGGGTATTGCTGCAATAGCCTGGCGTGGATCCACGATCATTTCATCCGGACTCCATAAGGAGCCGATCAGGTTATCTGTTACTACGGCTTCCGATCGCTGCTTTGTTTCAGCAGGTGTTAACAGTTTACAACGGCGATCTCTTGAAATAGTGTCAATGAGCTCATTCATAACTTCCCACTCATCTGGAACATAAGCCATATGCAATGACCCCACTTCATCATACCAGATACCCGCATCCGCACATATTTCTTTCCAGATACTTCGTGATAACATCGCTGTTTCATATAGATTTCCTTCAGGTTGGCCCACCGGCCATACCATACCGAAATTCCGGATGGAAGCTCCGATAGCTTTACTACTTCTGTCAATAACAGTTACTTTATATCCACGAACGGCTAATGAACGGGCTGTCGCCAGGCCAACTATTCCTGCACCAACAACAATTGCTTTTTTATCCATAATTTAAATAAGGATTTACTGGAGGAGAATACTGGTTATATTTTTTTTGAAAATAGGCTGCTGACAATGCCACCAGTATGATACCGGCCACGGATACGATCAATACCATTTTTATAAAAAATGTAGTCCAGGAAATATCGAGGCTGCTGAAGTTCTTTACCAGCAATATCCCATTACTACCCAGGTAACCAAATGAATCTGCTACATAAATAATAAAGCCGGCATTACTCACATATCTGAAACTGGCTATCAGTCTTTCAAACAACATGCAATTAAAAGGAACATAACCCATGTATAAACCAACTCCGGTTAGTGTCATCCACCAGAAAGGCGACAGGTTATCCTCCATAAATAGCAGGCTGCTTATTATAGCAATGAAAAATCCTGCGATAATAACTATATGATTTATCAGCAATGCATGGATGTTCTTTTTAACCAGTACAAGCAAACCCATTAAGATCAGTACCACTAATGATGCCGGTAATTCACTTTGGGTAAATACAGCCGCATTCTTACTGTATCCTAATTCACTCCACATATTAGAAGCAAAATTGCTGCGATAATCCCTGATAACAGTAAGCATCACATACGCTGCAATAAGCAGTACCAGGCCTGGAAAAAATGTTTTAATAAAGTCTTTCCGGCGTTTCTTCGACATTGGTTCCCGTTGTGTACGGAGGATTATGTCTTTTTTATCAGGCGCAGGTGTTTTGTCAAGCAACCAGGTAAACAATACGAGGGGTGGAAAAAACAACAACCCGGTGATCCAGGGCATCCACCATTCACTCACCTGCCACTGCAGCATCACAAATTTGCCCACACTCTGTGTAAACCCCGACGCAAATATGAAACTGGCAGATAATACTGCTCCCAAAAACTCAGTGGTTCGTCTGCCTTCAAGATAACTGAAAACCAACCCATAAATAACTCCCAGTGGAAATCCATTAATGAGAAGAAAAATAATATTATATGGTGCAGGAAAAAGCGCAAAGAATAATAAAGCAATCCAGCCGATCGCAATCAGTTTTAAAATTGCCGGTGCTCTTTTTTCATTGTTCATTGCACCAATAAAACTGATACCAAAAAACTTACTGGCAGTGTATCCTATAGTTTGTGCTATCACCAGCCAGATTTTGTAATCAACGCCCCATAGCTCTTGTTCCTTAAAATCAGCTGCCGTAAAAGGTTTACGAAAAGCATACATACAGGTGTAGACACAAAAGGCCGAAAGGGCCGCCAGCAAGGTGGTTTTCCACTCCTTTTTCCGAAAAAGATGTAGTGGCGGCATTTACTGAAGAATGGCGGGCAATTCACTGAGATGATGTAATATATGGGTCGGATTCAGTTCTTCGAGATCAGCCTGTGCAAAGGCTCCTGTAGTAACGCCTATTACATATTTACAACCAGCATTTTTCCCTTCCTCAATGTCAACAGCTGTATCTCCTATTTTAATCACTTCTCCCGCATCACTTACCCCGGCTCTTTTCATCAGTTCACTGATCATATAAACATAAGGCCTTCCTTTCTCTACTTCATTGCTTCCTATATAATCATCCACTAAGCCTTTGTCTTTCCATGCAAACCGGTTCACAATCGCATCCGCAATCTCCCTGGAAAATCCTGTATTAAGTGCTATACGTATCCCTTTTTCTTTCAGTGCTAAAAATGCTTCCTCTGCTCCGGGCATTGGCATCACCTCAGGGTCATACTCATAAAAATCGATCATCTCACTTTCAAAATCAGCATGTATTTCTTCAATCAGTTCCGCATCCGGATCTATTTCCAGTTTCTCCAGCATCATTTGAATAGCCAGTGGCTTATGATACCCCATTAAAGGAATTGTTTCTTCCTCAGTAATCTCCATACCATGAGCAGCAAAGGCATTTTTAAAAGCATTTGCTACAAAATTTTTATCTGTTACAGTTGTTCCTGCTATATCGAAAACGGCAAGTCTGATTGACATATAATTATATTTAAGGAAAGGTAGAGTGAAGGAACAGCAACACTGTTAAGCCAGCATGAACAAAATTTTAAATCTGTGCTTCAAGATGATGTACCATCATTACCCGGTATTTTTCAAGGGAAGGCAATGGTTGTGCTGTTAATTTAGCTGCATCATCCCAGCGGCGTACCTGAATATGTAAGGCCAATAATGGATTTACTTCAAATGCTTCCGCTTCTGCAGCTGTCATAACCCCTCCCTGGAATTCCAGTGTTTTTTTACTGGCTGGCGAAAGTTGATCATAGTATTCCGGGTATCGGTAAGTAAGGTATCGTTTGGCCTGCACATGGTTTTCTACCAGGCTGGCAATAGTTTCAGAAAAACCTTTACTACGTAAAAAGTCAGCTCCCATTTTCTCATGATCCACAACACCATAACCGTCCATTTGTTTTGTGTCCGTTATATGCTCACACAAATGGCCTATATCATGAAAAAAAGCTCCCAGGATCACTTCTTCATCATATCCTTCCTTTTCAGCAAGCTCTGCCGACTGGCACATATGTTCTAGTTGCGATACCGGCTCACCAATATAATTCTCACTTCCATATTGCCGGTAAAGTTCAATAACAAATTCAGCTGTTATTTCAGGGTTTCTCTTTGTTGTTTGCTTCATTGTCGCATACGATATTTCTATATTTTTTACTTAGAGCCTAATACAAGCGCCTGCATAACTGGGTGTGTAGGTTTAAATTCTTTTCCGAGTATTAAAGCGATGGTAGCAGCTATCTGGCCCTGGAATGCCTGCATCTTTTCTTTACTTTCCCCTGTTGCTTTTACAGATGGACCAATGGCTGCCATCCACATTTCACTAGCTTCTGATATTTTACTCCCATGTTGTTTCCAATTTCCTTCAATTGCCAATCCTCTGCCATGATCCGTAGTAATGATAAGTGTGGTCTTATCCTTATAGCCAGGTGTAGATTGAATATATTCCCATATCATTCTTATCCAGGCATCTGCTTTTTGAGCCGCATCCAGGTAATAATCATATTTACCTGCATGGGCAAATTCATCTGTGTCACCCAGTCCAAAAAAAATGAGTTTGGGTTTATTGGCTTTCATGTATTCAAAAGCAATATTAAAAGTAGCCGCATCCAGTCTTTCACCTCCGTGAAAAAGATCAGGCATCTCATGCTGAAGTTTATTAAGCATTTTCTGTTTTTCCGTTAATTGGCCATTCAAATCTCTGAATCCGTCATTTACAAATAAACCTGAACGGGCTTCATTAAAAATGGAAGAAAATACATCCCATGAGCCGAACACGGCTATTCTGCCTTTGAATTCGGCCATTTTATTCAGATATTCAAATACATTTTCATTTGGATTAGGGATTTTCTTGTTCGAATTAACTGCTGTGTCCGGGTATCCGGTAAAAATTTCATTATAACCCGGGTAAGAAAACCAGTAAGGATTGGCATTATTGAAATAATTACCATAATTCCTGTTACCGAGCAATACTCCCTTTTTGGAAATCTCAGTCCAGAAAAAAGGCATCAGCAACATTCTTCTTTCTGCCACATCAGGCAGCCAGAATTTTTTTTGTATGTATTTATAACTATAGTCAGCTGTTGTATCAAAGCTTAGCAAACTGTCTGCTCCCTGAAAAACTTCCTGCCATCTCAAACCATCCATTGTTACCACAACAATATTCTCTGATTTTTTACCCTGCGTAAATGCAGAAAGTACTGAACAACTCACTAATAATAACGATAAAACTCTTTTCATAATTTTTTTTATTATTTGTTTGCAACAGAAATATATGGTCCAAAAGTTTTTTTGATCATGATACCGGGTCGTGAATCATCCAGAACTATTATATAATAAGATGCACCGCCGGGTAATACCCTGACAAGGATATGTCCCTGCTGGCTTTTGTACGAACGATCGATCAGCGGACCAATAACTAGTTTATTGGCTTCAAGCATATTCGTAGCAAAGAGATCTCTTTGCCCGCTGACAATATGCTGATTCATAATTCTTAAAAGTACTTCGTGCCCGGGATGGTCGGCTGACCATGTCTGGCCGATCCATACCGCGGGTCTTAAAGTTTTTATCATAAACTCATTCACGGCATCACGGTTGCCATGATGATCCATAGTAGCTACATCCACTTTTCCAACTGCCCTCGCAATTGGTGTCCCGACATCCCTGAGGGGATTATCTCCTGTAAATATATTTCCAGGATTATCACCTCCGGTGTAATAAGTAAAGGACCCGTAGTTGATTGTAAGCGCAAGGCTCAGGCTATTTTCATCAGGCCATGTTTTACGATCATCCATATCTGGTTCAGGAAAATGAGATATAACAGATGAATCTTTCCCGGTCCATATCCATTGGTTGGCTTTAACATTTCTAACAAAAAATCCGGGAAAAGAAACAGTATCGTTCAATAGTATAATTTGTCTCTTACTTCCGGCTGCCAGTGATACGACCCGCATTCCTTTTTGTCGCTTCTCATTAATAAAAGCAAAATAGTTTCTCATTGTATTTCCAAACTCAATCTCTCCCCCTCCATAGTTATTTGCAAATTTTTTTATATCATACGGATAATTATACAAAGGAAATCCACGGTCAATCAATTTTCCTATGGCTAAAACATCTCCGATGCCAGTTATACCTGTTCGCAGAAAATTACCGGAAGTGGAAACCGGTGCATCGGGATACCAGGCACCAAAATGATCATCATGAAAATGAGTGATCAGTGCATAGTCAATACTATTCTTGTTGTTTTCCGGCGAAACCTGTTTTATGTAGCTTACAATCCATTCGTAGGGCTTCCTTGAAGAATCCGGAGTAATAGTAGCATTTCTTTTTGTAAAAGTCCTGTCGTCAAGAGGAGATAGTTCTCCGGCATCTATCAGCAATGTGGTACCATCCGGAAAGATGCAATAGGCAGTATTACCTCTTCCGGTATTAATATGATGTATATCAAGAAAGCCTTTCTCCCAGGGTTTCAATATCTTCTCTGTATCTGTTGATTGAGAAAAAAATTGTATTGAATACAAAAGGAGGGTATATAATAAAAAGCTGCCTTTGCTCATTAGTGGTAAGTTTTTTTAAAAAGGGCGAAACCTAGAAAAGTCCCGCCTTTGTTTACGCTTACTGATGCTCTGCTTGCATGAGAAAACTGCTGCTATTTGCTATTTTATACTGCCGTCTTATTGGGCAATCCAAGGCCTTGTATTCAGGTCGTCTACACCCTGCCGCTGTACTGCCGCTTCCCTGTTAGCCCCGTTTAATGATTGCTCTGACAAAGGATAAATATATCTAACAGGTACTTTGTTATTGTTTAGATTAGCTGGTCCCGGAACAATTACAGGCATTCCTGTTCTTCTCCAGTCAAACCAGGCTTCAAGCCCGTTAAAGTATAAAGCGATCCATTTTTGCAAAGCGATCTTAGCCAATCTTTCTTCGTTAGTGCCGGCATATTCAACATCTGCCTGGGTAAGATAACCTGCAGGCATTGATATATTGAGGTTATATGCAGCCGGCACTACTGATTGCCAGTAGGCAAAGTTTGCATTAATACCATTGGTGTAATATACAGCTGCATCACCACTGCTGATCATTCCTTTCTGGCGGGCTTCTGCCAAAATGAATTGTAACTCAGCATAGGTCATCAGCAATGCCCTTGGCGCATCAGCCGCAGGAGGTGCCTGGCCAGCATCATTACAAACAAGACAGGCAAACGTATAACCTACTCTTGATACACCCTGCACACCACCATTAAATGCCAGTGCATCCACATCGCTAAGACCATTGGGCACCCCTTGTATTACGGGTGTACCTGCGGCAACAGATGCCTGGGTAGGTCTTCCGAAAACTTTTAACCTTGGATCACCTAACGCAGACAAACGATCAGTCAGTGTTTTACTAACCCTGAACTCATCAAAAGAACCTACCCTGCTTCCATATAATGGCCATTGGTTTGGAGCTGCTGATAAATACTTTAACTCTGCATTATCTCCATTACCGGTGAAAACAGGATTGCTGACAGGATCAGCTATAATGGCCTGCATCTCGGTATTCACATTTTTCTTTTTGGACAGGCGCATCAGGTAACGGAGACGAAGTGAATTAGCCAGCTTCCTCCATTTTACAAGTGAAGCAGCTCCGCCACCATAGATAATATCGCCGCTGAAAGTTCCATTTGCAGTAGCCAGTACTTCATTAGCTTTTTTCAGATCAGCAAGTATCCCGGTATAAATATCTTCCTGCTTATCATACACAGGCTGATAGATTCCATCGGTCTTGGCTTTTCCCGCTTCAGAATAAGGCACATCACCATACGCATCTGTAACGAGGGAGAACATCCATGATTTGAGAATCAGCGCTACACCATAATAAGGATTCGCCTGGTTACCATCAACAGCGGTAAAAATATTTTGCAGGTTGCGGTAATTACCATACACATTGCTCCACAGGCCATTTTGTTCATTCCAGCCATACCTGTCTTCATTTACAAACTGTATTTTGGCATGATGCTGAACAACGATATTACCAATACCCCATGCTTCACTTACTTGCCTGTCCAGCGTACTTTTCAATATACCACTTAAAAGCAAATCAGGTGTTACACTGGTAGGATTATTCAGGTTTGTATTAGTATCTGCAAAATCCTTTGTACATCCGGCAATAAGCACAAAAGCAAATACCGGTACTATTATTTTTGACAGTTTCATTGATTGTGTTTTTTAAATGAAAGATTAGAGTTTGAAACTGAGATTTACACCATAACTGCGGGTAGAAGGTAAACTCATGTATTCAATACCGGGCAGCGCTGTACCACCGGTGTAAGACATTGTTTCAGGATCTATATGAGGCACCTTATCCCAAAGGAACAGGTTACGACCCACCAGGCTGATAGTAACTCCTCTTACCGGCAGCTTACCAAACAGTTTATCAGGTATGGTATATCCAATCTGCAGTTCCCGGAGTTTGATGAATGAAGCATCATACATGACTCCTTCAGCAATACTCCGGCCACCAGTCCATGCTGTATGCCATTCACGAGCGGTTACTTTTTTATTATTAGGACTGAAACTTCCATCAGTATTTTGAACAACACCCTGCCCTATCACTCCATTTCCTTCCAGTGAAAGATCATATCCGTTGGCACGGCCTTCCAGTGTTTCAGTGATAATGCCACCTTCACGACCCACTGTTTGAGTTTCAGAATATAATTCACCACCCTGGCGGATATCAAAAAGAAAACTCAGTCGGATTCCTTTATAATTTACACTGTTGCCAATTCCCATCAACCAGTCAGGATTATAATTTCCAAGTTTTATGCGTTCAGTAGTTCTGATTGGGCGGCCGTTTGAGCCAAATACCATCTGTCCGTTATACTTACCGGAAGCATCATAGTACTTACCGGATGGATCATTACTCTGTACTCTTGCAAAACCAATTCCATATAAATCTCCCATTCTTTCACCTACTCTTGCTTCCACACTTACCCGGCGGCTGGCCATTACATAATTCATTAACCCATCACTCAGTTCAAGCACTTCACTTCTGTTGGCAGAGAAATTTACAAATGCATCCCAGACAAAACTTCTTTTCTTAACCGGTGAACCAGTGAGCATAACCTCAATACCATTATTTTTTATTAAACCGGCATTGATCTTACGGGTATCGTACCCGCTGGTACCAGACAATGGGATGTTTAGTATCTGGTTTTTAGTACGGCTCTGGTAATATGTTATATCAATACCAAGACGACTATTGAATAACCTTACATCAGCCCCAAACTCATAGGCAGAACTGATTTCAGGTTTCAGGTTTAGATTAGCAAGACTGTTTGTTTCCCCATAGATTTGATAAGCTCCAAATGGTTCACTCCGGTTATAGGTTTGGGTAAAGGCAAACGGATCGGTATCATTACCCACTTGTGCAAGGCTGGCTCTAAGTTTAAAGAAGCTGATTGCTTTTGGCATTTTTATAATATCACTCATAATAGCACTGAGCGCAACAGAAGAATAGAAATAAGAATTTTCCTCACTTCCAAAAGCCTTCAGGTTTTCAGGAAGTGTAAGGGCACTACTCCAGTCATTTCTGCCTGTAAAATCCAGGAATAATTTATTCTTATAAGATACTCCTGCTGTACCATACAAGCTGTTAATTCTTTTCGCCACATTGCTTTGTTCCACTACTAATGCGATACGGGAATTGTTCAGGCTGTAAATACCAGGTATATTCAGTTGGCCTGCTACATCTTCTTTAAAACGGGAAGTTTGACGCATCTGGTTGCCACCAAACGTTGCGCTGACAGCAAAGTCATCATTAATATTCTTATTTCCTGAAAAAAGAAAATCAGTATTTCGTTCTTCATTCACAATAGCTGTCTCTCTGTATTGACCAAAGGGAAAACGCTGTGTACTGAATCCACGGCGATACTCACGGCGTTCATTACTCCAGTCAGTAGCAGTTCGAACCTGTAAATTCAGCCACTTGGTGAATTCATACCGGAGAATAATATTGCCAATGATGCGGTCATAATATTGGCCGTTGGTATTTTCTAATACGGTTAGGTACGGATTATCATGATAATTATAATTCCAGCTGTATTGTTTTTGATTCTCAAGCCCCGGCTGCCATAATCTTTTCATATCACTTACCTTAACGGAGGCTGGTAACCAACAGTTGAAAAGATACATGATACTTTCTGTTCCGTAGCTTATTGAAGGACGATTGTCACTTTCACTCTTTATATATGATACAAATGCCTTTGCTGATAACCGGCTGGTCAGGTTATATCCGCCGGAAACAGAAATGGTATTTCTCGTAAGATCAGTATTGGGTACAATACCTTTCTGATCTATATTA
>Ga0116142_10002264_pt1 | contig 21200 bp, 13 predicted proteins | sample AD_UKC033_MetaG_FD_89785 | JGI IMG/M metagenome (GOLD analysis project Ga0116142, IMG submission 89785) | Active sludge microbial communities of municipal wastewater-treating anaerobic digesters from USA - AD_UKC033_MetaG | ecosystem: Engineered > Bioreactor > Anaerobic > Digestate | place: USA... | reverse complement strand
TTTGCAAATTCTTCAACAGTTTTAAAAAATGTATATTCGAAATCATTTCTGAATTTATAGAAATTACTGCCAACAAGATATATTTTTTTAAAAGATTTACTTTGAATTAGTTCAAGTATGTTTTTATGTTCTTGTTCTGCATCATCTCCTAATTCAAGCATATCACCAAGTATTAAGCTTTTGTTTTTATCAGATATATTATAGAAATGATCAATAGCAGCAGACATGCTTGTAGGGTTAGCATTGTAAAAGTCGAGTATGAGCGAATTTCTACTTGTTTTTACTAATTGGGATCTGTTATTCCTTGGAAAGTAACATGAAATAGCTGTATCAATAGCCGTTGCCGGCACATTAAAATATACTCCGATTGTTATTGCTGCTAAAATATTTTCGAAATTATATTTTCCAATAAGATTTGATTTCGCTAAACCTGAATAGTTATCCGATTTCCATTTTACAGCTGCTTGCAATGCAATTTCACTATATTCCCCATTGCAAAATGCATCACTAGTCGTGCCATAACTTATTGAACCATATTTGCCTAGTAATTTATTTAGAATTTCGTTGTCAATATTACTGAAGATTACTGCATTTTTTTTCTTTAGATAATTATAAAGTTCTGCTTTAGTCTTTTTTACACCTTCAAATGATCCAAAACCCTCAAGATGAGCTTTACCAATATTAGTAATTAATCCATAATCAGGTTCGGCAATTTCGCAAAGTGCTTTTATCTCTCCGGGATGGTTAGCGCCCATTTCAACAATACCTATATCAACTGTTTGATTCATTGACAGCAATGTTAATGGTACACCTATATGGTTATTTTTGTTTCCTCCGGTATAAGATACACGAGTTTTTTGAGCCAAAACAGAAGCAATAAGTTCTTTTGTTGTTGTTTTTCCATTAGTGCCTGTAATCGCTATTATAGGGATATTTAATTTTCTTCGATGATAATTTGCTAAATTTTGTAACTCTTTAAGAGTGTCGGGAACATAAAATATTTTTTTATCATCAGCAAGCGATTTTTTACTTGTGATTGCTGCCAAGCATCCATTATAAATGGCATTAGTTACAAAATCATTACCATCAAAGTTGTCGCCTTTTAGAGCAAAAAATATTGAACCGGGTTGTAAAATCCTGCTGTCAGTACTTATTTTTCGACAAGACTTGAATATCTGATATATTTTTTCTGTAGTTGTCATAAAAAGCAAAACCCCATTCTATTGGGGTTTTGATTGTAATTTTACACAGATTTTTATTTTGGTAATACAGTTGAGCCTACTCTATCCATAGCACATCTGAATCCAAGATCAGCACGTGCCATTTTTTCATCAAGGAATCTTCTGGTACCCGGAACCATCCAATAAGCTCTGTCTTTCCATGAGCCACCTTTAAATACTCGAGCTCTATCAGTAACAAGAGAAGACATTTTTTCATTTCTCATGCCATTACCTTTATTAGTTTTTGGATTTGCTTGGTTATACTGTCCACTTCCCCATTCTCCAAATTCACCCCATTCTCCAGATTTATACATATCAGGAGTCCTGTTTTTGAAGAATTGGTCAGGATAAATTATACTCCCATCAGCTAACTGCAATGCTCCGTCCGGCATAACAACAGATCCGTCAGGCATCATAATTGTTCCATTTGCTGTTTTTTCATGACCAGTTGGCAAAATATATGTCATATTTTGAAGATCTACTTTTATTCCGTTTGGCAATAAAATTTCATTTCCACCCGAAAGCAATGTAGCGCCTGGATATATTTCACCAACATTTTGAGCTGTTATGCCTGGATCTACAGGATCATTAATTCTTGTAGCATTTGATTCAGTAACAAATTTATCATCTTTTACCCAGTAATCTTCGGCAGGACCTCTTGGAATAAGAGATTCAAGATCTCCATCTAAGAAATTTCTGTTGTCTGCAGTTGTATAATTTTCTCTACTAAAACAAGCTTCATCACGAACAGGCTTTTTAAGGATTTTTCCTGAATAGTCAAAATAGTTTTCTGCTTCAGGTGTTAACTCTACATCACCGGTTCTAGGGTCAATGATTAATTGATAGTCAGTATATACATTACCTCTGAAAGGTCTGAATTCTTCCATATCTTCGAAAGTAAGATCTCTGTAAACATCCATAACCCATTCGTTAACATTACCTGCCATACAATATAGTCCATACTCATTTGGCCAGTATGATCTAACAGGAGCAGCAATATCCGCTTTATCATTTAATGCACCTGCAACCCCCATGTTATCACCACGACCACGCATTGAGTTGGCCATCATCAAACCTCTTTCTTCACCACGACTGTCATTTCTTATATAATGACCATTCCAAGGATATAATCTTCTTTCATAAATTCTTTCCTTATAATGATTTCCAATATGAGCCAAAGCAGCAAATTCCCATTCAGCTTCGGTAGGAAGTCTGTAGCGAGGTAAGAAAATACCATCTTCCATACGAACCCATCGTCTGTCTTCTCCGGTATTTACGTTTCCACCTTTACGACCTGCTTTAAGAACTGCAGGGTCAACATATAAATTTTGTACTTTACCATCAGGACCTTTACCTGTTTCATCAATTGAAAGGTCTAGGTTTTCTGCATAAATGAGGTAAGCGTCAAGGTTGAATTGTTTTGCTTGATCTTGAGGGGCAATGTATCTGTCAATAACGCCTTCACGAACTAATATTATTTCGTTTACTCGGTCAGTACGCCATTCACAATATTTTGTTGCCTGTACCCACGAAACACCAACAACAGGATATTCTTCATAAGCAGGGTGTCTCAAATACAATTCAACCATTGGTTCGTTATATGCTAATCTTTGTCTCCAAACCAGAGTGTCCGGTAATGCTTGTCTATACAAGAATCTGTAGTCAGACGCATAAACATATGACAACCAATATAAATACTCATTATAATCAATATTTCTGATTTCAGTTTCATCCATATAAAACGATGATACGGTCACTCTTCTTGGAATATTATTCCAGTCATACATGACATCCTGTTCTACTCGCCCCATTGCAAATGAACCACCTTCAATAAAAACAAGACCTGGACCTGTTTCTTGTTCATAACCGGGATGGTTTTGAAATCCGCCGAAATTCGGGTCACCATAATTCCATCCGGTGGTATTAGATACTTCTCTTTTGCAAGAACTTACAAGAATTACTCCTGTAAGAACGATTAACATAAACAAAGTATTCTTTTTCATATTTTCTATTTTTAAATACAATACATATTAATAACTAAAATGAGGGGCAACTTATTATCTTAAGCTTGTCAGGTTTTATATGACAACCAAAAGTATATGCTACAGAGACTTCGTGTGCCCCATAAGTTGAATTTTTAAGTCTTGAAACTGTTAAGTCATAGCTATAAGCAAAACGCAGATTATCTTGTTTAAAACCAGCCAACATAATAAATGAATCATATTGGAAGTTGAAATTCTGACGTAGCCAAAATCCTGCAACAACTTGTCTTCTTGCAATGTATAAACCCCAATTAAACTGTTGAAATTGACCTTGCTGATGAAACAACAACTGAGGAGCTATTTTAAGTTCACCTCTTCTGAAGTTACTACTATTAATTATTACTTCTGTTCCGAAGTGAGCAGTGAATTTTCTTGGTAATACAGCATCACTACCTCTAAGAAAAGATTCTGAAGGTTGAGTTAAATGGTGAACTGCGACTCCAAAAAAAGTTTTTTCACTAAAAGCGATAAGTCCGGTAGAAAAATCAACATAATTACGATGATCATTTACAACATCCGGATTTTCGAGAGAAGCATAAATAGGACCATATAAAGGATGAATCATATTAGGGAATACAAAATCCCAATTAATAGCTTTCATAATATAAGAAGCCTGAAAACCTCCGGCCATAAAAAATCTGTTAGTAACAGGTAATGTATATGAATACATACCACTTATCATTGTTGTTGTGATAGTACCACCTCCCTGAACGTCGTTCATAAGGTGCAATCCAACACCACCTTGTAGTGCATTAAGGTGCTGATCATAAGATGCACTATAGGTAACATAAGTCGGACCCAAGGCCGGCCATTGATTACGGTAATTTAAGCTGACTCGCGGACATTTTTCTGCTCCCGCAAAAGCAGGATTCAAATATAATGAGTTTGCATAAAACTGAGAAAAATGTGCATCCTGTGCTTTAATTACACTCCAACTGCCTATTATTAAGGCACTTAACACGATTATGAAACGTTTGACCATAATATTCATCTTAACAACAATGCGCAATTATAATAAATTTTCTACCAATATTAAAATATAAACTACAATAATAAACTAAATTTGTCGTTTTAGAAAATAATTATCAAGTTTTTTTTATTTTTTTTATAAATTTTGTGTTTCTATGAAAAAAATTCCAATACTTTTCATTCTCTGTTTTATTAACAACTTGTTAACAGGCCAAATTGTGACTTTTTCTGATTCCATTTTTTGGCAAAATAATAAAACTTATCTTAATAACGACAATATACTCTCAGATATTTTGTTTTTTAAAGACGCTTATAATCGTTCAACTGATAATTTGCCCGTTTATTTTATAAAAAAATCTATAGATTCAAATGCTGAAATAGTTGATATCATTTTAGTTAGAGCTGATTATGAGTTAGTTGAAAAAGAAAATTATCAACAAGTGCAAAATGTTGAAAAAATTTCTGATAAGCCGGAATTAATTTCTTGGATTTCAACTTTTAGGAAAGGATATTACTTAAATTTTGAGTTGGTTCCATTAAGAAAAAATCCACAAACAGGTGAACTTGAAAGAATTGTTTATTTTGAATGTAAAATACAATATAAAATAAAACCCATTAATAAAAATGGTATTAAATACTCTTCATCTTCTATATTGGCTAGTGGTAAATGGTATAAAATTAAGGTTGAAGAGTCTGGTATATACAAGATTTCATACTCTCAGTTGGTTGAAATGGGCTTTAGTGATTTTTCTCAAATAGGTATATTCGGATACGGAGGTTTATTACCGAAAACAGCAGGACAGATTGTTGCAGATGATCTGCCCGAAAGACCGGTTTATAAAGTAGATGTTAACTCAAATTCAATTTTTGATAGCGGAGATTATTTGCTGTTTTATGCAGATGGACCACATAATATTTCTTATAATTCTTCAGGTTCAGCTAGTCATGAGTTTCATAATTATTCCGAATATGCTTATTATTACATTTCTGACAGGGGAAGTTATAAACAGGCTCAAAATGTCGAATCTTTGGTAGATTATGATTACAATGTTACAACTTACGATGATTATAAGTTTTTAGAGAAGGACTCTTTAAATCTTATGGCCTCGGGAAGAAATTTGTATTGGAGGGAGTTCGATTATTATCTTACTCATAGTTTTTCCTTAACACTGCCAAATGTCTCGCTTGATGATTCAGCAAAAATTACAGTTAATCTGGCAGCTAAATCTTCTGTGTTGAGTTCTTTTAATTTATATATTAATGGTATCGCTCAGGATCAAATAAATATAAGTTCTGTTTCGGGATCATCGACAGATTGGTATGCCAGAACAAACAGCAAAAGAACTTTTTATATTATACCCACATCGGATAATTTTACATTTTTACTTTCTTACAATAAAACAGCTTCAAATTCAAAGGGATGGTTAGATAATATTTCTGTTCAGTGCAGAAGGAAACTGACAATTGAAAATGGAAGTGTTTTATTTAGAGATACTAAAAGCGTAGGAGACGGCAAAAATGCAAAGTTCAATATTGCCGGAGCTTCTTCTCAGACAATTATTTGGGATATTACTGATCGATTTAATGTTAAAGTAATCAATGGTGTGTATTCTTCACAGAAATATACTTTTATTGCTAGCGCATCGGAATTAAAGGAATACGTTGCTTTTATTCCTTCATCTAATTTTCCTTCACCTGTATATATAGGACATTCGGATGTAGGTGAAGTTGAAAACCAAAATCTGCATGCTCTTCCTAACGCGGACTTGATAATAGTTGCACATCCCGATTTTTATTCACAAGGATTAGGTATAAAAGCATTGCATGAGGATTATGATGATATGAGTGTTGTAATAACAACTCCGCAGAAAATTTATAATGAGTTTTCGTCAGGAGCTCCTGATGTAAGTGCAATTAGAAATTTTGTAAAAATGTTTTATGATAGAGCAGGTTCTGAAATTGATTTGCCGAAAAACTTACTGCTTCTTGGCGATGGTAGTTATGATAACTTGTCTAAAAGTCCTGCAGTATCTAATTTTATTTTGACTTATGAATCTGATAATTCACTAGCACCAACAAGTTCATTTGTTTCAGATGATTTTTATGTTTTTCTTGATGATGGTGAAGGTTCTTTAAGCGGAGCTCACGATATGGATATGGGAGTTGGTAGAATACCGGTTAAGACATCTGCAGAAGCTCAGGCATTTCTGAATAAATTACAAGCTTATTATTCTCCGCTGGGCTATGGAAACTGGAAAAATAACATTTTATTAATAGCTGATGATGCAGAAGGGGGTGAAACTATTCATCAAACACAGACAAATACTCTTGGATTGCTAATTGAAACTAATCATCCAATTTTCAATGTCGAAAAATTATTTCTGGATGACTATGAACAGGTTTCTACTGTTCAGGGGCATAGGTATCCTGATGTTAATCAGGCAATAAACGATTACATAAATAATGGCATGTTGGTAGTAAATTGGATTGGTCATGGTAATGAAAAAGGTTGGGCACACGAAAGTGTTTTAACCTTGAGTATGATTAAAACATGGAAAAATAAGAATAAATATCCTATATTTGTTACTGCAACTTGTGAATTTTCTCCCTATGATAATCATCTACTTGTTTCGGCAGGAGAGGAAGTTCTTTTAAATCCTGATGGTGGCGGAATAGCTCTGTTTACAACAACCAGACTTGCTTTTGCATCAAGTAATGCCTCATTAACAAACAATTTTTACGAGCATCTTTTTTCTTTTGGTTACGATTCGAAAGTCAATACTATAGGATTGTCAGCCGCTTATGCAAAAAATGATCAGGGCAGTGATACCAATAAAAGAGTTTTTGCCTTATTGGGAGATCCTGCGATGAGACCGTCTGTACCTGAGCTTAAGGCTTATACAACTAAAATAAATGGTGAGGATATAGCCACATTTAATGATACACTCAAAGCCAAAGAACTAGTCAAATTTGATGGAGTTGTAAAAAATCCTGATGGAACATTGGCTGAAGATTTTAATGGAATAATTTATCCCGTGGTATATGATAAAAGAAATGATTATTCAACCAGAGGTAATGATGGGTATACTCCTTTAGATTATACAGCACAAAAGAATATCATATTTAAAGGTAAAGCCACTGTGTCAAAGGGAAAATTTACTTTTAGTTTCATTATGCCGGTTGATATTGCATATTTTTATAATTATGGGAAAATCAGTTATTATGCCGAAAACGGTATTGACACAGAGGCTAATGGTTATGATATTAGTTTTGTTATAGGAGGAAGTTCAAATAATCCGGTTAACGATAACGAAGGCCCAATTATAGATTTGTTTATGAATGATGAGCAGTTTGTACCCGGAGGCATAACTGATGAGAATCCTCTTTTGCTTGCTCAGATTTCAGATGAATCGGGTATTAATACTGTTGGTAGTGGTATTGGGCATGATATTACAATGATTTTTGATGAAAATACTGCAGGAGCAATTGTTTTAAATAAATTTTATGAATCTGAAACCGATGATTATACAAAAGGGGAGGTTAATTACCCAATGTCTGAATTGGCTTTAGGTCCTCATACTCTCAAAGTGAAAGCTTGGGATGTTTTAAATAACAGTAGTGAGGCCGTAACAGATTTTATTGTTGCAAGTTCTTCCGAAATGGTTTTGGAGCATATTTTTAATTATCCTAATCCTTTTTCAACAAATACTGCTTTTTATTTTGACCATAATCAGCCATTTGTAAATCTACAGGTGTTAATACAAATTTTTACTGTTTCGGGTAAGCATGTTAAAACCCTTGAAACAGATATGACTACTGTTGGATATAGGAGTGAGCCGATATTTTGGGATGGTAAAGATGAATACGGTGATAAAATTGCAAAAGGTGTATATATTTATAAAATCAAGGTTAAATCTCCTACAGGTGCAGTAGTTGATAAATTTGAAAAATTGGTTATACTGAATTAATTTTTTCGCATTGTAATAAATTGCTATTTTTGTCGTTACTAAATATAATGTTTAGTTTTATTATATTTGTATAAATTTCAATAATAAAAAAATGATTAGAAAGTCAATAATAGGGGTAGTTTTAACAGTTGTAGTTCTATTCGCAAATGCTCAAGTTACTCAAGATGATGTAATTGGTCGTGATGCACCTAATACAATAACCACCACTGTTCCATTTTTACTTATTGCTCCCGATACAAGATCGGGTGGGTTAGGAGATGCAGGTGTAGCAACAACTCCGGATGTTAATTCAATGCACTGGAATGCCGCAAAATATATTTTTATTCAAAATGATGTTGGGGTTTCAATATCCTATACTCCATGGTTGCGACAATTGGTTTCCGATATGAATCTAGCTTATGTGTCAGGTTATAAAAGATTAAATAAAGAAAATGTAATCAGTGCTTCATTGTTATATTTCGATTTAGGTAGTATTCAATTTAGAGATATTAATAATGCGTTGCTTAGAGACTTTACTCCTCATGAGTTTTCGGTTGATTTTGCTTATTCAAGAGTTTTGGCTGAAAAACTTTCGGGTTCTGTTGCCTTGCGTTTTATTTATTCAAATCTTACAGGGGGTATCGAAGTACAAGGCAATGAGTCATTCCCCGGAAAATCTGTTGCAGGTGATTTCTCATTATATTATTATAATGATGAAATTGGAATAGGGAGTATGGATGGAACCTTAATGTGGGGTTTGAATATTTCTAATATTGGTGCAAAAATATCATATACAACTAATGAATACAAGGATTTTATTCCGACAAATTTCAGAACGGGTGTCGGTTATGTTTTAAAACTTGATGAACATAATGAATTCATGGTTGCTGTTGATGTTAATAAGCTTTTAGTCCCAACTCCACCGGTTTATTACAGTGCAGGAGATACTATTGCAGGAACAAGTCAAGTGGTTTTACCGGGTGAAGAAATTATTAAATACGGTAGCGATCCTGATGAAGCTTCTATCGCATCTGCTTTATTTACATCATGGTACGATGCCCCCGGAGTTGCCACTCCGTTCGTAAAAAACAATCAGGCTTCACCATTTCGTGAAGAAATGGCAGAATTTACTATATCAGCAGGTGTTGAATATTGGTATGATAAACAATTTGCTCTGCGTGTAGGATATTTTAACGAACACCAATATAAAGGAAACAGAAAATATTTTACAGTTGGTGCCGGTTTAAAAATGAATGTTTTTGGGCTGGATTTCGCTTATTTAATTCCTACTACACAAGCCAATCCATTACAGAATACACTTCGATTCACCCTTACATTTGATATTGGTGGATTGTCCTCGGAAAAGAGCTAATATGGATTTTAGAATTGGTATAGGGTACGATGTTCATGTTTTAGAATCCGGATTGGATTTTTGGTTGGGAGGTATAAAGATAAATCATTACAAGGGTTGTGTTGCTCATTCGGATGGGGATGTTTTAATTCATGCAATTTGTGATGCAATGCTTGGTGCAGCTAATCTAAGAGATATAGGATATCATTTTCCTGATAATGATAATTCTTTTAAAAAAATTAACAGTAAAATCTTGTTAAAAAAAACACTTCAATTAGTACAAGATAAAGGTTACACTATTGTAAATATTGATTCTGTAGTCAGTCTCCAAAAACCAAAGATAAAAGATCTTATACCTGAAATGAGATTAAGCTTGTCTCAAGTACTTGATATTGAAGAGGATCAAATATCAATAAAAGCAACTACAACCGAAGGTCTTGGCTTCGAAGGTAGGGAAGAAGGTGTTAGTGCGCAGGCTATAGTGATGATTCAGAAAAAATAAAGTTCAATTTATTTAATTATTTTTAATGCTTGAGATACAGCATTCAATGTTGGTTGTCCTGATATTTTACTTCCAACAGCACCCATCATCCATTGCTGTGGTATGATTCTACCTTGAAGCAACATTCGTGTTATTTCATCAGAGAATTTCTTGTCTTGTACATATTGTTCTACCTGAAATTCTATAAGATGCCCAACCGGATAATTTGCAAGATATAGAGGTGAAGTTATCATGTGTGAGTAAATTGCAAGTAATGGACAGTCTTTTGTCCCTAATACAGGATAATAATATTTATTCCACACGTCTTTTGCAATTTTTTCTACAGCCTCCTGAAGCTCTTTTGCGTTTGCGTCAGGATTTTCGTACATCCACTGCCATACATACATGTCAACTAAAGATACACCCATAATTTCGTAAGCCGACCAGCAATTATCTAGAGCAGCGAGAGCCTCAGTTTCTGATTTATTAGTTGGATTTGGTCTCCCTAGCAGTTTTAAATCATTGCCTTGAAACATAAATGCGACTGCTTCTGTAAATGCAGTGTTTGGAACTCCTGCAAGCATGTAGTAATCAATATCGTAGAGCGTTATTGTTTGTTCAACATTGTGACCGAGTTCATGTGTAGCAATATTATATCCTTTATAATCCATTCCATTTTTGCCAACTCTTGTGCGAAGATGAGCAACATCTCCTTTCATTTGAGCACCCCAGGCATGACCTGCTCCTCTGGCCGGATCTACAGAGATTTTATTGGCAATATATATTGCTTTTTCCCTGGACCATCCAAGCTCTTGTAACATTCTTGGTATATCATTATCAAAAGCCTGAGGATTTGGGTACTTTCGCCTTGTAATTTGGTTAAGTTCTTCTTCGTTAACGCTTGTACGGGGAGTAAAACCATTATACCAAATATCGAATGGCTCCAGATCACGACCTAGTCTTGATTTTATTAATGCCGCAACTTCTTTGATTTGAGGAGATGTTATAAAATCTATAAATAAAGTTTCAATTTCCTTTTGAGTTAATTCCATAGATTGGTCGAAAGCTCTTTGTATGTATGTAGGATATATCGGATTGTATGGGTCCATTGCTGATAAAGCTTTGAAATTATGTAATAGGTGTTCGTATCTTGTATATGGTTCAGGAGTGAACTTTGTTTCTTTTCCGTCTTTATATAGCTTATTTGCAATTGGATCCCACTGATAACCATCATTATTAATGATTTCCGATGGAATTTCTTGACTTACAATTCGCATCATGACATTGAATATTACTTTTTGTTTTTCTAAACCATTTTGAGAATTATAATTTGACTTTAATTCATCACGTAATCCCCAATGGGTTATCAGTACCATGTCTGAAGGAAAATAAGTCTTTAAGTCTTTATTGACAAGATTGCCCATGTAAATGTTATAGTCTGCAATATAAGTATCCGCATTTGTAGAAGCAACCGAAGCGTTTTGCAGCAGTTCAGAAGGTACTCTTGAAATAAAAAGATCTCCCATTCTTGCAAAAGCCCAGTCAAGTCTTGACCATTTTTCGGAATTTTTAATTTTTTCTTCCAGTGAGTAAGATGGGAAATTTAAAACAACATAAAATGCTAACTTATTCGAAAATAAATCTTCATTGATATGTGATGATACAGAATAAGCACCCATAACTTCATCGACAAAATGGATTTCTCCCATGTCGAGGTGTAAAGGTTCCATAAGCTTAACCGTCATTGTGTTGTAATATCCAAACAGCAATTCAAAGTTCCTTTCCAGTTTGTTGTATGCAATAAGCAGACTTGCCGAATCTGCAACGAAATTTTCAACACAAAAAGTATTAAATGCCTGAAGATCTCCATCTGTTTCCTGCCATAGTGCAGCAACTTGCTTTACACCTTTTTCAATTCTAAAAGATTCTTTATCAGTATGGATTTCTTTTATTTGTCTTATTGTTTCATTAATATCATCTTCGGATATTTTAAATTCAGATTTCTTTTCGGCTGTATTGTTAGTTTTGGTATTATTACAACCTGTGGCAAAAATAACTGCAATAACCATTATTGAATAGACTGCTTTTTTCATATATTTTCTTTTAATTATGACTAATTTACAAATTACTTTATGATTTTTAACTTTTATCTATTCTGTAAATAAACTATCAATTAACTTATCATCTGCTAGTTCGGGAACCGTTATTTTCATTTCAGGGTTTTGTTCCATTGCTCTTTTAATTGAAAAAATAGCAGCCTCATTTCTTGCCCAGCTTCTACGACTTATTCCGTTATTAACGTCCCAGAAGAGCATCATTTTGAGTCGTCTTTCTGCATCTTCCGAACCATCAAGAACAAGCCCGAAGCCACCATTTATGACTTCTCCCCAACCAACTCCGCCACCATTATGAATTGAAACCCAAGTTGCTCCGCGGAAAGAATCTCCGATTACGTTGTGTATTGCCATATCTGCAGTAAATTTACTTCCATCATAAATATTTGATGTTTCACGAAATGGTGAATCTGTTCCCGATACATCATGATGATCGCGTCCCAATACAATAGGTTGAGATATTTTACCTTCTTTTATGGCATTGTTAAAAGCTTCTGCAATTTTAATTCTTCCTTCGGCATCAGCATATAAAATTCGTGCTTGAGACCCAACGACAAGATTATTCGCTTTAGCTTCTTTAATCCATTTTATATTATCATGCATTTGTTGTGATATTTCAGTCGGCGAGTTTTTTGCAATTTCTTCGAGGACATTCATGGCTATATTATCTGTCATTTCAAGGTCTTCTGGCTTACTTGAAGTGCAAACCCAACGGAAAGGACCGAATCCAAAATCAAAACACATTGGACCCATAATATCCTGAACATAAGAAGGATATTTAAAGTCAATTCCATTTTCTGCCATTACATTAGCACCTGCACGTGAGCTTTCGAGTAAAAATGCATTTCCATAATCAAAGAAATACATGCCATCAGATGTAAGTTTATTAATAGCATTAACCTGTCTGATTAGTGAATCCTGAACAAGTTTTTTAAATTTCTCAGGCTCTTTAGACATTAAATCTTTAGATTCTTCATAGGAACATCCGACAGGGTAGTAACCACCTGCCCATGGGTTATGAAGAGATGTTTGGTCACTACCTAAATCAACTTTTATCTGTCTTTCGGCAAGTTTTTCCCATAAAGTAACAATATTTCCTAAATAAGCAATAGAGTAAGGTTTTTTAGACTTTTGAAGCTCAAGAGCTTTGTCTATTGCCAAGTCTACGTCATCAATAATTTCATCAACCCAGCCTTGTTCGTAGCGTTTATTTGCAGCCAAAGGATTTATTTCGGCAATAACACTTACAACTCCAGCAATATTTCCAGCTTTGGGTTGAGCTCCACTCATTCCACCAAGTCCTGATGTAACAAATAATTTTCCTTCAGGACCTTCATTTTCTTCACTTATTTTGCGACAGGCATTAAGAACAGTTATTGTAGTTCCATGTACAATCCCTTGTGGACCTATGTACATGTATGAACCAGCTGTCATTTGACCATACTGACTTACTCCAAGAGCATTGAATTTTTCCCAATGGTCGGGTTTCGAATAGTTCGGAATTACCATGCCATTTGTAACAACAACTCTTGGAGCATCTTTATGTGATGGGAAAACACCGAGAGGATGACCTGAATACATCACAAGTGTCTGTTCATCAGTTAAGCTGGCAAGATATTTCATTGTTAAAAGATATTGAGCCCAATTTTGGAATACTGCTCCATTTCCACCATAAGTAATCAGTTCATGTGGATGCTGAGCTACAGCATTGTCTAGATTATTCGAAATCATAAGCATAATTGCTGCTGCTTGTACGCTTTTATGTGGAAACCATGAAATATCTTTAGCAGTAATTTCATAATGCGGACGAAAACGATACATATAAATTCTACCGTATTTCTCAAGTTCGTGCTTGAAATCATTAGCTAATTCGGTGTGAAATCTTTGAGGAAAATATCTCAAAGCATTTCTAATAGCAAGTTTTTTTTCTTCACCGGATAAAATTTGCTTTCTTATTGGTGCATGATTGATATTATCATTATAATCAGCAGGTGCCGGAATTACTGTTGGTATGCCCTGCAAGATGAGTTTTTGAAATTCTTCTTTTGAAATCATTTGTCTGAAAATTTTTGTTATGAAACCAACGATAAAGATAGAAATATTTTTTGGTACTCTGTTATTTCATAAAAAAAAACCTGCAATCGCAGGTTTTTTTTAGAGTTTTTCAAATCGAAATTCCCACATCCCCAGAAGTCCAGCATCTTCGATAATCCAACATTCTTTGTTGGTCAATCTTAGTATTGTAGCTTCTTCCCATGTTTCTGAACCTTCATCTTTAGTCATTAATATTGCTTTATCATCACTAAATTTCCACTCGAAAGAAACGGTTGAACTATTTCCTAAAAATGTAGTTTGACGGGTACCGGTTTTATCTGAATTGAAAGTGAATTTATAGCTAAGAGCACTGTTTTCTTGCAGAGCATCATTAATGTATAATTCTTTTTGTTCCCAGACGCCTTTCATTCTAAACTCAGGAGTTAACATACTGAATTCAGGACCTTCGTCATATCCTTTACAACCTATAAAAGTTATAGCTGCTAAAATTGTTATAACAGATATGTTTATATACTTCTTCATAAAACTATTCTTTTGTCATTTTAGTAATTGTAGTTACAGTAACACTGTTTTCTGTTTCAATAGTTCTTACCCAAAATTCTGAGTTTGTTAATCTTATAATTTCTCCTTCTTCCCAATCGCCGAATTCTGTTTCATCAACATCTTTTGTGCGTGTTCTAAGATGTTCTTTTTCCTCGTCGAATTCCCATTCAAGATCAGATGTGAAAGTAAAACCTGCCCATGTCATAGCCATGCTACCTGTACCATCTTTTTCTAAAGTTGATTTTATTATCATACCTTCAAGATCTTCAACTGTTCCATTTATAGTAACCTCAGTTAAAGTCCATGTGCCAACAATTCTGGCTTTTTTTGTTAACAGAGTAAAAGATGGACCCTCTTCATATTTTGCACATGAAGATAAAATCATTGTTGTTGCTGCGAAAATGCTTAGAATAATTGCGATTTTTTTCATAATCATAAGTTTTAAGTTAATTATCGGTTATTTAATTTTTGCGAAAGATAGTAATTTTTTTATATAAAAACCAATTTTTTTGATTTAAGGAATTTGTCGTAAAAAGCGATTTAATTTCAAATAGTTAGTTTTCTAAAAAGTGAAATTCGGTTGGCTCTGAAGAATCTGTATCAGCAAACCAAAACTCAGAATTAGTCAGCTTTAAAATTGTCTTGTAATTACTCCAAACACTCCATTCGTCATTTAGGCCTTTACTTCTTTCTCGAATTTTCTCCTTTTTAGCATCAAGTTCCCATTCGAATTCAGTTTCTAAGGTCGAAGAATTAACAGTAATATAACTTGTCCCTGAGCCGTCTGAATTGTACACAACTCTGTATTCTGATATTCCCTGATCTACTAATGAAATTGTTTGCCCATCAATAATATATGCACTTAGAGTGTAATCTCCTACTATACGTTTTTCGACAGACCTTAAGCTTATAAAAGGGCCATCTTCATATTTGTTGCAGGAGTTAAATGCAATAAGTAGTGACAAAAAGAAAAGGATTAGAATTTTTGATTTCATTATTCAGTGATTTTTGTGTACCTTCTTTCAATAATATATTCACACTGCTTGACTTGAGCCGTTTCATCAGAAATCCATAATTCATCATTTGTCAAACGTAATATTTTATAGTTATTACAATGTAGTAATACTTGCTCAGAATTAGTATCGAAACTTACAATTATTTCAGTTTTGTCGTCATTAAATTGCCAGGTCCCTGTGTTTTTAGTCAAATTTCTTGTCATATTTGTGTAAACGGCTATTATAGTTCCTTGTTCGCAAAAGGTATATTTTACATTGCTCTCTTCTGATAGTAGAACATTGTCTGTTTTGTCATTTATAATAACATCAGTAAGTTCCCATTCTCCTGCAATTCTTGTATTTGCATTTAAAAATGATACAGCCGGACCATGTTCATAATTGGTGCAACTGTTTAAATAGGCTAAAAAAGATAAGATTATAAGTAATTTGAACTTTTTCATATCTTATATATTTTATGCAAAAATAAGTATTTTTTTAGATATGCATAATGATAGACTTTAATTGTACTAACCGAATGATGTTAAAAGGTGGTGGTGATAAACAAAAAACCCGCTCCTTTGTAGAAGCGGGTCAAATTGTTTTAAGAAATAGAATTATTCTACAATAAATTTAATAACAGCAGTTTTGTCTGCTTGTGTTATTTTTGCAAAATATACTCCTGCTTCAAGATTTTCAATGTTAATAGTAGAGAGTTCAGAATTCACATTGATTTCGCTTACAACCTGTCCAACAAGATTAGTAATTGTAATCATTTCTGCACCATTAGGGACATTAACAGAAACAAAATCACTTGCAGGGTTAGGATACAAACTAATTTTTGAAGCAAATTCTGAATCAACATTTGCCAGTACAACAATGTCTGATTGTCTTCTATAAGTTAATTCAAAAGCTCCGTAAGAGTAAAAAGTCATGCCTGTAATATCGTAATGCGTTCCTATAACCGCAGTAAAATCAAACATTTCGTTATCCTGGCATTTAAGATCTGATGTCCCATCGTTAACTGTCCATTCTCCGTATTGATTAATAGCTACAGTACATTCTGCATCATGAACTTTTATCAGACATGCTTCGTATTGTTCGGTATTTGCATCTGCTGCACTTACAAGAGTTGCAGTAGGTACTATTCCATCCGGAATTATAACTTCAAATGAAGTTACATTTTCGAGTTGAGTCATATTGTAAAATTCGTCAACACTAGCTGCGATTTCTACAGAGTCACCAATTTCAGGAGAATTAACCAAATCGTAAACATAAATTCCGTTCCATGCACCTGCACCTTGTTGTATAAAATAACCTTCGAAATGTTCGCTTTCGTTAAAATTTGCTGTTACTACAGCTCTTATCCAAACTTGCTGTCCAACTAATGGCGAATTACCATTTACATTTGTTGTATATTGTATGTCATAAATATTGGTATATTCAGGACCGGCAAGATTTACTGTAATATTTATTGAAATCGTAACAGCAGGACTTAATGAAGCATTCGACATATCAACCAATTCTAGGTTAATTACATGTGGACCTTCGGTCAAACCAGTTATAGTTATTGGACTTGTAGTTACATAAGCATCATCATCTCCGTCTACATTCCAAGCTACTTTTCCGTCTGTTCCAAGTACAAAGTTACTTACAGAGAATACAACACTGGTATTATCATTATAAATTGTAGCATTGTTTGTTGGAGATGATACTATCAGCATGGGATCTGTACTTACACCGTTATCAATAACGTCAGCAGCATCTCTAGGTAAAATTTTCCAAGCATCAAAAGAATAATCAACAAGTCCTGTTACAGTGTATGAATTACCTAGTACCGCGGTATAAGGATACATAGTGTCATCAATCAGAATTACTCCGCTACCATCATTTATTTCCCACATTCCATATCCTGCGTCAGCATTTGTACAAACGCCGGTTGTTGAAACTAATACCCCTTCGTACATTTCAACTCCGACATTGCCTGTATTTAATACCGTTGGGTCAGCAATAGTGTTTCCCGAACTTTGAACAGTAATATTGGTTATTGTTGATAATTCTGTTAACCCATTATATTCTGTAACGGTTGCAGACACATAAACTAAATCTCCCATTGCAGGGCTACCTGTTGTGTTATAATAAACATAAATACCATTCCATGCACCGGCACCATCCTGAATCCAGAATTTATCTCCGAACTTGCCACATACAACACCTTCGGTAGTAACAGCCTGAGTTGCCAAAGGAGAAGCTCCGTCACCTGCTGTGGTGTATTGAATGTCATATATAGGGGTAATAGTTGGACCTGCAGTATTTACTGTAAAAGTAACCTGTTTTGTTACACTAGGATCTAATGACGCATTTCCCATATCAACAAGCTCTAAAAGAACAGTATGTTCTCCATCTTCGAGATCTAGAAGCTCTATAGGGCTTGTTGTAGTGTAAGAAGCACTTCCACCGTCAACAGTATATTTTACAGAACCGTCAGTTCCTAAATCAAAATTAACAACTGAAAAAACTACATCTACGTCAGAGGTAGTAACTACAGCAGAATTAGACGGAGAAGTAATTGAAATATATGGGTCAGTTCCTTGATATCCTGTCCATGAGATGTTGTCTATAACAGCTTGTCTGTTTACATCAGTCGAGCCGACATTTTTAATTTTAATAGTAAAGTCACCTGGAACATTAATATCAGTGACTGAAAAAGTGTAAACAGTAATATCTGGTTCAACAGTTCCAAAAACTTGAGAAGTCCCTTTTAATTCACCATTTATATAAAGTTCGAGTTGTCTCTCACTTGTTGATGTAAATGCTTTACGCATTTCTAGTTGGAAACTTGCAATACCACCGCTTATTGTTTCAGATTCGAGGTAGCTGACTGAAGCACGGCGAAGCATTATGCCCCTGTTATTAATTGGAAAAGCACCTGTATCTCTGCAATGATAATAATTCCAGGTAAAGCCTTCGTCACCGATAAATGATCCGTCGGTGTAAGAAACACCTGCTGCAATCTCAGAATTTTCAAATGTTTCCATACCACCAGGTAAAGCTTCTACGCAAGTAAAATTTAATGTGCTTGTAACGGCAGGATCTAAAGAAGTTTCAGTCATATCAACCAATTCGAAATCAACTGTATGTGCAGCATATGATAATCCTGTAAGAGCAATTGGACTTGTGCCTAAATAATAAACAACTTCTCCTTCGTCCAGAGAATAAGCAATTTTCCCATCCACACCTAATTCAAAGTTTGCAAGTGTAAAAGCAATATTTACATCCTGACTGTAAACAGATCCGCCTTCTGTAGGAGAAGTGATTGTAATTTCTGGGTCTGTACTTGGAATTTCATAATTAAATGTCCTAGTAACTAAAACTACAGGATCTAAAGCAGCATTTGTTAAATCAACAAGTTGAATGTTTAGAGTATTACTACCTTCGATAAGTCCTGTAACATTGTAAGGGCTTGTGGTTGAATAAGTTGCGGTTCCACTATTAAGAACAAATTCAACTTGACCGTCAACACCAAGTTCGAAGTTTGCAACAGAAAAAACAACATCAACATTGTCAAAATTTACAGTCGAACCATTTGTCGGAGCAGTGACAGTTAGTGATGGATTTAAAATAGGTTCTCCCCATGTCTCAAAACCGGGATTAGCTAATAAATTTGCTCCACCGTTTTCAGAATATGAAGCATTATCAACGATTATTGTTGCAGTTGTAAAACCTGTTCCAACGTCATAGAAACGTAGTAAGATTTGTGCTGTCGTTGCTTCAGCCGGAACTGTCCCAGTATAGGTTAGGGTTTGCCAACCGGCTATATCTACTGAATATACTTCGCTAAAACTATTTGCAGAACTCCATGCAATTGCCATTCTAACTCTTCCTGCTGCATCATTATCATATACATCCAATGTGTATGTGAAAGCAGCTCCGGGTGTAACAGTAAAAGCATCAGACCTAATGTCCTGATTTGCCGTGCTTGTCCATGTTACAGACATAGCTTTCAGACCTTCATTTACAGTAACAGTTTCTTCTGTTGCGGTAATCTCAGAAGTAATAATATTCCAATTGTATGGAACGATTTGTGCTTTGACCAATCCTATTCCGATTGAAATTAAAGCAATTAAAAGAAAAGTGAATTTTTTCATTTTTTTTAAATTAAATTATTAAAATATTGAATTATTAATTAACTAGTTTTATATATTGTAAAAATATACTATTTTTTTGTTAGTTTGTTTTAAATTATAGTTAACTTTTAAACAAAAAAATACGAAGTTTGTTAATTCAAACTTCGTAAAAATTTATTTATCTTATATTATTTTTCAAGAATGTCAGGATCAACTAATATTCTTCCGCAGTATTCGCATGGAATAATTTTTCTGCTCGATTTAATGTCAAGTTGTCTTTGAGGTGGAATTTTATTAAAGCAACCTCCACAGGCATCACGTTCGATAGAAACTATTGCTAGCTTGTTGATAACATTATTACGAATACGGCTATAAGCATAGAGAAGACGAGACTCGATAGTTGTTGCAATGGTTTCGCGTTCTTTATTCAGTTTTTCTTCATCAATTCTTGTTTCTGAAATAATACTGTCTAGTTCAGCTTTTTTTACTTCTAAATCTTTTTTGCGTTCTTCAAGTTTTATTTTTGATTCTTCAATTTGTTGTGTTTTAAGCTCTATTTCTGCTTTGTGTTCTTTGATTTTTTTATCGCAAAGTTCCATTTCGAGAGATTGGAATTCAATTTCTTTGCTCAAAGAATCAAATTCTCTGTTATTCCTGACATTGTTCTGCTGATCAGTATATTTTTTTATTAAAGCCTGAGCTTCAGTCTTGGCATTTTCTCTTAAAGAAATCTGTTTTTCAAGATTGCCTGTTTCTGTATCAAAGTTGGATACTCGTGTTTCCAATCCTGCAATTTCATCTTCCAAGTCCTGAACTTCAAGAGGTAATTCTCCCCTCATAATCTTTATTCTGTCAATCTCTGAATCAATAAGCTGAAGCTTGTATAAGCTTTTTAGTTTGTCTGTCACACTCAAGTTTGCACTTTCAATTTTTGTATCTGTTTTTGCCATCTTAAAAAGTATTAATCGGATTCGTATTAATTTCTGAAAAACGGACTGCAAAGTTAGGATTTTTTTTCATAATAATATCATAAAAAATTTCTTTTGTAAATTGTTCACTTTCAAAATGCCCAATATCTACTATCAATAGTTGATTTTCGGCAAGAAAAAAATCATGATATTTTATGTCACTGCTTATGTAAATGTCTGCACCTGAGTGTTTTGCGGTAGAAATTAGATAGGCCCCACTTCCTCCACAAACTGCTACTTTTTTTATAGGTTTATTTAAAAAATTAGTATGTTTTAAACTTGAAATATTAAATTTTTCTTTCAATAAACTTAAAAATTTCTTTTCAGATATCTCTTTTTTTAATTCTCCGGTCATACCTAATCCTACAATGTCCAATTTATTGTCAAGTTT
>Ga0116142_10002260_pt1 | contig 21212 bp, 25 predicted proteins | sample AD_UKC033_MetaG_FD_89785 | JGI IMG/M metagenome (GOLD analysis project Ga0116142, IMG submission 89785) | Active sludge microbial communities of municipal wastewater-treating anaerobic digesters from USA - AD_UKC033_MetaG | ecosystem: Engineered > Bioreactor > Anaerobic > Digestate | place: USA... | reverse complement strand
GGTTCTTTTACTCAGTTTGTTACGCAGTAAACTTGTCGGGGCCTATTGGCAAGCGAGGCATTCCTCGTACTTCTTCGGCTCTTCACCCAGTTCCAGTTGAACGGGGCCTTTGTCGTTGGCTTGCTTGGTTCGGTGCCAGCTTGCGGCACTCTCGGCCCGTTGAATGGATTTCGAACGGCAGTAGTAAAGGGATTTAACGCCCTTTGCCCACGCATCCCAGTGGATTTGGTGCAGATCGCGTTTATGGACGTTGGCCGGCAGGAAGACGTTGAGCGACTGCGCCTGACAGACAAACGGTGTGCGGTCGGCGGCATGCTCGATCAACCAGCGTTGGTCGAGCTCGAACGCGGTCTTGAACACATCTTTCTCTTCGTCGGTGAGGAAGTCGAGATGCTGGACCGAACCTTCGTTGGTAAAGATCGACGACCAGACGTCTTCATTGTTTTGGCCTTTTTCTGCCAGAACTTTCTCAAGATATGGATTGCGCACAGGGAACGATCCCGACAAGGTCTTGTGCGTATAGGCATTGGCCGCAGTGGGCTCAACCCCCGGAGACGCGCCGCCGCAGATAATGGAAATCGACGCGGTTGGTGCAATCGCCATCTTGTTCGAGAACCGCTCCATGATTCCGTAATCGGCCGCATCAGGACAAGCACCGCGCTCGTGAGCCAGTTTAACAGAGGCGTCATCAGCCTGACGTTTGATGTGTTGGAACATTTTGCGGTTCCACACTTTGGCCATCACACCTTCCATCGGAATCATTTTCGATTGCAGGAACGAGTGGAAACCCATCACGCCGAGGCCAACAGATCTCTCGCGCATCGCGGCATATTTGGCGCGTTTCATCGAATCGGGAGCCTTCGCGATAAAGTCGGACAAGACGTTATCGAGGAACCTCATAATGTCTTCGATAAAGGTCGGATGGTCCTGCCATTCTTCAAATGTTTCAAGATTGAGCGAAGACAAACAGCAAACAGCGGTTCGGTCATTGCCCAGATGGTCGCGACCGGTCGGCAAAGTGATCTCGGAACACAAATTCGACATCTTGACGTTCAGGCCGGCCATTTTGTGATGTTCCGGAATGCGATCATTCACATGGTCGATATAAACGATGTACGGTTCGCCGGTTTCAATCCGCGCAGTCAGCAAGCGAATCCAGAGGTCACGCGCCTTGACGCGGGAGATAACGGCTTTGTCTTTCGGGGAACGCAACGCCCACTCGCCATCTTCGGCCACCGCGTGCATAAACGCATCGGGAACCAGAACACCGTGGTGAAGGTTGAGCGCCTTACGGTTCGGATCACCACCGGTCGGACGGCGGATCTCGATAAATTCTTCAATCTCGGGGTGATCGATCGGCAAATAAATGGCCGCAGACCCGCGGCGCAAAGACCCTTGGGAAATTGCGAGGGTCAGGGAGTCCATCACGCGGATAAAGGGAACAATACCGGAGGTCTTGCCATTGCGGCCGACTTTCTCGCCGATGGAACGCACATTGCCCCAGTAGGAGCCGATCCCGCCGCCCAAAGAGGCCAGCCAGACGTTTTCATTCCACAAGGAAACAATATCTTCAAGCGAGTCGTTGGTTTCATTGAGGAAGCAAGAAATCGGCAGGCCGCGATTGGTCCCGCCATTGGACAAAACCGGAGTGGCCGGCATAAACCACAGATTCGAGATATAATCATAGACACGCTGCGCGTGGGCGGAATCATCGCCGTAATACATCGCCACGCGGGCGAACAGGTCTTGCGGACCCTCTTCCGGCAGCAAATAACGGTCCACCAGAGTGGCAATCCCGAACGGCGTCAGCTTCGAATCACGGCTTTTATCAATCGTGATCCGGTTTCCCCGTTCCATTTGTGCAACGTCAAACATAACCCAGTCTCCCTTACAATGTGCTTTCGCGGGCGATTTTTAAAATAAAGTTTCGTTTTTCTTAGAAGGACAGAAAGCGTAGAAAACACAATCTGTAGTGATATGTACACCTAATAACCTACTACATCTCGTATCCGAGACACAAGAATTCTAGGGGCAAAAAATCCGGATTGGCAAGTTTGTTTGACTCCCCTGAACACAAGGACTCTCCGAAAAAATCCTTATGAATCAGGTTTTTATTTTTTTTGTCGCAGCCTGTGGGAACTGGGGACAAATCAAAAACGCACGAAAATTTCAGAATTACATCTATTTTTTCTGCCCCAAGAGCCGGATTCATTTTCCTGAATCTAGTCCTTGGAGGGGGGAGAGTGGAAATAGGACCTAGAATCGCCCGAACCGATTCGGTTTTTTATGGGTCCCGAGAGTCATCATGAAAATCCGGAAGCCTTTTCAGGCTTCCGGTCATTTGAATCCGCATTAGGGGCTGAATCTAGTAGCCGAGCAGATACGATTTCGTAGTCGTGTTCACATACGACGTCGTCTGTTGTGTCAGGTAGGATGTTGCCGTCTTCTGGATATTAGCCAGAGAGAGTTGGGCTGTTTGCTGGCTTATTTTGCTCAGTTGTCCGGAAAGATCACCAAGATCGACCTGACCGCAAGCGGAATATCCGGTTTCATTCACATACTTCGATCCGCAGCTTGCAAAAAGCTGTGCCGCCGAAATTTTAGGAATGGTCAACCCCCCAAGCCCGCTTTGGCTGAGCAAGTTGTTTACATTGCTGACAACGGCTTTCTGAACTTGCTGTTGAGCTTGGTTTGTCAAATTGGTAGGAAGATTTTGAACATTATTTGCTACCGCATTCAATTGCGATGGGGCGTTCACGTTGGTCACCGGAGTGACACTAGGAGCCCATGAGACGTTTTGGGATGCCTGAATTTCCATCTGGGCTGCAATAGAGTCCTGCGCCTTGGTTACGGCGTCATCGTAAACTTTACCAAGAGCAAGAGAGTCTTTAACCCCGCTAAGCTTGGCTTGCTCAACAGCAGCTGCAGCCTCCGCTTGTACCCACTGATCATTCTGGGCGTTTATTTGATCCATCATTGCAGTTTGCCAGTCATCACCGGCGTAAGCCAACGGGGACGCTAACACACAAAGCGTAAACAACCCCAAAGCTGAAAAAATTGAGCGTGATATCATTTTGAAGTCCCTCTCCTCTAGGCCGCCGGCGCAAGCCTCAGCCACTTTGAACAATATTATATATCTCCATTATACAAGGGGAGAGGTTAATAGAAGGATAATTAGGTAAAATTTGATCTAGTTTGTATAAAAATCAACATAATGTGACAAATTTATATTTGAAGCACAACATATAGTGGTGTGCGACAAAATTTTCTGGGGCAACCGAGTCAAAAACACTTGCGCAGCTGATGAGAATCGGTCTTGAGTGAGACATCAAAATCAAAATCGAAAAATTCAATAATTGAGTATGAAGGAGCCAAAAACCATGTCCCAAGCCGCCAATGGAGTTGTGTCGAGCTGTATGGAAGAATTGTCCGACGACGTAACCCACGCCACCTCGCCGCTGCTGGTTGAGCGTCACGTTTATAAGCCGTTTCTCTACCCGTGGTGTTATGAGGCATGGCTGACCCAGCAACGCGTCCACTGGTTGCCCGAGGAAGTGCCGATGGCAGGAGATGTGAATGACTGGAAGAACAAGCTTACACCGGCTGAAAAGAATCTGATGACCCAGATCTTCCGTTTCTTCACCCAAGCAGATGTCGAGGTCAACAACTGCTATATGAAACACTATTCCCGCGTCTTCGGCCCTGTCGAAGTCCAGATGATGTTAGGCGCCTTCGCGAATATGGAGACGGTCCACATCGCCGCCTACTCGCACCTGCTCGACACGCTGGGGATGCCCGAAATCGAATATCAGGCTTTCATGAAGTATAAAGAGATGAAGGACAAGTACGATTTCCTCCAAAGCGCGAGTATGAAATCCCGCCACGATATCGCAAAAACCATGGCGATGTTCGGCGCCTTCACCGAAGGAGTGCAGTTGTTTGCTTCTTTCGCGATTCTGATGAACTTCCCGCGCTTTAACAAAATGAAGGGCATGGGCCAGATCATCACCTGGTCGGTGAGGGATGAAACGCTTCACTGCCTGTCGATGATCAAACTCTTCAAAACCTTTATCGCCGAAAACCCTGATATCTGGACGGAACAACTCCGGTCCGAGCTGACCGATGTGGCCAAACGTACCGTCGAGATCGAAGATGCCTTCATCGACCTTGCCTTCGAACAAGGAGGCGTCGAGGGGCTGGAACCAAGTGAGGTCAAGCAATATATCCGCTATATTATCGACCGCCGCCTGCAACAGCTGGATCTGGAGCCTATTTTCGGTCTCGAGAAAAACCCTCTGCCGTGGATGGATGAAATGTTGAACGGTGCCGAGCACGTCAACTTCTTCGAAAACCGCGCGACGGAATATTCGAAAGCCTCGACTCAGGGCAACTGGGAAGATGCCTTCGCCGAAGATGCGTTCAACGGCGAATATCACAAGAAATCGGCCTAACCGGAATAATTATTGGTTTCCCCTGAACAACCCCACACACGATGTGGGGTTGTTTTTTATCGGGAAAAATCGCAAAAGAAAGATTCCGCTACGATTCGTTTTGCGTGCCGCGAAACCCTGTGGCCAACAAGTATTTTTCAGAGGAGTCAGAGCGCGACGCGGGCGGCTTAACATGACGAACCGTTTTGAAATCAATCTTTATTCGCGCCAAAAGCTCGGATTCCGCCCCGCCCTGAAAGGTCTTAGCCAGAAACGATCCGTCCTGTTTTAAAATCTCGCACGCAAAATCATACCCCGCCTCGACCAACGCCATAATTTTAAGATGGTCGGTGTTCCGGTGTCCGGTGGTGTTGTGGGCCATATCGCTCATCACCACATCGGCCAAACCGCCGAGAGCGTCTTTGAGTTTCTGCGGCGCATCGTCATCCATAAAATCCTGCTGGAGAAAGATCATCCCCCCCATATCATCGACAGGTAGCAGGTCAATCGCCACAAGTTTTTTACACCCTTTTTGAAGAGCCACCTGACACCATCCGCCGGGGGCCGCGCCAAGATCAACGACCGCCATCCCGGGCTTGAGGATATGGTACTGTTCATCCATTTCCAGAAGTTTATAGGCCGCGCGCGAGCGATACCCTTCCTTTTGGGCTTTGGCCACATAAGGGTCGTTGAGCTGGCGCTCTAGCCAGCGGGTCGATGACGTCTTGCGTCCTTTGGCGGTTTTGATCTTTTTCATGTCAGAAGATCAGTACAATAAATGACACGGTAAAAGCCATGAAAAAGATGGAAAGTGACGCGGCGAGGTAAATCGGCCCCCGCGTATAGGGGGAAAAATAGGACAAAAGCAAGTAAAGCGCGCTGAAGAACCCGTAAACGATAAAACCGCGGGTCATTAGGCTCCAGTCAATCAATCCCGTAAACCCGTTTTGAAATCCGGTCGATTGGATAATCTCGACCTGAAGCCGCAGGGTAATCATGCACAAGAGCATAAAAGCGACGGCCTTGAGCCGCTGGCCCTTATGAACCAGAAGCGGAGCCAGAAAAACCCAGAGGACATCAAGCCAGTCTGTTACAAAGAAGTGACCATAGTAATAAAGAGTGTCGTTCATCTCCCCAGTATGGGAATATATTCATAATAAGTCAAGGGGATGAGAGCGAGCGGAAACTTCTTGTAATTCTGAAGCGAAGCCGAAGAATCCCCCTTAAAAGAAACCACAGATACACACGGATAAGGATCAAAAGATAAGGGAGATCCTTCGCCCCCGTTTTCACGAGGGCTGAGGATGACAACTTTTTCCAATTATCCGGTCATCCAAGAATCCCCCTTGGCAAACGGGGGGAATCCCACCACATTACTGTTTGAATGATTAAAGGATAAAAGATGACCGGAAATCTACGCAAGATCATCACGGCGGTGGGTGTTGCCGCTTTTCTGCTGGGCGGAACACCGGTTCAGGCCCAACAAATGGGCCAGAGCATTATCCGTGACGAGGAAATCGAACACGACCTCCGCGAATGGACAGCGGATGTGGTCCGCTCAGCGGGCATGAGCCCCGACCAGATCAAAATCATTCTGGTTCAAAGCTCCGACGTGAACGCCTTTGTCGCGGGCGGTGCGAATATCTTTATCTATAGTGGCCTGATCCAGAAAACCGAAAGCGCCGACGAAGTGATTGGCGTCATCGCCCACGAATTGGGGCACATTGCAGGCGGGCATTTGACGAGAACTGGCGAAGTCGCCAAGAACGCATCCTTCGAAGCCATGATCGGCGCGCTGGTAGGAATTGGTGCGGCCGTCGCCACCGGTGACAGCAGCGCCGCAGCGGCAGGAATCAGCATCGGTCAGGGACAAGCGATGAACAGATATCTCTCCCACAGCCGCGTTCAGGAAGCGAGTGCCGACCAAGCCGGTTTTCGTTTCATGACAGGCGCGGGCCTCGATCCCGAAGGCTTGCCGAGTTTTCTGGATAAGCTATCGTCCGAAGAATTGCTGACCACGTCCCAGCAATCGCAATATGTGCGGACTCACCCGCTCTCTCGCGACCGTGTCGAAAATCTTGAAAACAAGGTCGATAATTCCGGTCTGAAAGGCAAAGCGCTGCCCGCCGCATGGAACGACCAATATGCGCGGGTCAAAGCCAAACTGATCGGCTTTATCACCCCGCAACAGGTCCTTTATCTTTACCCATCGTCGGATACGTCGATTGCCGCCCAATATGCCCGCGCCATTGCCGCCTACCGGATGAATCAGGTGGATCAGGCTTTGAACCTCACGGACGGGCTGATTAAAAAAGAACCGAACAACCCGTATTTTCAGGAACTCAAAGGCCAGATGCTTTTCGATTTCGGGCGGATCGCCGAATCCGTCAAATATTACGACAAGGCCGTGACGCTCCTTCCCGATGCGGGCCTCATCCGTATGGCTTACGCCGGAAGCCTGATTGAATCCTCGGGCAAAAATCCGGCCGCGCTTCAAAAAGCCATCGACCAGTTGAAACGCGCCGAACAGGATGAACCGCGTACCTCGAAAATCAAACGCCTTCTGGCCACCGCCTACGGCAAAATGGGCAAGGAGCCTCAGGCCCGAGTCTATCTGGCCGAAGAAGCCCTGATGCAGGGACGGAAAAAGGAAGCCGCGCAAATGGCTGAGTCCGCCTTGAAACAGCTGCCCAAAGGAAGCCCTGAAGCCTTGCGCGCCGGAGACATCATAAATGCGGTTGGAGACGTGGACAAAACGCGTTAGACTGCCGCCCATAACACCAAAGGAGAAATCACCGTGACATCATTCAAAAAAATCCTCATGTCGGCTATCGCCATGACCGTTCTGGCTGCCCCGCTTCACGCCAAGGCTGAGCCGTTCACGCCCGAACAAAAAGGAGCGTTGGAGGATTTCGTCCGCGATTTCATCATGAAAAATCCCGAAGTGCTGATCGACTCGGTCAACCAGATGCACGCCAAGGAAGCTCAAAAGCAAGAAGAAGCTGCCAAAGCAGCCCTCAAGGATATGTCCGATTTCTTCTATAAAAACGACAAGCTGCCCCAGATCGGAAATCCGAAAGGCGATATGACTGTTGTTGAATTCTTCGATTATAATTGCGGCTATTGCAAACGCGCTCTGGATGCGGTGAAGAAAACGGTCGAGTCGGATAAAAATGTTCGCGTGGTCTTTATTGATCTCCCGATCCTGTCTCCTCAATCCGAAACCGCGGCGAAATGGGCTTTGGCCTCCAATAAACAAGGTAAATACTGGGAGTTCCATCAGGCCATGATGGAAAGCACGGCCCCGAAAACCGAAGAAACCATGTCTGAAATCGCCCAAACGGCTGGTCTGGATGTCGAGAAGCTGAAAAAAGACGCCGAAGGTGAAGATATAACGGCAGAGCTGGCTGCCAACCGCGCCGCTGCGCAAAAGCTCCAGATCACCGGTACGCCGGCATTCATCATTGGTGAAGAAATTCTCCGCGGCTTTGTTGAATATGAAGGCTTCAAAGCCATCATCTCCGACGAACGCAAGAAAGCGAAATAAGAGTTGGGGCAGCCATGAATCGTCCGGCAAAGATATTTCTGAAAGTTGTTCTGATTTCGCTGGGGTTTTTGCTTCTGGCGTATGCGGGGCTTGTCACCTATGCGACTTATACGGCCCGCGCCGCTGTCCGCGAGGCGTCGCTTGATGTGGCAGGACAAGTGACAGGGAATCCGCAAGGAACGCTGACAGTTGTCGAGTTTGTCGATTATCGCTGCCATTATTGTCCGGTCATGAACGCAACGCTTGAAGAAGCGTTGCGCGATGAACCGGAAGTCAAGGTGATCATCCGCCCCGTTGGCTGGGTGGATGATCTTTCGAAACCGATTGCAAACTTTGTTCTGGCGACCGCCGCGCAAGGCAAGATGACCGAACTCCATTCGCGTCTGATGTCTCTTTCCGCCTTGCCTGATCTGGAAACCGCCAAAACGATTGCGGCGTCAATCGGTATTGATGTCGCCAAAGCCGAAGAAGCCGCAAACAGCAAAGAGATTGCCGATGCTGTTGCCACCAACGAAGAATACGTAGCCAATTCCGGATTGATGGGGGTTCCCTCCCTGATAATCGGAGGTTACCGCTACCAGCCTGATGAAGAGGGCATGAAAAGCGTCAACGGATTGCGCATGAAGTTCGCCGACGCAATAGAACGTCAAACAAAAGAAAGCGAGAAATAATCATGAAAACGAAACTGGCTCTGATGGCTTTTGCAGCCTCGATTTTCGCATTTGGAGCGGCCCATGCCGAAATCAAAATCTCGTCGCCCAAATCTTATGAGACGGCGGAAGGAATGCAGGTCGGCATGTCCGGCATGACCATCGAGAATACAGGAGACGTAGCGGAAAAATTGGTCGGGGCCACCTCTCCGGTATGCGACCACGTTGAGATCCATGAAATGAAAGACGACAATGGCATCATGAAAATGCGCAAAGTCGAAGACGGGCTTGAAATTCCGGCCGGTGGAAAACTGGTTCTGGAATCAGGATCGTACCATTTCATGCTGATGGGGTTGAAAGAACCGCTCAAAGCCGGATCGACCATCGGCATTGATGTTGATTTTGCTTCCGGTGAAAAACAACATGTCGATGTTCCGGTGGTATCCCGCATGGAAAAGATGGATCATAAAATGAACCATATGGACCATCATGATTAAAACCGTCGTGTTCGACATTGGCGGGGTTCTGGTAGACTGGAACCCCCGCTATATCTACCGCACCATCTGTGACGACGAACGGGAAATTGAACATTTCCTGACAAATGTCTGCACGTTCGACTGGAACCACTCGCTTGATCTTGGCCGCCCGTGGGAAGAGGCCAAAGCCGAACTTGTCGCCAAGTTTCCTGAAAAGGAAGACTGGATCGAACTCTACCGCACGAAATGGATTGACATGTTCGCAGGCCCCATTCACGAAAGCGTCGATATTCTGATGGAAATCAAACGCAAGGGCTTCCCGCTTTACGCGCTCAGCAATTGGGGAAGTCAGGAAGGGTTCGACCTCGTCAGAAAAGAAATCTGTCCATTTTTCGGTTTGTTTGACGGCGTGATTTTATCCGGCGTCGAAAAAATCGCCAAACCCGATCCGGCCATCTATAAATTGCTCTTGGACCGCTTTAACCTCAATCCGCGTGAGACGGTTTTTATTGACGACCGTCTCGACAATGTTCAGGCTGCCCGCAATCTGGGGATCGAAGCCATTCATTTTACAACGCCGTCCGATCTGGAATCACATCTGGTGACCAACGGAATCTTCGCGGGCGATGAAGAAGACAATGAAGAAGAGTTTCAAGGCTGCGGAGGAGGGTGCACATGTCATCCCCGCTGATATTGGTCTTGAGCGGACCCAACCTCAATATGCTGGGAGTTAGGGAGCCGGAAATTTACGGCCATACCACCCTCCCGGATATCGAAACCATGTGCCGTGAAGCCGGAGAGCGTTTGGGGATTGCCATTGATTTCCGCCAGTCGAACCATGAAGGCGTACTGGTCGACTGGATTCAGGAAGCGCGGGGAAAAGTCGCAGGGGTAGTCATTAATGCGGGGGCCTATACCCACACTTCGCTGGCCATTCACGATGCCCTGAAACTTCTGGACGATACCCCCATTGCCGAGGTCCATATTTCAAACCCCAAGGAACGCGAGCCGTTTCGCCACTTTTCTTATATAGAGCCGCTGGCCTTTGCCCATTTTCTCGGCCATGGCGCCCGTGGGTACATTATGGGAATTGAGGCGATTGCCGAGAGGTTGGGGAAAATTGACAGGGGCTAAAAACCTCTTGCTTTGACTTTTAGCCTGAATTTAGGTAATCAGGTGCTCGAACAAAACGGCATAAATTGCCATAATAAGTAAAAGAAAGATTGTGCGTATGAAAATCGATGCAGATGCCATTCGTCAGCTGGCCGAATTGTTGGAAGAAACCGGCCTGACCGAAATCGAAGTCGCTGAAGGCGAGAAAATGATCCGTGTCGGTAAGGGAAATCCGGCTGCCGCAGCTCCGGCTCATGTCCATGCAGCTCCGAATGCGCATGCGATGATGCCGTCCGACCCGACCATTCCACAGGCTGCAAGTTTGGCCGCCCCGTCACAAGTGGCCGCCAATCATCCGGGCGCCGTCACCTCGCCGATGGTGGGAACCGCCTATATGTCGCCCGAGCCCGGAGCCTCCGCGTTTATCAGCAAAGGCTCGACCGTCAAGGAAGGCGACACGCTCGTGATTATCGAAGCCATGAAAGTCATGAACCCGATCAAGGCGCCGAAATCGGGAACTGTGACGCAAATTCTGGTCGAAAACGGTCAACCCGTTGAATTCGGCGAAGTTCTTGTGGTCCTCGAATAGGCCGGTGAGAAACTATGTTCAAAAAAGTCCTGATCGCCAACCGTGGTGAAATTGCCCTTCGTATCCATCGGGCGTGTAAAGAGATGGGGATTGAAACGGTCGCCGTTCACTCCACTGCCGATGCCAATGCGATGGCAGTCCGTCTGGCCGATGAAAGCGTATGTATCGGCCCGCCGCAATCGAAAGATTCTTATCTGAATATCCATCAGATCTTGAGCGCCGCAACCCTGACGGGGGCGGATGCGATTCACCCGGGCTATGGCTTTCTCTCGGAAAACGCGCAATTCGCCCGCATGGTCGAAGAACACGGCTTCACCTTCATTGGCCCGAAACCGGAACATATCGACCTGATGGGCGACAAGGTTTCGGCCAAACAGACAGCCCAGAAACTGGGCCTTCCCGTCATTCCCGGCTCCCCCGGCGCTGTGGAAGACGCCGAATCAGGTCTTGAGATGGCCAAAGACATGGGCTTCCCAATTCTTATCAAGGCTGCATCAGGCGGCGGTGGGCGCGGCATGAAAGTCGTCCGTCATGAAGGCGAGTTTGTCGAACAATACAAAACCGCGCGCTCCGAAGCTAAAGCGAACTTTGGCGACGACACGGTGTATATGGAGAAATATCTCGAAAAACCGCGTCACATCGAAATCCAGATTTTCGGTGACAAGCACGGCAACGCCATCCATTTGGGCGAACGCGATTGCTCGACCCAGCGCCGTCACCAAAAAGTGATTGAAGAAGCGCCGTCTCCGGCTCTAAGTGAAGAAGGTCGCGCCGAAATCGGTAATTTGGCCGCCAACATGATCCATGAAATGGGTTATATCGGGGCCGGCACCATCGAGTTCCTCTGGGAAAACGGCCAGTTCTTCTTCATGGAAATGAACACACGGATTCAGGTGGAGCACCCCGTCACCGAAATGCTGACTGGTATTGATCTGATTGCTGAACAAATCCGCGTTGCGGCCGGCGAACCTTTGACGATCAACAAGGACATCATCAAATTTCGCGGTCACGCCATGGAAGTTCGCATCAACGCCGAGGACCCAGACACGTTTATTCCATCCCCGGGCGAAATCAAGACATTCCACGCCGCAGGCGGTTTGGGGGTGCGTTTCGACAGTGCGGCCTATAACGGCTACCGCATTCCACCCTATTACGACTCGATGATTGGCAAACTGATCGTCCACGGTCGCAACCGCGAAGAATGCATGGCCCGCATGAAACGCGCCATTCACGAAACTGTGGTTGATGGCGTCAAAACCACGTTGCCGCTTCACGCGTGGATTTTGGAACAACCGGAATTTGTTTCGGGCGACTACAACATCCACTGGCTTGAGAAAAAACTGGCCAAAAAGAATGAGAGCTGATGCAAGGCGATCTGGGCAGTCTCTCAACAGATGACCTGATCCAGATCTACCGGCTGGGCTGTTTCCCGATGGCGAAATCACGGAGTGATCCGGAATTTTCGATTTTCGAACCGTTTAAGCGCGCGCTCCTACCGATTAAAAACCTTCATATTCCCAAACGCCTGAAACGGAAAATTCTAAGATCTCCGTTCGAAGTCAAAATCGACACGGCCTTCGCACAAGTGATCGAAGCATGCGCCGTTGCCCGAACCGATACATGGATCAATGACGGCATTATTGGACTGTTCACCGAACTCAACAAAAAAAACATCGCCCATTCCATCGAATGCTGGAAGCGCGGGGAGTTGGTTGGCGGCCTTTACGGACTGGAATTGGGCGGAACCTTTTGCGGCGAGAGTATGTTCTCGACCGAAACGGATGCTAGTAAAATTGCATTGGTGCATTTGTGCGCAAGACTGGACAGCGCAGGATTTACGCTACTTGATGCCCAGTTCCGTAATCCGCATCTCGACCAGTTCGGCCTTTATGAGATGGAGCAGGAAGAATATATCGGCCTGATGCAAAGCCATTTGAAAGATAAGACCAATTTTGCCTGCTCCGGTGTAAAAGAAGAGGATCTGGTGCGTGCATTCTTGTCCTGATCCCGCAGCTGGTGTAAGAAACCCTATGATTGTTTTTGATTTGAATGACCCGTCCGTGCAACTGCCGCAAGACACTGTGTTGGTGATCGGCAATTTCGATGCTGTCCATCTGGGCCATTCCTATTTGTTATCCGAAGCACGAAAGATAGCGGATGAGAAAGGCAAGAAATTAGCCGTTCTCACCATCGAACCGCACCCGCGCCGCCTGTTCCGGCCCGACGACCCGCCGTTCCGCATCACGCCACAAGATGTCAAACTTGAACGCTTCGAACAGGAAAATATAGATTACGTTTTTGTTTTGCCATTTACATGGGAAGCCGCCGAGCAATCGGCGGGCGGGTTCGTTCAGGAAATTCTGCGTGGAAAACTGGTCCCTGCTGCTATTGTGGTGGGGGATGATTTCCATTTCGGACACAACCGTTCGGGGAATATCGAGACATTGCGCGTTTCGGGATTTGAAACCCATGCCATCAAACTGAAAACCGATCCGCAGCACGGTGTAATTTCGGCCACGCGCATCCGCGGTCTGATCCAGTCCGGACTGCTCGAGGAAGCCAACAAACTTCTGGGTTGGGACTGGATGATCGAAGGAACAGTGCAAAGAGGCGATCAACGTGGCCGCGAGCTGGGCTACCCGACCGCTAACGTGCCGTTAAATGAAACGATTCATCCGTCCTATGGTGTTTATGCGGCAGAAGTGAAGATCGAGGGCGAAAGTGAATGGCACATGGCCGCCACCAATATCGGTATCCGCCCGATGTTCGAAGTGAAAATAGCACTGGTCGAAGCGCATATTCTGGATTTCAGTGGCGATTTGTACGGCAAAAAACTGACTATCAAGCCGGTTAAAAAAATCCGCAACGAAGAAAAATTCATGACGCTTGATGCACTCATCGCGCAAATCGAGAAAGACTGCGCCGAAACGCGGGAAATTCTAAACCAATCTGAAATTTCTAGGGCCGCAGCGGTTAAGGCTTGATCCACGGATAGGATTCAGGCGAAACAAAGTGTGACAACACCTCCCGAACGGCATCCATACTCTGTTTATCATTTCTTTGGGTCGATTGATTATATTTATCTCTAAGCCACCGGATTCCGTCGCTGGTCATTCCACAATCCGATCTGCCACTGACTATATTGTATGAAAAAGTGTAAGGATCTGTGTCCATTTTAATTCTTCTTTCCGCTATCCCCAAACTACAACTGAAAAATAATTATGTCAAGAGGTTGGGGCTGTAAAGAAGCAGAAACTTAAAACCAGCCGCGTAGATTCTGCACGCGGTAACCGTCCTTGGCCCGCGACAATCCCTTATACACCCGCCACAGCGCGTACACCTGCGCCGGAGCCAGCCACGCAATTGTTGTCGTCAGGATCAGATTGTAATTGGTATTGAGATAGGCCTGTGTGGACGCCTCAATATCATACTCGCTAGGGACCATTCCCTCCATAATCCGTGCCGTCAAGGCATCGATGGCGCTCATATCCGCGGTCATTTGCACGGTAAATCCCGCGCCGACCATCCCGATCACAATAAACAACGACCAAATCCAGATGGTACGGATCACAAAAGTCGCATGATGCCAGACCAGATGATCCTCTTCTTCTCGCGAGCGGATAAAATAAGCCAGAATCAGCGCCACAAAAACCACCACCGCCGAAACGGTTTGCATCGTCATATGCGGCATGCACCCCGACACCACCCCGATCAGCAAGGAAATGTAGAGAATATAATTCTTGTTTTTATCGGTCATCTTCACGTCCTTCCGAAAAGTTTTTCAATGTCGGCCAAAGATAGCGCAACAAAGGTCGGCCGCCCATGGTTGCATTGTCCAGACATCGGTGTTTGCTCCATATCGCGGAGCAGCGCATTCATTTCCGGCACGGTCAATCGCCGCCCAGACCGCACCGACCCGTGACACGCCATGGTCGAAAGAACTTCATTGAGTTTCTCTTCCAATCCCGTCGCTTTGTCATGATCGCGCAGATCATCCGCAAGACTTTGTAAAAGCTCCGGCAACGATACACGTCCCGCAAGCAACGCGGGAACCGCCCGCACAGCCACCGCACCCGCGCCAAACGCCTCGATCTCAAGCCCCGACTTTGAAAACAGCTCGGATTGCTCCAGCAACCGCGCGCAATCCGTATCATCCATAGATACGATTTCAGGCGTCAGAAAAGCCTGACTTTCAATGCCGTTTTCCGCCACTTGAGACTTAAAGCGTTCATAGGTCAACCGTTCATGCGCCGCATGCTGATCGACAATCACCATTCCCGTTTCGGTTTGCGCAATGATGTAGTTTTCATGGATTTGCGCCCGTGCCGACCCCAACGGATGGGAAACAACTTCCTCTTCCAGCGGGGCGTCGAACCGTGCGGACGGCGCAAATTCCATAGAAGATTGTGGGGCATACGCATTATAAACATGTTCGGCCAGTACGCCGGAATAAGACGGTGAAGGGGAGGAATAGGGAGTCAGATAAGCACGCGGCGAAAAAGAATTTTGAACAGGACTTTCCATCCGTTTCATCAAATGATCTGTCAAAGACGTCACAGGTTTCACATCTTGCGCGTGGAGCGCATGACGAATACCGCTCACAATCAACCCGCGGATCAGCGCCGCATCTTGAAACCTCACCTCGGCTTTGGCCGGATGGACGTTGACATCAACCTGTTCGGCGGGAACATCAAGAAAGAGCGCCACAACCGGATAACGGTCCTTGGCCAACACATCCATAAATCCGGCCCGCACCGCACCCAGAAGCTGTTTGTCCCGCACCGCGCGACCATTGACGAAGAGAAACTGTTTTACCGCCGTCCCGACATTGTGTGTGGGCCGCGCTATCCGCCCCGTCAAACGAACGCCACCGCGTTCTGCATCAAGGATCAGGGAGTTGCCAATAAAGTCCGCCCCCATAATATCGCGCATCCGCGCCTCGGTTTGTGCGAAGGCGTCATCGGTTAAAACCGGATAATGAAAAGACACGAAACCGTTATGCGTCAAACGAAATGCAACCAATGGATTGACCATCGCCAGACGCTGGAGCATCTCCTTGACCGCCGCATATTCCGTGGCCGATGTTTTGAGAAACTTTAACCGTGCAGGTGTGGAATAAAACAGATCGCGAACTTCGACCGATGTTCCTTCCATCTGGGAAGAAGGTCGAACGGAAGATTTAACACCGTCAACAACTTCTATCTCGAAAGCGTCGCTTCCCCGCACACGGGTGGAAATTTTGAGTCTGGAAACCGAGGCAATCGACGGCAACGCCTCGCCGCGAAACCCCAGATAATGAATGGCCCATAAATCGTCGTCGGGGAGTTTCGATGTTGCATGACGGTCAAGCGACGCGATCAAATCTTCGCGCCCCATCCCGCATCCATTGTCACGAACAATCATCAAGTCTTTACCGCCGTCGCTCAGATCAACCTCAATGCGCGTTGCCCCTGCATCAATCGAATTTTCGACAAGTTCCTTGACGGCAGCCGCAGGACGCTCGACCACCTCACCGGCGGCGATCTGGTTGACCAAATGATCGGGTAAATGTCTGATCGGCATAGGGGTAAGATAGGCGAAAAACAGGCGGATTTCTAGCCTTTAACCGCTTTGACCATATCTTGGGTGTGAATAGAAATCAGGTCCGGGTTTTGGGTCGTCATTTCAACGATTTTCGATCCTGTGATAACCCCGTCAGCCCCCGCCGCAATCATTTTTTGCGCCTGTTCAGGCGTCGAAACCCCAAAGCCCGCAATCGCCGGAAGGTCGGTTTTGGATTTGATAAGAGAGAAAAGCGCCGCGAGTTTATCGGAATAATGTTCGCTTGTGCCCGTAATGCCCATCCGCGTAACCACATAAATAAACCCGCCCGCAACAGACGCAATCAAATCCATCCGTTCCGCAGTGGTGGTGGGCGCGGCAATAAAAACAAGATCAACATCATTGGCACGGGCAGCATCCAGAACCGTATCCGCGCGTTCGGGTGGCATATCGGGGATCAGAACGCCATCAACCCCTGCGTCTTTACAGTCGGCAAAGAATTTATCAATGCCACGCGCCAACACCATATTATAATAAAGCATCAGAGTGAGCGGAATATCATTCGACAACGCACGGATTTTTTTAATGAGTGCAAAACCGTCATTCACCTTAAACCCGTTATCAATCGCGATGTTTCCGGCCTTTTCAATCACCGGGCCGTCTGCCGCAGGATCACGAAACGGAAAACCTATTTCAAGACCGTGAACGCCGCTTTCGATCAATGTTTTCGCAACGGCAAAAGATGTTTCAAGATCGGGATAACCGAGCAACACATAAGGCATATAAATATGACCGCCGCCCGCGATTTTGTCAGAAATAAATTTATATCGTGACATTGTGTTCCTCCACATAAGAGCGAACATGAGCAAGGTCCTTGTCCCCACGGCCCGACAGATTGACCAGAATGGTTGAACCCGGTTTTTCCTGAGCCAGTTTTAACGCATAGGAAATAGCGTGCGAAGACTCAAGTGCCGGAATAATTCCTTCATGTTTTGAAAGAATATGAAACGCCCGTACCGCATCATCGTCTGTTACCGCAACATAAGACGCGCGGCCTGAGTCGCGCAAATAGGCATGTTCCGGCCCGATCAATGGATAATCAAGCCCCGCAGAAATCGAATGAGTTTCAAAAATCTGTCCGTCTTCATCCTGAAGGCCCAGCGTTTTCATGCCGTGAAGAACGGCAACCGTCCCTTTACAAAGAACCGCGCCGTGCTTATCTGTTTCAAGTCCATGACCCGCAGGCTCGACACCGATCAATTTCACGGACGAGTCATTTATAAATCCGCTGAACAACCCGATGGCGTTCGATCCGCCACCGACACAAGCCAGTGCATAATCCGGCAACCGCCCGATCTGCGAGAGACATTGCTCGCGTGCCTCACGGCCAATGATTTCCTGAAAGAATTTCACCATCGTCGGAAACGGGTGCGGCCCCGCAACCGTGCCGATCACATAATGGGTCGTATCGCACGACGCAATCCAGTCGCGCATGGCGTCATTGATCGCATCTTTCAGTGTCTTTCCACCGCTCTCGACCGCAACAACTTCCGCACCCAATAATTTCATCCGCTCGACATTGGGTGCTTGCCGCGCGACATCCACCGCGCCCATGTAAACCGTGCAGGGCATATTAAATTTCGCACACGCCATTGCGGTGGCCACACCATGCTGCCCCGCGCCCGTTTCGGCAATAATCCGCGTCTTGCCCATGCGCTTGGCGAGCAACACTTGCCCGACCGCGTTATTGGTCTTGTGCGCCCCACCATGCATCAGATCTTCGCGCTTCAAATAAATAGACGCGCCATATTCGCGGGACAAATTTTCGGCATGATAAAGCGGAGTAGGTCGCCCGCCCCAATCACGCATGACGTCTGAAAACCCGCGCATAAAATCGGGGTCGGCCTCGGCAGACCGGAACGCAACGCGCAACTCCTCGAGAATAGGCATCAACGCCTCGGGCGAGTACGTTCCTCCATACTCCCCAAAAAATCCGGTGTCTTGATTGGTCAGTTTTTGCATCTCTTTGATGTAGCATTATCAGCGCATGGATTCCACAACGAAAAAAGCCCCACATTGCTGCGGGGCTTTTGAATTTTGTAGAGTGAAACTGATTACGCAGCTTCGTTGAGGTTCGCGAGGTCGATCTTGAGACCCGGACCCATCGTGGACGACAACGACACTTTCTTGATGTAAGCGCCTTTGGCTCCCGCAGGTTTCGCACGGTTGATAGCAGCCACGAACGAGCGGATGTTCTCGGCCAGTTGTTTGGCATTGAACGTGGCCTTGCCAACGCGGGCGTGAACGATACCGGCTTTTTCGGCACGGAACTCGACAGCACCGCCTTTGGACGATTCAACAGCCTTGGCCACATCCATCGTAACGGTTCCGAGTTTCGGGTTCGGCATCAATCCGCGAGGACCGAGCACTTTACCGAGTTTCGCCATCAAAGGCATCATGTCCGGAGTAGCGATACAGCGGTCGAAATTGATAACGCCTTTGGCCACTTCGTCAGCGAGCTCTTCAGCACCAACGATATCCGCACCGGCCTTTTTCGCTTCTTCGGCTTTCGGGCCTTTGGCGAACACAGCCACGCGAACAGTCGCACCGGTTCCGTGTGGAAGCTCAGTCACGCCACGAACGACTTGGTCGTTTTGTTTCGGATCAACGCCGAGGTTCATCGCAATTTCGATGGTCTCTGCAAACTTGCGCTCTTTCGCGGCTTCGATCAGGATCGCAACAGCATCTTCAACCGTATAGAATTTTGCACGGTCAACCAGAGCATTTACTTTTTTGGTTTTCTTGGAAAGCGCCATCTTAACCCTCCACCACTTCGATACCCATGGAACGGGCAGAACCTTCAACCATCAGCATAGCGCCAGCAACGTCATTCGCGTTCAGGTCTTGCATTTTCTGGTTGGCGATTTCTTCGACCTGTTTCTTGGTGATTTTCGCAACGAAACCGTTTTTGCCAGGAGTCTGGGAAGCTTTTTGAATCTTCGCAGCTTTCTTGATGAAGTAAGTCACCGGAGGTGTCTTCATAATGAAAGTGAAAGAACGGTCTTCGAAAACGGTAATGACGACAGGGATCGGCATTCCTTTTTCCATGGATTCAGTTTTGGCGTTAAAGCCCTTACAGAATTCCATGATGTTGACACCGTGTTGACCCAAAGCCGGACCAATCGGTGGAGAGGGGTTAGCGCTACCTGCGGCAACCTGCAGCTTGATATAGCCTTTAATCTTCTTGGCCATGATACAAACCTTCCTTTGTTAAAAGTTGAAGGGGCGTGGTGCGGCTCGATCTGGCTCCGAAAAAAGGCGGAATTTGACCGACAACCTCCCACAAACTGGGGGTTTTATAAGGAATTTCCCCTGCTGATGCAAGGGAAATCGGCCAAAATATAGGAAAAATTGATGAAATTACGCGACTTTTTCGACCTGAGCGTATTCCAGCTCGACAGGCGTCGCACGACCAAAGATCGACACGGATACTTTGAGTTTGCCCTTGTCGTCGTCGATCTCTTCGACCATACCCTCGAACGAGGCAAACGGCCCTTCCATGACTTTGACCTTCTCGCCGATGTCGAAGGTGATCGCCGAACGCGGTTTCTCGATGCCCTCTTTAAGCTGGGTCATCAGACGCGCAGCCTCTTTTTCGCTCACCGGAGACGGTTTATTGCCCGCGCCCAAGAATCCCGTCACTTTCGGGGTGTTCTTGACCATGTGCCAGACATCGTCCGACAGGTCCATCTTGGCCAATACATAGCCCGGGAAGATTTTCTGTTCGGAGTTAATGCGCTGACCGCGTTTGATTTCAACGACTTCTTCGGTCGGGATCAGAATATCCTCGATCCGGTCCTCAAGACCTTGTTTCTTGGCTTTGTCGCGGATCGCCTCGGCGACCTTGCCTTCAAAACCGGAATACACATGCAAAACATACCAACGTGCAGCCATTTTCACTTCCCTTTTCTTTTAAAAACCTAGTTCCCAAGCCCCAGAATAAGGCGGACGACAAACCCCATCACCTGATCGGCGAAAAACAGAAAAACCGAAGCAATAACCACCATGACGAAGACCGCAATGGTACTCGACACCGTTTCCTGACGGTTGGGCCAAATCACTTTCTTGGCTTCGATCTTGACCTGCTTCAAAAATTCCAGAGGGGCAACTTTTGCCATAATATAAAATCCTTATCTTTATAAACCCCAACGCTTCGTCCGGCCAGTAGGTCGTAACGCGCGGGGCGTTTGGACGATACTGACGATAAAGGGGAGATGACAGGTTTTGTACATCTCCCCCCCGCAAAATGCAAGCCCAAAAAGCGCGATCAAGGACAATAATGGATCGTGTAGTCTTTTTTGCGGATTTCAAAGCACAAAGGTGCGGTTGGCCCGTAGTATGTCGGCGGCGGTCCGTAATACCTGTAGTCTTGATAATAGACAGGCGGGGGAGGTGGCAGAACGTAATAATCGCGGGGAACCATCAGTACGCGCGGATCAATCCCGCGGTCCAGCCGTGGAGGATGGGTCAGGTGGCGATCATGATCGTGCCGGCCATAACGATCCCATCCGCGGTCATGGGCCGCAGCAAAATTTGCACCTAAAAGACCTGTTGTCGTCGCAACCAGAAAAGCGGCAATACGGGGAGAGCGAAGCATAGCAACCTCCTTGGGTTGGAATAAAGCCAACCTAATACTCTTGCCGGAAAAAGGCAAATATCCGGAAAAAATGTCGTGGACGGGGGATATTAAACCGGAAATACGTTCTATGATATCGGGGAAATAAAAGATAAGATTTTGAAGATGAATATAAAAACCGGATGGATGATTGTTGGCGTGGCTCTGTTGGGAGCCGCAAGCTGGTGGGG
>Ga0116142_10002255_pt1 | contig 21255 bp, 18 predicted proteins | sample AD_UKC033_MetaG_FD_89785 | JGI IMG/M metagenome (GOLD analysis project Ga0116142, IMG submission 89785) | Active sludge microbial communities of municipal wastewater-treating anaerobic digesters from USA - AD_UKC033_MetaG | ecosystem: Engineered > Bioreactor > Anaerobic > Digestate | place: USA... | reverse complement strand
TCCAATAAAAAAAGTGGGCTCTGCTCTGACTATTATTAATTGCCACCAAAGTTATCTATTTTGATGTTAGATTACTCAATCTCGTTGACTTGACAAAAAAAGTTACAAAAAAGTCAAGGCAAACCGATGCTGCCCAACGCACCTCGATACGAAACAAAAGAATTGTACGTCGACCTTGACCTAAAACAAATGCCATACCCCTTTGTCCAGTACTCAAATATTTGTTTTAGAGAACGTCATGTCGGCTCGACACAATTCTAATTGTTTCGATCTCACCGCTTGAGCTGCCCGCCGTTTTGCCCGGCCATCCCGCGGAGCATTGAATACTGTTTTGCCGCTTTACAATTCTGATTTTATAAAAATTAACGCACTAATTCGGACAAGTCAGGAAAAATATTTTGTAATTATTTGAGATTTGATTGTTGTTATTTGAGACGAGGATAAAGGTATTTATACTGCTATATTTTAGCTTCTGCAACCGATCACCGATCACCGATTACCAATCACAAAATATAAAATTCTTATGGCATTCGAGCTTTTTTTACATGTAGTTTGATTCTACACAATTCAGATTTATACTATTCTATAAAACAAGAAACCAACTCGTCAATAGAAATAAGGTACAGCATTTCTGAGGCTTTCACATTATTAAGAGCTTCACGTATAGAATTGATTTCGTATTTACAGCCTGTAACAGAATTCTGAATAACTGAAATATCGCCGTTACAAAAGAAATCACCAAAAATTGAACAGGTTTTAATTATCCCATTTTCTACATCAAGCTGGACTTCTATTTTACCACCATCAAATCTATTGCTTTTTGTAATATTAAAGGCGGGTGAATTTCCATAATTCCATTCCCATGATAGAAATTTTTCATTTTCAATTTTCGCTATCTCAACTATATCCTCATCACTTAGTTCAATTTGATCCATATCAACTCTGAGCATAGAAATCATTTTATCTCTAAAATCTAACGAAGATAAGTCAACACTTAGATGAGGCCTGATATTAGTAACTCTCTCACGCACAGATTGTATCCCTTTTGAAATTATTTTCTCGTCAGTTACATTCAACGACCTTACTAAATTCTCAAGGTTTGTATCAAATAAAATCGTTCCATGATGTAAAAATCTGTCCTTCATACCGAATTGTGCATTACCTGAGAATTTTTTTCCATCACACAATAAATCATTTCTTCCCGAAAATTCAGCATTTACACCTAACTTTTTCAATGCTTCAACCACAGGCTTGGTGAAATCCCTAAAATCTTTTACCTGACCTGCTTTTTTCCATGTAACGAAGCTAAACTGCCAGCAATTAGGGTCGGTATAAACTGTCCCTCCACCACTATTTCTTCGTATTACATCTATTTTATTATCTTTTGCAAATTGAGAATTTATTTCCTGAATCGTGTTCTGAAAACGACCAATCATTAAAGTAGGTCTTGTTCTCCAAAACAAAAAGTACTCATCCTCAAATGCCGGATTTTTCATTATATACTCTTCTACTGCAAATGCGTATGAAGATCTCATGTGATTGTCAAATTCGATGTATTTCATAGTTAATTTTTGTTTTATTGTTTGAGAAGGCGATGGGAAAGGTCAAGGTCAAGGTCAAGGTCAAGGACAAGGACAAGGACAAGGAATCTTTAGTAATAGCTTTAACTTCCTTCGTATTTTCTCTCATTTAATTACCCCAAATTTTATTTATAACTCTTGTTATTTTTTGTTTGATTCTTGTTATTTGAATTTTTTTTTTAATATTATTTCTTTTCTCTCAACTCTTTTATTCCTTCCAAAGCATTATAAGACGATCGCACATAAGGACCTGAAGCAACATATTTAAACCCTTTTTTTAATGCAATTTGTTTATATTTCTCGAAAACTTCTGGGCTTACATATTCTTTAAGACTTGCATGATCGTAAGATGGAGGTAAATATTGTCCAATTGTCAGCATATCGCATTTAATCGCAACAAGATCATCAAACAACTGCAAAACCTCATCTTCTTTTTCGCCCAAGCCCACCATTATACCTGATTTCGTGTAAATTTTGTTATCACTTTCCTTTATATATTTCAATACATCAAGAGATTGTTTGTAATTTGCCATCGGCCTTACTGCTTTGTAAAGCGAAGGAACTGTTTCAACATTATGATTAACAATTTCAGGTCTGGATTTAATAACAATATTTAAAGCCTCTGGATTTGCTTTAAAATCAGGTATAAGAACTTCAATACTCGATTTTGGAAGAACTTTACGAACCTCTATAATGCATTTCGCAAACTGACTTGCCCCACCATCCTTTAAATCGTCACGTGTAACTGAGGTTATTACCACATGTTTTAAGTTTAACTTTAATGCAGCTTCAGCAAGATGTTTTGGTTCATTATCATCAACAACCGAAGGTTTTCCCTTTGTAATAGCACAAAACTTACAATTTCGTGTACAAACATCTCCCAAAATCATAAATGTAGCAGTCCTGTTACGGAAACATTCCCCCATATTCGGACATTTGGCACCTTCACAAACAGTATGAAGATTAAGACTACGAAGTAATAATCCCATCTCCCTCATACTAGAGTATTCCAGCTTTTTATTAAGCCATTTTGGTTTTTTCAATGATTCCAACTCCATATTTTTTACAAATATAAAAAAGCTATCGTTTAGAATCTCAATAATTATAAAAAAAGATTTAATTCGATTTTGATTTTTGAATTATATACAAAATAGGAAGTAATTAAAGCATGTCTGAGTAGGACTTCGAATATATATCAACCATTTTTGTAAATTCTTTCAATTTACCAATTATCGTATTCTTTTCAAAACCTGATAACATCAACTTTTCCAACGATTTCAGTCCATCTGTTTCAAGAAACTTCGCCAAATTCCCGAAATAAATGTGTTGTTCAAGACCACTCAATTCAGATTCAACTTCATTAACAGCTTTAATAATTTCAGTCATTACCGATTCTGAAATAATATTTTGCTGCAAAGCTAGATTTATAACGTCCCTTAAAATCTTACGTGACTCTTCCTCAGTTTTCAGGTTTTGAAAAAACTCATCCTCACAATTTTTGTTTGTTTCATAATATATGCCTATCTGACTTACAAACTGCTTGTATGCAGTAATATTGTATTCTGCATTTACTCCCGAATGTGGGTTAAATGTATATTCACTATAAAAAATCTCAAGTTCTTTCAGATCCTTAGACGGCAAAGTCCACAAAGCCATGGACGCCGGATTTTCAACAAATGACAAATTTATTGTTGCATTCATAGTATTACAATAATCAATCACAAGAGGAACCTCACGACAATTCATTTTCATTGGGGTAAAACTCAATGATAATCCTTTACCACCAAGTAAAGTATTATACTCCTCAATATTCGCTTTAACTTTATCAAAATCTGCCCCTACTCTAATTGACTCAAAAAGTTGTTTATTCATTGCATCGAATGAAACAGTAATAGTAAAATTTAGATTTTTCAAATAGTTCCTAACTTTATCATTTAAGACTGTTCCATTTGTTACTACATGTAATTTAGCTGTTGATTTTATTTCCAGCAAATAATCCCAAATTTTGTAATAAGTATCTATCAAAAATGGTTCACCTCCATAAAACTTAATTTCTTTTGCATGATGTAAGAATTCTTTCAACTGATTTACAAATTCGTCATTATAATGATTTTCTAGTGGTGGAAGATTTTCCCTATTTTTTCTGATAGAAGATGATACAATTCCCGAACACATAATGCATTGCAAATTGCATGTATTAGACAATTCAAATTCAAGAATTTTAGGATAAGAAACCTTTGTTGAGGAATAATAATCAGCATGCATCGAAGGAAGTCCATAAAATCTGGAGGTATTAAACTGATGCTCACAATACTTGCAACCCATTGTCAGGTCATTATGCAATAAATGTTGCCTTAATTTATCGGCGATTTTCCCGAACCAGATATCTTTTATTGAACTTTCGGGATATGTTCCTAAGACGGTATCCTGATTACGACAACACACCACTGCTTGTCCACGGCTATTAAAATAAAGATTTACAAACGGATTGTAGCAAGCAAGTTTTTTTGGACCATGAAATCTAATAGAATTAAACTCTTTCATCTTTTCTGCCGTAACTGCAACAAAACCATCTTTGCTAACAGGATATCTCAAAAATGGCAGTTTAAGTCTTGCTGCCTTTTGATATGAGTATTTCAGAAAATCTGTAAAACGATTCATAACAAAAATACAATAAACACATTACAATTAACACATTACAATTAACACATTATACTCTTAACGACCATCTGCAAATTCAGTGAGAGTCGAAAAAATTTAATCCACTTAGTGTCTTTGTGTCTTAGTGGCTAAAAAAAAACAAATATAATCAGAAAAATCACTTCAAAAAAGAAAGATGAGACGAAATCCAATAATAATTTGTATATTTGCATCAGTTTTACAATCAGGGGCTGACCTGGTTTTGACAGCAAGGTAAATGATTGTGTAAGCATGTCGGGCAATGTGAGAAATCCCGTTAAACTGTTTCACAGACAACTAAATGGCGCAGACAATTATGCTCTTGCTGCTTAATTGAAATAAAGTAAATTAAGCTTAATCCCGGTGCCAGGCACTGGGACGAGATATCCCTCGATTGGACCGTCCGGTTCCGCTTCGGCTCAGGGGTAGCAAAAAATACCGGAATAGTTTTTCTGAAGCTTCGGCAGAAAAGCAAAAATAAAGAAGATAAGGTCTGGATTTGGGCGTCTGCTCCCGGATTTATTCCCGACAATCAATAGCAGGATAAACATGTAGAAAGCACCTTTGTTTCTTGTTTGGACCCGGGTTCGATTCCCGGCAGCTCCACCAGAAATGTTTCACATTTCTTCAAAAAGGTTCAAAACACTGGCTTTGAGCCTTTTTTATTTTCAAATTATTTCATATAAATTCATACTTTTTCACTGATTTAGGTGTCCTAATAGGTGTATTTTATTTTTCTTAAAATAGGTAACCTCCTTGTGTTTAAACTGTTGACAATCAATAATGTAAAATTAAATAAAAATTTGATAATTTGATTTTATTTGCTTAATTTTGTAAAAAAAGGTTACCTCATTAATGAAAATGTTATGAAAGACAAAAATTCTGTTTCAATAATTTTTTGGCAAAGGAGAGATAAAATCAATGATATTGGAACCGCTCCAGTATATATGCGAATAACTGTAAATGGAAAACGCGAAGAAATCTCAATAAATAAGAGGTTTGATGTTAGTAAATGGAAGAATGGCAGTCCCGTCGGTTCATCTTTTGATGCTAAAGAGTTGAAAAAGGATCTTGATGCTTGCAAAACAAAGGTAAATACAATTATTAGAGACCTAAAGAGCCAAAATAAGCAAATAACCGCTGCAAATATTAAAGAAATTTACACAGGTAAAGGTAAAAACACAGTATCTGTTTTAGAAGCTTTTGAGGCTCATAATCTTTCAGTACGAAAGCTTGAGAATATTGATTATAGCCATTCAACAGTGAAAAGATATGAAACAACTTTGGAACATATCCGAGCATTTATCAAATATCAGTACAACAGAAATGATTTGCTTCTCACTGAGTTAAATTATAAATTTATTGATGAACTGGAGATTTATTTCAAAACAATTAGAAAATGTAATCACAACTCTTCTGTGAAATACATTAAAAATTTTCGCAAAATAGTTAATAAGGCATTAAAGAATGAATGGTTGGATAAAGACCCATTTAGCAAATACTCAATTAAGCTTGAAGAAGTAAAAAGAGTTTATTTAACAACTGAAGAATTGACTAGAATAAAGGAAAAGAATATTTCTATTGCACGTGTCCGAAAAATTAGAGATATTTTCCTTTTTTGCTGTTACACTGGTCTTGCATTTTCTGATGTAAAAAAACTTACACAAAAGGATATTATCAAAAATGATCAAGGTGAGTTGCATATTTCACAACAAAGGACAAAAATAAAGAAAAATGCGAATGTAGCTTATATTATGTTATTACCTCCTGCCCTGACGATTCTTGAAAAATACAAAAATGATCCTGAGTGTAGTGCAGGAAATTTGCTTCCAGTTCCATCATTAGATAAGTACAATGCTTACCTCAAAGAAGTTGCTGATATTTGTGGTATTGAGAAAAATTTGACAACTCATGTAGCACGGCATACATTTGCGACAACGGTAACACTTTTGCAAGGAGTCCCGATGGAAACTGTCAGTAAAATGTTAGGTCATAAAAGTTTAAGAAGTACTCAAATTTATTCAAAAGTTGTTGAAGAAAAGGTTACGTACGATATGAATATACTGAAGAAAAAAATGCTTGGGATAAATGACCAAGCTTAGGTAAAGTATTTCATACCTATTAATTAGTAGACCTAATCTGTTATGAATTCTAACTAAAAGTTTGACCACAAACAAAATATATCCTCGTTACTTTTTTATGCAAAATTAACTCGAGAGTATCTTAATTACTGATATTGCAAGCTCAAGTAACTTTAACAGAATTGAAATTTTTCCTAATTTCGACAACTTTGATTTTTTTGATGATTGTTTCCTATCAGAATTTTTCTTTGAAGTACATTTTTTACGAGTTTTCATAGCATTACGAATTAAAATTTTTTAATTCGCTCGTGTCGCTCAAATTTACTGCGTGAAATCAGTTTTGTAAAGGACAAAAAATGTCGAATCGCCAAAAGCCCTGCTTTGCAAGGGGTTTGTCATTCCGAGTGATTGGTTTTCTAAAAAATAAAATTATATTGTTTGTGAAAATATTTTCAATATCCTTGATTATCAATTGAATAGCATTTGTATAACTGATACAAAACTTTACACGAAGGACAGAATACACGGTTAAATGACACGATTTTATTTAATAGACACTGAAAATTCTCTTTAACAATTAAGCTAGGTATTCCTCCCTCAAATTAACCCCCCAATTAAACAATAAATCATTTTTTATTGTCCTTTTATAATTGTCATAATAAAAGAATTTTAGTACTTTAGCCATTGATTTGACTCTTTACCAAAAAATGATTATTTCTTGATTTCTTTAAAGTTATAAATTTATGAACTCACACATCAAACATTACCTAAATTTTTATACTGAGATGTCAGTCAGTCCTGAGTATGCAGTTTTTATAAGTGGTTCTTGGGGCTCTGGTAAAACATGGTTTATAAAAAATTATCTCGAAAAAAATGTCAAGAAAAAATTTATTTATGTGTCACTTAATGGGGTTTCTACATTTCAAGAGATTGAGGATTCCTTTTTGCAGCAATTACACCCTGTTTTGTCAAAGAAAGGAATGAAATTGGCCGGAAAAATCTTGAATGGAGCTATAAAAACAGCTATTAATATTGATCTAAATATTGGTAAAGATATGGGGATAGCTTTTTCTCCAATGACTTCAGATTTGCAAATTCCTGCTTTTTTGAAAAATATAGATAAAAGAATTCTGATATTTGACGATCTGGAGCGATGTTCAATTCCATTGGCAGATATAATGGGTTATATAAATCTGTTTATTGAGGATAAAGGTCAAAAAGTTATTATTCTCGGCAATGAAGAACAAATAAATAAAGATGATGAGAAAAGAAAAACTATTGAGTCAAAGTGTTTTAAATCAATTAAAGAAAAAGTTGTTGGACAAAGTTTTAGAATTACTCCTGAATATAATGATGCATTAGAATCATTCACAAATGAAATAAGTAATGGTCAATGTCAAGCATTTATTAAAACAAATATTCGTGTGATAATGGATTCTTTTAAAAAGGCTGGATACAATAATTTACGACACTTACGAATTTCTTTATTTGATTTTGAAAGATTTTTTAAACTTTTACCTAAAGAATTTGAATATGAGGGAGAGATAGCTCATGTAATAATCAGTATCTTTTTTTCATTGTCTTTTGAAATAAAAAAGGGACAAATATTTGCAGAAGATGTAAGCTCTGTCATGTCCTTCGATAGAATTTTAACCGCATCAACAGCTCCTCCAGATAAAATAACAAATGTGATAAACAAATATGGTAATCACTTTGGTTACGGTAATGTTTTTTCCGGTAAATCTCTACAGGAATTCTTTGTTTTTGGAACAACAGACAAAAAAAATCTGAAAAATGAAATCCAGAGTTGTTCGTTTTTTATTAGAGAGAATTCTCCTACTTGGGCGAAACTTGCCGATTATAGGAATCTTGAAGATGATGAATTCCAAAAGCTTTCGGCAAAATTAATTTTAGAGTTAAAAGGAAACGTCTACACAGATAAATATGAAATTGTCCAGTCTGTGAGTTTGTTAACATCATTTTCAAAATTAGGACTAATTAAAAAATCAATTCCAAAAATTATTCAATTTGGAAAGGATTCTCTCAAGAATATAGTAAAATCAGGAAGTTTTACAATTCAAAAAAATGAAAATTTTCCTAATGACTACAGCAATGGATTAATGTATTCTGAAATGGATATTCCAGAATTTAAAGATTTTCTGAAATTCTGCATTGAATTAGGAAATAATGAAAAGGCCAATCGTTTAAAATCTAAAAGTATTTCGTTGATAAATTTGATGGAAACCTCAATATTCGATTTTGAGGAAGCTTTAACATCTTACTCGATACCTGAGGGTTATTTTGATATTCCAATTTTGCAATTTGTTGATCCCAATAGTTTTGTGAATATTGTTATTAAACTGAAAAATCCTGAGAAACGAAGGTTAGTAGGTATGTTTAATTCAAGATATAATGTTGATCAATTTGCTGAAAAGCTTATTCCTGAAATTTTATTTTTGAAAAATGTTTATGCCTTACTCGAAGGCCAGATAGCTGGGGATAAAGTATCAATTAGTTATTTAACAGTCAAGCAAGGCATTTTGCCATCAATTAGTCAAGCAATCGATCGTATTGAAAAGTTGGAGAAAAAGGTTTTGTAATTTGATTTTAGATTCTTAAATCATTTTCTTATATTTGTTACGATTTATTATGATGTATAGACTATAATGGCAAAGAAAGAAATAAAAGAAAAATCAATTGAAGTAGCTTTGTGGGAAAGTGCTAATAAACTAAGGGGAAGCGTTGAGACATCCGAATATAAGCACGTCGTATTAGGGCTTGTATTCTTAAAGTTTGCTAGCGACAAGTTTGAAGAGCATAGAGCAAAACTTATTTCCGAAGGCAAAGAAAAATATATAGAGATTCCCGATTTTTACAATATGAGCAATGTGTTTTTTCTTGAAGAAATTTCACGTTGGAGTTATATAGTAAAAAAGGCTAGGCAAAACGACATTGCTTTAATAATTGACACAGCTCTGCATACGATTGAGAAAGACAACAAAGCATTAAAAGGAGCTTTACCAGACAATTATTTTTCTCGTTTGGGATTAGATACTACCAAATTGGCAGCATTGATTAGTGAAATTGATAACATTAACACACTCAAGGACAAAGAGCAGGACTTGGTTGGCCGTGTGTATGAGTATTTCTTAAAAAAGTTTGCAATTGCTGAAGGTAAGGGTAAAGGGGAATTTTACACTCCTAAAACTATTGTAAGTTTAATTTCGGAGATGATTGAGCCTTATCATGGAATCATATACGACCCTTGTTGTGGTTCAGGAGGAATGTTTGTTCAGTCAATGAAGTTTATCGAAAGCCATCATGGAAACAAAAAAGAAGTATCCATTTACGGTCAGGAATATACTAAGACAACATACAAGTTAGCAAAAATGAATCTTGCTATCAGGGGTATTTCTGCAAATCTTGGTGAAAGAGATGCTGATACTTTTGGTGACGACCAACATAAAGACCTAAAAGCAGATTTTATTATGGCAAATCCTCCATTCAATCAGAAAGACTGGAGAGGGGTAGATGAGTTACTTGATGACCCACGTTGGAGAGGTTATGATGTGCCACCTAAAAGTAATGCTAATTATGGTTGGATATTAAACATGGTATCTAAACTTTCTGAAAATGGAGTTGCAGGGTTTATATTGGCAAATGGTGCATTAAGTGGCAGTGGCGAAGAATATAAAATTCGCAGAAAGCTGATTGAAAACAATTTGGTGGAAGCCATTGTAATTATTCCAAGAGATACATTCTACACAACCGACATCAGTGTTACGCTTTGGATTCTAAATAAAAACAAAAAAGCAAGAACAGTTGAAATAAACGGCAAACAAAAAAACTATCGTGATCGAGAAAAGGAAATTCTATTTGTGGATTTAAGGCGTTGGGGACAGGAATTTGAGAAAATGTTTATTGAGTTATCCGAAGAAGAAATTGCACAAGTAGCTGGAAATTACCACAACTGGCAACAAATTGATTACAAGAAAACTTACAAAAATGTGCCGGAGTATTGCTACTCTGCCAATTTTGAAGAGATAAAAGCCAACGATTTTTCATTGGTACCAAGCAAGTACATTGAGTTTATTGACCGAGACAGCGAAATAGATTTTGACACTGAAATGAAACGGATACAAAAGGATTTCAAAATTCTTTTAGAAGAAGAAAAGCAATCGCAGGAACAATTGATTAAAGCTTTTAATACTTTGGGTTATGAGCTATAAGCGTATTGGCGATTATATTAGATTAGTTAGCAACCGTAATTATGATTGGGGTATTGCAAATTTGTTGGGTGTCAACATTGATAAGAAATTTATGCCATCGGTTGCCAATACATCGGGTGTTGATTTATCTAAATATAAAGTTATTCGAAAAGGACAATTTGCAACAAATATTATGCACGTAAATAGAGATGAAATTTTGCCAGTTGCATTGTATCAAAATGAAGAACCTGCAATTGTTTCACCTGCTTATATGACTTTTGAGGTAATTGATGAAAATGAATTACTTCCAGAATTTTTAATGATGGAATTTCAAAGACCTGAATTTGATAGAAGGGCTTGGACATACTGTGATTCAAGTGTAAGAGGAGGATTAGAATGGGAACGATTTTGTGAAATACAAATACCAATACCAGACATTGGTGATCAGCAGAAATTTGTTGCCCTTTACAATGGTTTAATTACAAACCAAAAGGTTTATGAAAACAGTTTGGATGATTTGCAGTTGATTTGTAATGCTTCAATGGATAAGTTGAAGCATATCGACAATCAACGATCTTTAAGCGAATTGGTTCAATTGGTTGATAATAGGAATAAGAACAACACAATTTCTAAATTGCTCGGTATCAATGTTGACAAAGTCTTCATGCCATCGAAAGCAAATGTTGGTGAAACGGATTTGTCAAAATATAAAATTGTCCAAAAAGAACAGTTTGCCTATAGTGCTATGCAAGTTGGAAGAGATGAAACTGTTCGTGTCGTTTTATATTCATTTGATGAACCTGCAATTATATCACCTGCATATCTGGTTTTTGAAGTGATTGATAAAACAGTTGTATTACCTGAATTTTTAATGCTTTGGTTTTATCGTCCAGAATTTAATAGATACGGTTGGTTTATAAGCGACAGTAGCGTAAGAGCAAGTTTAGAGTGGGAACGATTCAAAGAAATTCAAATTCCCATTCCTGCCCTCAAAGTTCAGGAAGCCATTGTAACGATTTACCACACTTTGGAAACTCGTAAGCGAATTAACGAGCAGTTGAAAAATACCATTAAACCGCTTTGTCCAGTGTTGATGAGGGGTGTGGTGGAGAGTATGAAATTTGAAACAGTAGAGAATTAAATATGGCAATACAATTAAAGCAATTGAGAGTTCACGGTTTTAGAGGTTTAGATAATCTTGAAATTGATTTCGAACCTACAACTGTCCTCGTTGGCACAAACAATGCAGGTAAAACAACACTTTTGAAATCACTACAATTATGTCTTTCAAACACATTGCAAATAACAGATGATGATTTTCATTTTACCGACGCAATTATTCGAGATAAAATTGTAATAGATGTATTGTTTATTAGTGTCAATGAAGAAGGCAATCAAATTGCCGAATTCGAAGACAAATGGGCGACTGTTTTCACAGTAGATAGAATTAGTATTGATTCAAATGGCAATCAATTATTAGCATTTAGAACTATAATTGAGGAAAACTTAATTCGAAAAACATACAAGAAAAAACAATTTGTCATTGACGAATGGGGCGAATTTCATAATGAGGCAGACGGATATTGGTATTCGAAAACCTATAATCAAGAATTAAGTTTTTACTTTGATGAAATACCTTTTTTCTATTTAGATGCTAATAGAGATATTCTTGATGATTTGAAAAATAAAACATCGTTCCTAGGAAAGATACTTTCTTCTATAACTTATAACCCAGGAGACAAAGAACTAATTGAAAACCTTATTAAAGACCTTAACAAAGAAACAATTGAGAGAAGTGAAATCCTGACTAATCTGCACACTACATTGGAAGAGTTAGACACAGCAATGGATAACCCCAATAACACTGTAGATATTACACCATTCACTAAAAAAATAAGAGACCTAAATAAGGGTGTGAAAATTAACTATTCTCAATTTTCGATGGAGTATCACGGTATGGGAACAAGAAGCTGGTCTTCTTTACTCATTCTGAAAGCATTTATTTTACAGAATATGAAATTGGCTATTAAAAATCAAGTTGCTTACTATCCAATAATTGCAATTGAAGAACCTGAATCACATTTGCATCCAAATGCACAAAAGAAACTCTATTCACAAATTAATGCAATAGTTGGTCAGAAAATAGTTGCCACTCATTCGAGTTATATTGCGGGAAGTGCTAAATTGAAAGAAGTTAGAAGTGTATGCCGAGACACTTCAATTATTTTAATTGGAAAATTTTTTGAATCAGACTTTGAAAAAGAAGACATAAGGAAAATATATCGACAGGTGATAAACACAAGAGGTGAACTATTTTTTTCCAAACTTGTGGTGTTATTTGAAGGTGAAACAGAAGAACAAGCTTTGCCGATAACAATTAAACGCTGTTTTGACAAAAGTCCTATTGAACTTGGTGTAGATTTTATAGGAGTTGGTGGCTCTGGTAATTACTTGCCATTTATTAGATTCTTTGAAGCTTTCAATATCCCATACTTAATATTTAGCGACAATGAACCAGAAGCTAATGCTTCAGTTATAAACCAAATTTCAAAATCAAAATTGAATGACATAAATAGAGTTGTTTTTCTCTCTGCTGGAAATGACTTTGAAAAAGAACTTTGTGACAATGGTTATATTGATGAAGTAAAGAAGGCTTATCATAATTTAATATTGTCCGAATGTGTCAATGAACAGCACAGAGCAGCAAAACAAGCCCAATTAAACCAAATACCAAACAACGAGTATTATGGACTTGTAATAGGTTTGAAAACACAGTTTGCACCAAATATTGGCTATGAACTATACAAATCTGAAAAGCCGTTACCTCCTAAAATTGTTGAATTGTTTGAGAAAGTCAATAATGTTTTAAATCCTGCACCGAATGAATAAGATTAATTTATCACATAAACAACAAAGAATTGTAGATTTAAATGAAGGTGCTTACCTTGTTTTAGCAAGTGCTGGCAGCGGGAAAACTAGAGTTTTAACTGAAAGAATTAAAAGACTGTCTGATTCCGTAGATGGGAAAATACTAGCAATCACTTTTACTAACAAAGCAGCTAATGAAATAAGAGAACGATTAGGGACAAGTGATAAAATAAGGAAAAATGTTTTTGTGGGAACATTTCACAGTTTCTGTCAATCTATACTCGAGCTCAGGTTTAAACTATTGGGATATAATAGAATGCCTCACATTTTTGAGGATGACTCTGATAGATTAGAATTAATTAAACAAGCAATAAAGTCAGTTCCATATTTTGAATCAATATATAACGATTTAGAAACGAGAAAAAAAAATGAATATACCTATAATGCATTACAATTTATTTCAACAGTAAAACGAGAATTATTATCAGCAGAGGAATTAGCGGAAAACTCCGAAAATAATGAGTATCAGTATTTATTTGAAACTTATCAAGATATTTTAAAATCTAATAATGCAATTGATTTTGACGATATTATTAGATTAGTGTATGAACTCTTTACTAATAACGATTCAGTTGCAAACCTTTACCGGAAGGCATACACATATATTTGTATTGATGAGTGTCAAGACTTAAACAAATTGCAGTACTTTCTCTTAAAGGCTTTATGTGGCACTGTGATTAAAAACGTAATGATGGTTGGCGACCCAAATCAATCAATATATGGTTTTAATGGTTCTGCATCTTCTTATATGCAGGAAAGCTTTGTTTCAGATTTTCAGGCAAACACGATTACACTTGATGAAAACTACCGATGTTCAAAATCTGTTATTGAAGCTTCGAATAAATTAATGAGCCTTGAAGTAGAGGCTGTTAATTATGTAATAAAGGGGGATTTTGGAATATACCAAGCTCAATCAGAAATTGATGAAGCTCAATATGTTCTAAATAAAATATGTGAATTTGTTCAACAAAAAACACATAATGATATTGAAGGGGAGATAACTTTCGACAAAATTTCAATACTTGCCCGAAATAAGTTTGTGTTCAAACAAATTGAAGAATTGTTAACAAACAAGAATATCCCGTTTTATTATAAATCAGGTAATGTTGGTATTAAGTTTAGTTCGCCATTAATGAAAATATTTGACTTGTTTTTTAGAATAAGAATTAACCCAATAGACAAATTACATCAGAAAAAGCTAGAGGATATCTTAAATGTTAATGACATTTCCAATAATGATGAAATTAATGCTTCTAAATTCCCGGTAGCCAAAAGGATAAAGGATATTGTAAATGAGTTATCAATTGAGAACTTCCATTTGAAAATAGTAGCATTACGGTTCTTATTTGAAAATGAAAATTTGCAGGATGATGAAAAGAAAATGACAATTGATGAACTTAATGATTTCTCAAATCAATTAATACTATATAAAAAGCAAAATGTAAAACCGACAATTGAAGGCTTTAAGTCTGCAATTGCACTTGGTTTGACAAACATATCAAATAATAAGGAAATTGGAGTTTGTTTAAGCACTGTACATACAATGAAAGGTCAGGAAAGTGAGATAGTTTTTCTAATTGGAATGGACGATGGAACATTTCCTGATTATAGGGCTATAAATAAAGGCGGTGAAGAATTGTTGCAAGAGAAGAATAATGCCTACGTAGCGTTTACTAGAGCAAAACGTTTTTTATATGTTTCCTATCCCAAAAAGCGTTTGATGCCCTGGGGGGATTATAAAGCAAGAGAAATGTCAAGATTTTTAAAGCCATTAATCTGATGAGATTTACCGAAGAAAAATTAGAACGTGCATTTACCGAGTTGTTGGGACAAGAAGGCTTTTCCCACCACTTGGGAATTACTATTGCTCGCAAACCGGAGGAAGTATTAATTGAGGAAGAGCTGTTTCTTTCAAGGTTAATGATAATAGAAAATTAAAAATAATGAGATTTTATTTGTAAAAACAATAATAAGTGAAATAGAATGGCAACAAAAAATACAAAGCAAAGTATTGGCCAGCAAATTGTGAGTAAATTTAACTCTATAGGTGGGGTAATTCTTGTTGCAATAACACTTGTAGGAGCAGGTGCAGGAGTTGCGTCTTATTTCTCGAATATTATAAATAAAATTGAGATTGAGAAATTGAATCGAATCCACTTTCAGGAAATGATAGATGTTAAAGAAGATTACGACTCTGTTTATAAAAATCAACAGAAGAGAATAGAAAAACTGGAATATGAAAATTTAAAATTGAAGGAAAATGAATAAGAGAAATGTTTTAGGAATTCTTGTTTCGGTTGGAGTAATTGCATTTCTCTCAATGTTTATTGGTAGTATTTATTACAATTTCAAATTGGAAGAAGAAATTAATTATAGAGATGTACAAATTAAACAGCTATTGGAGCATGTTAATACAATTGACAGTATTATTGGATACAGTTATGATTCAATTAATGATAGTTTTTCATTTTCATATAGACTCAAAGATGGGGAGGCTCTAACCTATAGGCAAGCTATTTCAGAAAACGATAGTTTGTCAATTCAGAATATTAACCTTTTGATTATGGAAATAGATCAAAGAACAGCAATCGCATATTACGAGACCGTGTTAAAATTATTGAATGCGAAATATGGATTTAATTTGAAATTTGATGCTGACTTAAACCTGAATCCTGAGGACTTTACATCAAAAACGATTGATTCTGCATTATTGTTATTGCCATATTACCGAGAAAACTTGCAGTATGATAGAAAAACAAACAGTTGGCTGGTGATTAAAAATAATGTAATTTTCAAACATATCGATAGGAAGAATAATTAACGGAAAAGTAAAAAACGAATTGGTTTTATGTCAGATTTTAATATTTCAAAAACATGGATTTCAATAAATTGCCCAAAATGCGATTATTCTATTGATATACAGCTTAGAGATGCGATGATAGAATCGACTGTTTATTGCCATAATTGTAAAATTAGTATTAAATTGTTAGATGGGAGTGCTTCTGCTTCTCGCAATATAAAATCAATTGAAAATAAACTAGATGAATTAAATAGAACACTTAAAAACCTTTTTTAATAATGTATTACAATCACCAATTAAGAGCAAATATTCAGGAATGGCGAAACAGATTTTTAAAATCAGATTACAATCTATCAAATAATAGTTTCAACTTTTTATTTGACAAATTGAATAATGAAGCAATTATTAGATTTGTATTTGGCCAACTTATTATAAAATATCAATATAGTGCGCCAGTGATTTTCGAAATGGTTGATCATGGTATTGATCGTATAACATTTGTAAATGATGTGCAACAAGCTGCTTTTAACTATCAGTTGTGCAAATGGATAATCGACGAAAAAAAAGATTTCAGGTATTCTTTCAGTATGGGGGTTAGTGTTAATACGACTATTGATTATTTTAAAGATAATATTATTACTCCTTTAATTGATTATATACATGATCAGCTCAATGAAGTAAGCAGCGTTCTTTATATTATTGAAAAATATAAACTTCGTACCGAATGGTTTACAAAGAATAGTTTGAAAGAAAAATATAACAGCATAGATAAAAACTTTGAGGATTTATTAGAAGAAGATTTACGTTTGTTTCTCTTTGATCAAGGGATTGATTACCCGTTTTCTACTCCCAAATCCGCATCTGGTAGGGCAGATGTGATTAGTCTGATTGATACGGAAGATCCTTTAGTATTAGAAATCAAAATATATGATTCGCAGAAAAATTATAAAAAGGATCGTATTATTAGTGGATTTTCTCAGATTGTAAAATATTCCAATGATTATCATAAAGACACAGGCTATCTTGTTGTTTTTAACATGGATAATATTGAAATAGAAATTCAAGGGAAGGAATCTGATAATAAATGGCCGAGTCGATTTCTCTTTAATGGTAAAACATATTATATCATTTTTATCAACATGAATAGTGATGTAACCGCGAGTAAACAGGGGCAATTAAAAAAGGAAGTTATTTCATTTGACGAGCTGACAAAAAATGCGGACCAATAATTATTCTAAAAAGAAGATTTATGCAAGAAATCAAAGAATTACTAAAAATCACAACCAAGCTAAAAGAAAAATATTGCAGGTTTGGTAGAAACTTTACTCTCGATGGCCGTTTAGTAGGCGACATTGGAGAAGTGCTGGCAGCAGAAAAGTATGATTTAAACTTGTTGCCAGAGAATACACCAGTTCATGACGGTGAAGAGAAAAATGAGCCAAAGAGAAAGGTTCAAATTAAAGCTTCATTTAAGGGTAATTTTCAGTTTCCTTATGGTGTAATACCGAATTACTTTTTAAGTCTGCAAATTGATGAAACCGGAGAATTAACCGAAATCTACAATGGTCCCGGTAAATTTGTTTACGACAATTACATTGTTAAAAATAATCTAAAAGCATATAAAAATAGTTATTACACACTTTCTAAAGGTAGCCTGATGAAGTTAAATTCATTAGTTCCAAAAGCAGAAAAAATTTAATGGTAAAAGCTATTTAGGGGTGTTTATTTTAATTGCAAAACGGAAAAAGTCTGTGATTTACTATTAACTTTGCAACAATAGTTGCAAAGTTAATAGTAAATCACGTAAAAAAGATAAAATAAAAATGTTTTTTACTAACAAAATATCCTTGTTTCAAGCATTTTATAAACACTTATTACTTATTGCAATGAAAGAATTAAATCAGCATATATAGGTTAGCTTTGCAGCATATATAACTGCTGCAAAGCTAACCTATATATGCTGAACAACGTGCTTTTTTTAAGTTTTTTAATTAACATAATATTACCAGTCTTGTGTGCAATAAAAGAATAGGTGTAAAAAATGTCCAGTAAATTTGCAAATAAACTGGACAAAATAATTATATTTGCAGAAAATCAATCCGGATGAAAGTAACTGAAAACATAGCACTTACCATCAATAGACTTCCAAAGGGATACGTTTTCACCTATGCCGACTTTACTACAGAGGTGAGTCAAAAAGAAGCCGTAATAAAAGCCCTCAACCGTATGGTTAGCTCCGGCAAAATCGCCAAACTGTCCAGAGGGAAATACTACAAGCCCGAAGATACTCCCTTTGGTAAACTTCAACCCAATCAGGCACAAGTAGTAAAAGATTTATTGGAAGAAAACGGGAAAATAATCGGTTATCTTACTGGGTACAGCATTTACAATCAATTGGGTTTAACCACGCAAGTGAGTAATACAATACAAATCGGAAAGAATCAGGTTCGACCAAATTTTAAAAGAGAACGCTATACGATTTCTTTTATAAAGCAAAAAAACACAATCACCAAAGAGAATATTCCTTTGTTACAAATATTAGATGCCATCCGCTATATTAAAAAAATTCCTGATGCAAGTGTCGAAACATCCTGCAAAAGGTTTTTAGCCATTATCAAAAACTTTACAGACAAACAAATAAATACCATGGTCCGGCTAGCTTTAAAATATCCACCGGCTACAAGAGCCTTGCTGGGTGCGTTGTTGGAGCAAACGCAAGCTGGAGAATTAAATCAAACACTTTATAAATCGCTGAATCATATTACTAAATATAAGCTTGACGGTGCCTCAAAAATATTGTCAACAACCGAAAAATGGAATATTGTATGAAGCTGCACCACAACACAAAACTGTTTTCTAAAACCTTGAGGGCTGCATCGCAGCACTTGAAAATTAAGTTGGAGTTTGTAGAAAAAGACTACTGGATAACATTGGTGTTAAGTCGTTTGGCAACAAGTAAATATGTTGATGCATCTGTTTTTAAAGGAGGAACATCACTGTCGAAAGGATATAATCTGATAGAGCGATTTTCGGAGGATGTAGATATCGCCATCATAAACGACAAGAATAAATCAGGTAACGAAATTAAAACCATAATCCGCACTATTGAAAAAGAAATTACACCCGATCTAACCGAAGTACAAATGGAAGGTGTAACAAGTAAAGGTTCCAGATTCAGAAAATCAGTTTTTGAGTATGTTACAATTGAAAAAACTAATGCAAATAACAAGCTCATTGTTGAAATAAACTCGTTTGCCAACCCTTTTCCTTATCAACGACTCACCATAAAAAGCATGGCGTTTGATTTTTTGATGCAAACAAACAATGAAGAATACATTGAGCAATACGATCTTCAATCCTTTGAAGTCAACGTATTGAGCAAAGAACAAACGCTTTTGGAAAAAATGGTTTCACTAATTCGATTTTCATTTAAAGAGAATACTGTTGAAAGTATTTCCGAAAAGATAAGACACTTTTATGATTTATATTACTTAATGCAAAATCCTGAGTGTATTGAATTTGTTGCTTCGGGTTTGTTTAAGGATCAATTTAATGTTATTTTACAACACGATAGAGAAATTTTTGAAGAGCCAATAGGCTGGCAAAATAAATCAATTTCCGAATCTCCTTTGTTTTCTGATTTTTCAACTATCTGGAAGCAAATAAAAGAAAAATATCAAACTGAACTTTCTGCTTTTGCATATCGCCCAATTCCTAATGAAAGTGATGTTGAGCAATGCTTTGAAGAATTATTAAAAAGAATCTGATGAAATTTACCGAAGAAAAACTAGAAAAGGCATTTGCCGAGTTGTTGGGGCAGGAAGGTTTCGCCCACCACTTGGGGATTACCATTGTTCGCAAACCGGACGAAGTATTGATTGAGGAAGATTTACAAAAGTTTCTTTTAACTCAGTATGCGAATCAGGGAATTACTTTAAACGAGATCAAATCTATTATTCTTCAGCTAAAATCACTCTCAGCCTCTGACCTTTACGAAAGCAACAAGACTTTTATCAAAATGCTTTCTGATGGTTTTATTCTAAAACGTGAAGAACGCACTCAGAAAGACATTTATATACAACTTATAAATTACGCTGGACTCGACAAACAACGCCAGCCCGAAGCAGAACATTTGCTTACAATTGCAGCCGAACCAGAAGAACAATATCCACCAGACAATAATATTTACAAGTTTGTAAATCAACTCGAAATTATTGGTAACGAAAAGCGAATTCCTGATGGTATTGTCTATATTAACGGTTTGCCTTTAGTAGTATTCGAATTTAAGTCTGCCATTCGCGAAGATGCTACAATTTTTGATGCCTTTAAACAATTAACAATTCGCTATCGTCGTGATATTCCGGAACTGTTTAAATACAATGCTTTTTGTGTAATCAGCGATGGTATAAATAACAAGGCAGGTTCTTTTTTCGCTCCATACGATTTTTACTATGCCTGGCGAAGAGTGGCAGGACTTGCAAAAGACGTTGATGGAATTGATAGTATGTTTACTCTTGTCCAGGGAATGTTTAACAAAAACCGTTTGAGAGATATTGTCCGCAACTTTATTTACATTCCCGACAGTTCAAAGAAAAACGAGAAAATTGTTTGTCGCTATCCACAGTATTATGCAGCAAGGGCATTGTATGACAACATAAAGAAAGCTCAAAAGCCCAAAGGAAACGGCAAAGGTGGAACTTATTTTGGTGCAACCGGATGTGGTAAAAGTTTTACAATGCTTTACCTTACCAGGCTTTTAATGAAAAGCGAATACTTTGAAAGTCCGACAATAATTTTAATTACCGACAGAACCGACCTCGACGATCAACTTTCGGGACAGTTTACAAATGCCAAAGGATTTATCGGGGACAATACAGTTGTAAGTGTTGAGAGTCGTGCAAATTTGCGTGAACTTTTGCAGGACAGACAAAGTGGAGGCGTTTTTCTTACTACTATTCATAAGTTTACAGAAGATACAG
>Ga0116142_10002248_pt1 | contig 21294 bp, 14 predicted proteins | sample AD_UKC033_MetaG_FD_89785 | JGI IMG/M metagenome (GOLD analysis project Ga0116142, IMG submission 89785) | Active sludge microbial communities of municipal wastewater-treating anaerobic digesters from USA - AD_UKC033_MetaG | ecosystem: Engineered > Bioreactor > Anaerobic > Digestate | place: USA... | reverse complement strand
GCTCTCGGTCTTCAGCATCCCGTGCACGTAGGCCGGGAAGGAGAGCTGCATCGCGTCCGATTCTTCATCGGTGAGGGCCTTCATCCGGACGACCGCCGTGCCGGGCTGGGTCACTTTTACCCGCCAGTCCACCCGCTTTTCGCCGTTGGCCTCCACGGAAACCGTCTTCTTCAGCGTCGAGCCCGGCATCAGCGCCAGGCAACCGCCCTCCATTTCCAGGATTACCTCAACCTTCTTGGCGGTCTTCAGGTAATTGTGGACGTTGGCCGAGAGGACCACCTCGTCCTTCTGGACGAAGAAGCGCGGCGCCTGCAGCCGGATGATCAGGTTCTTGGTGGTGATCACCTCGGCCGAACCTTCGCCGACGCGGCTGCCGGCGGCCATCGCCCAGACCCGGGCCTTCCAGGTGGTCAGGTTCTCCGGCATCGTTACCTCGACCTGGGCCCGGCCTTGCCGATCGGTGGAGATGGCCGCCGCCCAGAAGGCGGTGTCGGCGAACCTGGTGCGCACGGACGGTTCCGCCATCGGGGCCGCCCCGCCTCCCATCTGTTCGTCTTTTTGCTCTTTCTCCACGGCGTCCATCCCCAGGGCCATCGAAGGAGCCGGTGCGGCCGCCATCTCCATCATGGCGCCGGACATGCTTTTGGAGGCCCGCATGGCCACGGCGCCGCCCCGGCCTTCCGCCATCCGGTTGCTGGAGAGCATCTCCTCGTTCTCGGCCAGGTGGCCGAAGATGCCGAGATAGCCCATGCTCCGGTCGGAGATGTCGTAGCCGCTCCGGCTGAGGTTGGTTTCCTGCGAGGGCTGGTGGTGGCGGCGCCACTTCCAGAAGAACTCCTTGATCTCCGGGACGTTGGAGCCGCCCGAAATGTACTCCACCGCCTTGTCGTAAAGCGTCACCGCCAGGCTGCCCGCGTACGGTTCCCCGGAGGCGTCGGTTACCTGGAATTTCAGCGTGCCCTTCTCGCCCGGCCGGTACTTCTCCGCGGATGGCTCCACCGAGACGTTCAGCACCCGGCTCTCCGGCGGCACGGCCAGTTCGCGCGTTTCCTGGAAGACCCGGCCGCCGCTGACCGTCACCGCCTCGACGAAAAAGTTCGGCATGTCCTTCTTGATAACCTCGATCCGTTCGAGGGCGCTCTTGCCCTGCAGGCGGATGACCTTCGGCGCCAGGTAGCTGCCGTTGGCCGGCCGCAGGAAGAGCAACACGCAGCCGCCGGCCCGGTTGGTGTTGATCATCAGATCGGCCGTCTCGCCCGGCGCGTACTCGGTCTTCTCCGGGATCAGTTCGATGTCGTTGAAGCGGAAATCGTCACCGGCCAGCCCCGGTCCGGTGACGCAGAAGACGTAACCGCCCTCGATCAGATGGCCGCGGGCGTCGGTGAGCCGGTAGCTGAGCCGGTACTGGCCGGCCTGCGCGGCCTTGATCTGCTGGAGCGCCTTGCCTTCCTCATCGGTGTCCAGGTTCCAGCGCTGGATCTCGGTCTCCTCCGGCTCTCCCTTCGGGTAGCGGACCCGCAGTAGGCGCAGGAGGCCCTTGCCCTGGACCGGTTTGCCGTCCAGGGTCCGGCCGCAGGCCTGCACCCGGACGGCGTCGCCCGCCCGGTAGTGGCCCCGGTTGGTCCAGGCGTATACCTTGAAGGGCTTGCGCGCTACCAGCACCGTTCCCTGGCCGGTGATCGTGCGGCGCGACTGGTCGGTGACCTCGACGCTGATTTCGTAGCGGTGATCTGTGTCCCCGAGCATCTCCTTCGCCGGGCCGGTGTCGATTGGAATCTCGATGGTGCCGTCCGGGCCGATCGGCGCTTCCGCCTCGGCCACCAGTTCCGGCGGCTCCGGCCGGCGGCTCCACCACCAGGGCCAGGGGCGGCCGCATCCCCACTCTTTCCAGCCCGGGTACCAGGCGTAATCGTAGCCGAACCAGCCGTAGCCACGGCCGTAGAACCAGTCCCAGCGCAGCGGCGGGTACCACTCGGCTGAGTGGGAGGAGCGGGAAACCTTGTAGCGGACCTTTGCCTCGGTGACCGGCGCGCCGAAGTAGTACTTCGCCTCCACCCGGGCGGTGATCTTCTCGCCCAGCATCACCGGCTCGGCCGGCGCGTCCACCTTGACCTCAAACTCCGGCTTCTTGTACTCCTCCACCCGGAAGGTTCCGTATCCCTGGTTGGCTATCCTTACCCCGTACTGGCCGAGCATGGCGTCTTCGGCCAATGGGAATTCGCCGTCGATCCCGCCGTACTCGTCGGCGGTGTACTCCTTCTCGAAAACCTTTTCGCCCCGGGGATCGTTGATCTGCACCTGGAGCTTCCGGCCCGCGAACGGGGAGGGTCCTTCCTGGTCATACCTGGCGTTATTGACCCAGGCCTTGAACTTGACGGTCTGCTCCGGTCGGTAGACCGGCCGGTCGGTGATCAGGTAATGCTTGACCTGGTTGTACTCCGCGTCGTAATAGCGGCCGAACCAGGCGTGGGTAAAGCCGAGGTAGGCGAAGCGGCCGTCCCCGGTGGTGGCGGTGATCAGCCAGGCGTAATTCCGGTCCTCGTCCGACCCCTTGACGATGACCTGGCCGTCCGGGTCGGCCCGCTCCGCGAAGTTGCGCGTCTGGATGTCGTACTGGGCCTCGCCGGTCCGCCGGACCTCCCGCCACTTCTGCCAGTAGCCGAAGAACTCCAGGTTTGCCCCGGCCACCGGCTGGCCGGTGACCGCGTCGGCGACGAAGTAGTAGGTGCCGTTCTCCAGCGGCTTCTTGACGATGGCGGTGTCGGCGACCCAGAGGACGATGCTGCTGGTGTTGCCGCCGTTCATCTTCGCGGTCAGCAGGTAGGCGCCCGGTTTCTGCAGGGGCGTGGTGACGGTGATGCGCCGGTCGAAGTGTTTCGGCCGGGGTTCCAGCGGGAGTTCCCAGGCCGCGACCTGTCTCCCGACATACTGTTCCTGCTTTTTGGTGACCAGCCGGTAGCCGAGGTTCTCGATGTTGACCTGCTCCCATTCAAGGGTTTTCGGCCGTGACTTGATGTACTCCTTGACATCGGCCAGCAGTTTGGCGACGTTGACCTCGCGGGCGGTGAAGCTCACCGAGCGGCCGTTGCGGAAGCGGTAATCCACGGTGGCGCCGACGCCGGCCGGCTGGGTGGCCGCCGGCTGGAACTGGCCCCAGTTACCGACGATCTGGTCCAGGCGGTTCTGCTTATCCTGTCCCCGGTCGCCGTGCTCCCGGATGCTGCGGCGCAGGTACCCGGCGGCGGCGTCGTACTGCATCCGGTTCTCGTGGACGCTCGTCAGCCGGAGCAGCGCCTGCTCCCCGTAGCCAGCCCGGTCCTCGTCGGCGATCTGCTTGTAGATCCTGATGTAATTGAACTCGTCGGGAAGCTTGAAGCGCTTGATCCCGTTGGCCAGCCGGGCGATCGTTTCGTCTTCGCCCAGGGTATGCACCGCGTAGGGGCCGCTTTCGTTCTTCTTCGTGTCGTCTTCGGCGAGCTGGCCGAAGTAGCCGCGGTATCCGCTCATCGTGGCCACGTCGAACTGGTTGCAGAGGAAATCGGCCCACTCGTAAAGGGTCCGGCCCTTGAGTGAGGGCGACAGTTCGATCGCCTGGGCCAGGCACCAGCGGAATCGTTCGCCGTCGGTGGCGGCCGCCTCCCAGCTCTTCGGGAGCCGGTGAAAGACCGGCGTGCCGTCTGGGTTGACCGGCGCCCCGCGCGTTCCGGACCGGTAATCGCCCCGGTAGTAGCCCTCCTCGTAGTCGGGCAGGACGGTCAGGTCGGTCAGGTACTGCAGGCGCCAGGCCTCGCTCCAGCCGCGGTTGCCCAGCAGGGCCTGGTAGCAGGTGAGGTAGAGGTAGCCGGTCTGGCCGTCGTTGGCCGCGGCCGGGTTCCCTTCCTTCTTCTCGATGGCCTCCCGGTAGAGCTGCAGGGAACGCACCCGGTCCCGCTCGAATGAGTTCATCATCACCGCCGGTCCCCGGTGCGGACCGCGTACGAACTCCCCGGCCACCATTGAGCCGTAATGTTCTATTTCCTGGTACAACTCGCCGGCCCGGGCCAGCAGGCGCCAGTTTTTCCCGTGGGCCTTGACGACCTTCTCGATGAAGGCGTCGAATTCGCTGACCCGGCCGAGATTGCGCAGGCACTGCACGGCGGCCGACAGGTCCTCGGAGACCTTCTCCGGGGCGTCGGCCGGGTCGAGCGCCAGCGCGCTGTAGATGTCGAAGGCCTCCTTGAAGTTGCCGTCCTTCATCAACCGGGCGGCCCGCTCCCGGTCGGCCGGGTTCCCCCGCTGGCCGAAGGCGCTCATCGTGAAGAAGGTTCCGGCGGCCATTACGGCCAGTACGATTAACGTGACGGCGATTCTTGACCTCGGCATGATCTGCTCCTTCCTGGAATTGAGGGGACCGGTTGAACGTTGCTCCGGCGGTCTCAGCCGTTTCCCGATTCTCCCGGCGGTCCGTTTGTCACATTAGACACCGGGGCCGGTAAAATGTTCCGGTCCGGTCCGCATAACCTGCGGCCCGGCTTGGTTCCGCCCCCTCCGTCCGGCCGCCTTCAGGGTTCGAGCAGCGCCTGGAGATGGGCCGGAAGCGCTTTTTTGGTCAGCAGGTATCCCTTGTACTGGTAGGGTCCGAGTTCGCCCACCGCGATCCGGCGGCCCGAGAAGGTTTGAGCCGCCACCCGGCATTTCAGGTCAAAGCCGCTGGCCGTCATCTCCACCAGCCGGCTGCCGGCCGGGATCTTCAGGGATTTCTCCAGGTCGAGCGTGACGCCGGGAACGGTCTCTTCGGCCAGGTTGGAGACGATGACCAGCAGGCTTTCCCCGTCCGGCTGGTAGACCGTCGTTTCCACCGTCCGGTCGGCCGGCCGGATCACCGTCACCGGCGCGTGGTTATTGCGCGTGTAGTACTCGCCGGTGTAAGGGAAGGGCAGGGTGCGCCAGATCTGCCAGAGCGGCCAGATGTAGCTGCGGCCGCGGGAATCGGAGATCGGCGCCGGCTGATTTTCCTTTGGCATCGGCTTATAGCCGCCCGCCTCCGGGAAGAGCGCGTTCTCGTGGTGGAAGGTAACGTGCGGAAAGGCCCCCAGGCCGGCCCAGTAGGCGACCGCCCGCGGGGTCAGGTAGGGGCGCTGCTCGGGCCGCCAGGTCCAGATGGTCGGCACGGCCGCGCTGGGCATCATCCCCTCCACGCAGACCCGGGGCGACTCGAGCATCCTGGTCCGGGATTCGCCGCTCAGGTAGGCGTCCACGACCGCGTGACCGAAGCCGTGCTCGGCGGCGCCCGTGTGCATGATCAGGAAGCCGCCGTCCCCGACCGTCCGGCGCAGTTCCTGGGTATAGCGTAAGTACTGCTTGGCCGCGAAGGCGTAATCGAGGGCCGGCGTCCCGAAGACCATCGCGTACTCGGAGAACTCCTCGGTGGAGGCGTGGTCAATGTAGATGCCGTCCCAATCGCGCTGGAACCGGCTCTTCCAGGGGCCGTTATCGGCCAGCAGGTGGGGGTAGGGGCGCAGGTAGACCATCAGGCGGAGGCCCAGCTTGTGGGCCGAGGCGATCAGGCGGTCCAGGTCCTTTGCCTCCTCCTCGTTGTAGGGCCGGTAGGTGTGCATCGGCCGGTGGTCGGCCACCCAGTCGTCATGCAGGATCAGGATGTTGGCGCCATCATCCGCCATCCGCTTCAGCGCTTCGTCGGTGGGCAGGAACGGCTTGTCCCCGTGGCGGCCCAGCCAGTGGTAGACCCGGGCGCCGATCAGGCGGCCGCCGGTCACCGCCCGGCCCAGTCCGAGTCCCCAACGGTTGCGGTAGACCGTCCCGGCCGCCGCCTGGATGCCTCCGGCGGCCGCCAGGTTCCAGGTGTGTCCAAATTCCCCGGCCTCGAGCGGCTTCCGCTGGATGTATCCGGTCCCGCCGAGGGCATCCCGGCCTTCGACCCAGAAGTCAACGTGGTTGGTCCAGGGGCGGCCGCCGGCCTCGTCGGCCAGCGAGAAGAGGACATAAGGGTCCGGGTAGCGGACGGCCTTGACCGGTTCCCACTTCGGGGCGTCCCCGGACCAGAGGATCAGGCCGTGCCGGGTAACCTTCTCCCGTCGCAGCGTCGGCTGGGCGCTCTTGTCCAGCCGGAGGCCCAGGCTGGCCGCCTCGACCGCCAGGGCCCGGTTGAACTTCAGTTCCAGGTCGCAGAAGAGCACCCCGTTGCGGTGGAGCGTGAAGGCCTGCCGGGCGCTCACGCCCGGGGCGGTTCCGTCCGGCCCCTTCAGTTCCCCGGCGAAGGTGAATTGTATCTCTTCGCCGCTCTGGTCGGCCGTCCCGGCCCGGAAACTCGCCCCGGTATCGCCGGCCAGGGTGTATTTTTTACCGCCGCTGACGATCTCCAGGGCCGGCAGGGCCGCCCCTTTCGGGAGGATTGACCGCCAGGCAATGCCGTCGTGCAGGAGTATCTCCGAGATCTGGCCGCCCTGGCGGCCGTCCCAGGTGATGCGAAAGAAATCTCCCTCCACGATCCGGCGGCTGCCTTCCGTCTTCTGGTTGAGATTGCCGGCGGCCGCGGCGGCCGGCCGGCCCAGTCCGATCACGCCCGCGGCCAGGCAGGTCAGCACCGATATCCGCAACCATTTGTTTATTCTTTTTTTCATCATGTCCTCCCGGGCGAGTTGAATGATTCGGATTCAGCGGGGGAAGTTTTTTCTTTGACGCCGGGTCCCCGGATCCCGGCGCCGGTCCTCCCCAGTATTTTTTTTCTGGAAAACGGGAAGGCGCCTCCGGTCCTTGATCCGGGCTGGTTCCCAGCATCGCTTCTTTCAACTGCACGCCATCCAGGACGGCCGCGGATTGATCGGGTCGCCGCTAAAGCCGGGCGGCGCCGAAGGTGTCTCCCTGGTTGATATCTCCGGTTTCGAGCCCCTTGCGGAACCAGCGGACCCGCTGTTCGGAGGTGCCGTGGGTAAAGGCGTCCGGCACTACGTAACCCTGTGACTGCTTCATGATCCGGTCGTCTCCGACCGCGCTGGCGGCGTTGAGCCCTTCCTCGATATCCGTCGCTTCGAGGTAATCCGGGATCTGCCTGGCATAGTGGGCCCAGACTCCGGCCAGGAAGTCGGCCTGGAGCTCCAGACGGACCAGGAGCCGGTTGAATTCCTTTTCGCTCATCCGGTTGCGCTGGCTCATGACCTTTTCGTTGATGCCCAGCAGGTTCTGGACGTGGTGGCCGACCTCGTGGGCCAGCACGTAAGCCAGAGCGAAATCACCGGGCGCGTTCAATTGGCGCTGCATCTCCTCGAAGAAGGTCAGGTCGATGTATACCTTGGAATCCGCCGGGGAGTAGAAGGGTCCGGTCGAGGCGCTGGCATAGCCGGCGGCCGTTTCGACCGCGCCCGAGAAGAGAACGAGGGCGGGCTCCTCGTAAGTCAAACCCATCTGCCGGAACTCTTTCTGCCAGACATCCTCGAGGTCGGCCAGGACCGTGGAGACGAACTCCCCCATTTCCTTCTCCGCCTCGGTGAGTTCCTGGCCCGATTCCACCGAGTAGGACGGCGCGCCCTGGAAAATCCGGCCGACCTCGGCCGGGTTGCCGCCCAGGAAGAGGTAGGCGAGGGCGATCAGTACGCCGATGCCGCTCAGTCCGCCTCCGACGCGGAGGGCCCGGTTACCCGACGAACCGCGCAGGTCCTCGACGTTACTGCTCCGGCGCCTTCCCTGCCATCTCATCTTTTGGTCTCCTTTATGCGCATGGTTCGCCCGGCCCTGGTGCCGGCCGGCTTCGTGGATTCCCCGGCCGCCGGCCGGGGATCACCCGAGTCGTTCCCGGGCATTTTTAGAACCCTCGGCCAGGATACCGACCTCTCCAACTCCCACGCAGAGGCGGAACCCCATTTCTACGGCCAGCCGGTAAAGATCCGGCGAAGGCGTGACTACGCCCGCGATCTTGCCGGTTTCTTTCGCCGCCTGCGCGACCTTTTCCATCTCTTTCCGGAAGGTTTCCGGATGGCGGGGCTGGTCCATGGGCATCGAGGCCCGCAAGGCCAGGTCGTCGGCCCCAAAGAGAATGGCATCCACCCCTTGCACGGCCGCTATTTCCCCGGCCTGCTCCAGCCCTTCCGCGGTTTCTATCTGGGCGATCAGCAGGGTGTCTTCGTTGGCCGTGTGTGAATAGGCCCGTCCGTGCATGTCGACCGGTCGGCGGCCCCCGTAACTTCTTTCGCCCAGCGGCGGAAACTTGGCCGCCTGGACGATTGATTCGGCCTGGCGCGCGTTGTTGACCATGGGAACCATGATTCCGGAGGTGTTGGTGTCCAGGGCCAGCCCGATGAAGCCGTAATCATGCGAGGGTACCCTTACCACCGATGGCCGCCGTACGAGTTCGCAGGCCCGGACGCAGCCGAGGATGGAATTATAATCATGCTCTCCGTGCTGGCCGTCGATCCAGATCCAATCCCAATCCCTTCCCACCAGTTCGATAATGCCGGGAACCGGGTAACAGATGGATATTCCCAGGAGCACTCGCTTCCGGGCCAGTTCGTCCTTGATCCTTACCATGGCCATGGCCAGCTCCCAATCCGGTATTATTTTCGGTTTGCCCCGGCGCTTGCCGGGAGCCGCAGCGTCGTTTTAATGATCGCCAATGATCGCTTGCCTTATCAAAAAGACGGACCGGTTCACTTCCCGGTCCGGCCGGTTTCCTGCTCCCGGCGCGCCAGGAGTTCCGCGAGCCCCTTTCGGTAGGCCTCCTGCTTGTCAAGCCCGCCCAGCATGTTATCGTCCAACACCGGGATCTTCTCGCTGAGCCGGAAGACCAGCGTGCCGAGGTTGACCACCGAGCCGTAGTCCAGGCCCAGCAAGCCGAAGACCTTGTTGTTGATCCGTTCCACCTCGGCGACCATGTGCGGGTCCTCGGCGCTCGTGCAGGTATGCCGTTTGCCCCAGATGGAGCCGGTTTCGCTTTCCCGGCGGAACTTGCAGCTCTCGCAGGCATCATCGTGTCCGCGCACGATCTCGATTTCAATTTCCTCCAGCGGGTTCTCCCGGATTTTGCGCTGGATGGACTCGAAGCCGGCCCGGGCGCGGCTCTCCTGGGGTATGCCGCCCCCATAATGGGCCACGATAAAAGTCGGATGATACGGTCTCAGTCGAATACGTACTGGCATGGCACCTCCTTTTTGCCTGAGCGGAATCCGCGGAAAGAATAATATCAGCCGCCGTTTTTGTCAAATGCGGAGCCCCGGCGGTCCAGGGGACGCCTCCTTTCCGGCCGGGCGGCGCTTCCGGAATTCTTGACAAAAAGGTGCCGTTCATTAATAATGAAAAAGAAGTTTGCCGGTGGCTGGATCTTCATTCTTAAAGGGTTTCCCGGGTGGAACCAGGGTCGAAAACAGGTGAAAAAGGCGGTCTTGCTTCTATTTCTGCTGGTCCTGTTCGCCGGCCTCGGGCGGGCGGCCGCCGGTATTGAACCCGGTCCGGAAGTGGTCCTCTGGGCCTGGGAACGGCCCGAAAACCTGCTCTTTCTCAAGGACGGCCGGGTCCGGGTGGCCTTTTACGCCGGGAGCGTCACCTTCGCCGGCTCGCAGACCCTTTTCCTGCCGCGCCGCCAGCCGTTGCTGGTTTTACCGGCCGTCCCCCTGACGGCCGTCTTCCGGATCGAGAACCGTCGGGATTCCCCGCCCGACGCCCGCCAGCTTTCCGAGACGATCGAGATCATCGCCCGGGCGCTTGCCGACCCCCGGATATCCGCCGGCCAGGTTGATTTTGACTGCCGGGCTTCGGACCGGCCCTTCCTGGAGGAACTGCTCCGGGGCTTGAAACGGCGGATTCCGCCCCCGACCTTCCTTTCCATAACCGTGCTGGCCTCCTTGAGCCACTCGGGAAGCTGGATCGACTCCCTGCCCGCGGACGAGGCCGTCCCGATGCTATTCCGGATGGGCCGGGATGATTACCTGGTCAGGCGCCGGCTGGCGGGGCGTTCCTTCATGCGGGCCGCCGCCTGCCGGCAAGCGGTCGGCCTTTCCCTGGACGAGCCCTGGCCGCCGGCCGAGTACATTGAAAAACGCCGGATCTACCTCTTCAATCCGCGGCCCTGGACCGGCGACGATCTTTCCCGGGCCCTGGAAAACATCCGGCGCCACCTGAAGGAGGCCGAGTCCCCATGAAAGTTTCTTGCGCGAAGGCGGGTCTTCTGCTGCTCCTGGTTCTCGGGCTGACGGCCTCCGGGCACCGGCCTGCCCCTTCTTCCCCGATTACCTTTACACGCCCGAAGACATCTCCGAGGCCGGCTCCCCCTACGGGTACGACCGGACTTTTTCGGCCGATGCCCCGGGAATCATCTCTCCCGCCTGGCGTATTTCGGCGCTTTACGAGGCCTACCGGGGGCTTACCGGCCGCCGGCCGCTGGAAACGCTCCCGGCCGCGCCGGTTGAGGCGGCGGCCGATCCGGCCGACTGGCTGGCCGCCCGCAAAGCGGTTACGGACGGAAGCGTTGAACTCCGGGTCTGGGCCGAAGGCGAGAATTACGCCTCCTACCAGAATTACCTGGCCGACGCCTTTGCCGTGGCCGTCCGCACCCTGGCCGAGCGTAAAAAGGTCTTCACGGAAGCGGAACTGGGCCTCTGGCTCGAAGGGCAGGACGAGGTCTTCGGAAGCGCCCCGGGCCGCCTCTTCGATGCGGACCTGGACCGGTCCGTCACCAACCCGCTCCTCAAGCAGGACCGCGAGTACCAGCGGGCCGCCGCCTGCTTCTACCGGAGCCGGTACGCCGAGGCGGAGCGGCGTTTCCGGGAGATCGCCGGTAATCCCGGCCACCCCTGGCGGGCTTACGCGGCCCTGGCGGTCGGGAGGAGCCTGATCCGCCGGGCTTACCTGGAATACGAAGCCGAATGGAAGCGGTCCGGGGGCGGCGGCGAGGGGACGGCCAGGGCGCTCGCGGTCAGGGACGGGTGGCTGCTTAAGGCCCGGCTGCAGTTGGAAAGCATCCTGGCGGACGGGACCTTGACGCCGGTCCATCCCTCGGCCCGGCGTCTCCTGAATTACATCCAATTCCGGCTGGAGCCGACGGAGCGGCTGCTGGCGGCCGAACGGGCGCTCCTCCTCTCCGAGGATGCCGCCGAGATAAGGGTCAACCTGCAGGATTTCGCCCTCCTGTACGGACTTCAGCCGGAGGGCTTCCTCCAGGACAAGGGCGGAGATTTCTCCCGCTGGCTCCTGGCCTGGCGGCGGCCGGGCGGCGAAGCGGCGGCGTCGGCCGCGGAGAGTTACCGCCAAAGCCGCTCACTGCCCTGGCTGCTCGCCGCCTTGAAATCAGCCGCCCGGGGCGGCCCCTGCCCCGAAGAGATTCTCAAGGCGGCCGCGGAGATTCCCGCCGGCGCGCCGGGCTACCTGAGCGGAAAGTACTACCATCTTTCGGCCCGGATCAAGGCCGGCGGCGACCGGAAAGAGATCGCCGGGGAACTGGACTCGCTGCTCAAGACGATTGACCCGGGAAAACAGCCGGCGGCCTGGAACTGCTTTGCCGACCTGCGCCTGCTCGTTTCCGACGGCCTGGAGGAGTTCCTGAATCACTCCCTCCGGAAGGTGGCGGCCGTGAGCGAAATTGATGCCATTTACACCCCCTTCCCCGGGAACGAGTGGCTGCTTGACCGGAAGGTCCAGGCCTTTTTCAACTGCCGGCTCCCGCTCGACGGCTGGGTCAACCTGGCCCGGCGCGAAGAACTCTTTACCTCGCGGATACGGAGACAGCTCCGCCTCACCACCTTCCTGAGGGCGCTCCTCCTCGAGGATTCCGGGGCCGCGGCAGAAATCGGGCTGATCCTTTCCCGCAGTGACCCGGAGTTCAAGGCGGCCCTAGCCCCCTTCCTGGCAGCGCGGACCGCCGCTCAAAAGAGGTTCGAGGCGGCCCTCTTCATCCTCAGGCACCCCCGTTTGAATACCGTCCTCGACCCGGCCTCCGACGAGATCATCGTCAACAACCTGCCCGTTGACCGGCGGGACGCCTATCGCCGGAACTGGTGGGAGGCCGGTGACCTCTTCGGCGGTTATCGGGACAACGCCACCTACGCCCTCCCGAATCCCGCCGCTTATCTGCCGGAAACTTCCCTGAAGAAGGCCGAGGCGGAGAACCGGATCCTGCGTGCCATCGTCGCGCCGAATTACCTGGCCGGGCTCGTCACCCGGTACGCCGGGGAGAACCCGCCGGAGGCGCGGGTGGCGGAGGCGCTGCACCTGGCGGTGAACGCGACCCGGTACGCCGCCTTCAAGGACGAGGCCACCAGCCGCTATTCGCGTGCCGCCTTCACCATCCTGCACAAGCAATACCCGCGCAGTCCCTGGGCCGCCCGGACCCCTTACTGGTATTGAGTGGGTTTGAAGCCGTCCGGGCCGAATCGGTCCGGCGGCCAGCCGCTTCCTGGCGTTGGGGGAGGTTTCAATATAAAGGGGATGCGAGGGGAGGGAAGAGTACCGGAGAGCCTTGTGCCGGAAATGATTTGGAAAGGATAAGGCGGCTGCGTGACCCGGGCGCCCCTCATTATTGAATATAAGCTTTTTTGAACCCGGTTTCAGTACAGGTACACCCTTGATTCTCCGTCCCCGGGCTTTATCGCTATGTAGTACTTTCCATCAAAAGACAAATTTCGAATGTCATTCGCGGGAATCCTGGCCGGCACTGCCCTGGCTGTTTGGGCGTCTATTTTTCTTGCGTTTTAAGAGTCATGGAGTTCCAATCCACACTGCCGATGATGCCGGTTTGACGGGGCGGACAGGTTTCTCTATTTGTCGGCCGCCGGGTCAGCGACAATCTGTCAAACGGAATTCGAGGGGTTTGTATTTGAAGACACTGTAACCGTTCGCGCGCGGTTGATCATCCGCTTGATCTGCGACGAGATGTTGATGGGATAAATGTTGATATCAGGATGATCCTGACGGAAAACGCGGAAGATTTCATCCGCAAAAGCCTGACCGATAGTCGAGACGCCCTTGAAATCGAGGATGATCTCCCCGAACCGTTCAAACCTGGAGAGCAGGCGTTTTGCCTGAGATCGCGATACGAGGTTTTCATTTCCATACCGGGCCAGCCTGACAGGCACATGAGTTTTGAAGAAACCAAAGTCGTCCTTGCTTGAAGAGAACTTGTTGAAGACCGTTTGCACTGTTCGAGTAGACAGGGGGTCGATGATCATTTCGACCAATGTGCCAACAATCGGTTTTTCATCTTCGAGCAACCAATCGTCGCCCTCTGCCCGATGGGCGAAGTAAAGTTTTTCGGAAAGGATGGAGAACCGGTCAAACATGCGAGAGGTGAAGAAGATGCCTTCCCCGGTGTGGCGTTGCGGGTCGGTTGTTAACTTGCCTTTTGTCAGTTCAAGTATTGCATCGCGTGGGTCGTTTAATTTAAATGTTTTTTGTATTTTGTTGAAGATGCCAACCCCGAAATCGATAACCGCCATTTTTATCCGGCCAGGAAAATAGTTGAGTCTCGCATTGGCGGCTGACGATTCCGAGTGATCTATTACATTTCGCAGCATCTCCGTGAAGCCGTACTGGCAAATTTCCAACACATTGCTTCGGATGCCCTCAAGGGCAGGCCTGATGTGTTGTCGCCAGACAACATCCTCTTCAAGAGAGGGTGACACTGTGAGGGGAATTTCAATTTTGGCAATGGGGATAACGGTGTACTGCCGGTTTCGAGTTTTGCCCTGAATCTGAATCTTTCCTTCGGCCTGGAGATTGTGGACGTGGCGAAGTATTGCCTGTCTGGTGACACCGAAATGCGTGGCTGTTTCGGAGACAATTCCACGTTTATTGTCATTGATGCCTTGGATCAGGAACGTCCGTATCTCATCGGATTTCCGAGGGTTCATTGACAACCTCACTCACGTTAATTGTGTATTTTATATGAAAACATTATAAACCAAGTCGATTGCAATTGTCAACTTTAATGAAGGTCAAAGGAAACAGTTTTGCTTTCAAAAGACATGTGACGAAAAGGGTTTGGAGATGGCGGTAGAACTTGAATTTTCAAAAAATCAGGTCTTCGGTTCGGCCTCTTCGGCCGCCGCGCGCGCATCCAGGGTGCAGCGCCTGGTAAGGCAGATTTCATTCTCGCACGATTCGAATTGAATGGTCGCGTGCACTATCCGGTAGCGGTGGCGTAATTCCCGGCGGATACACGCCAGCAGTTCGTTGTTCAGTTGCGGCTGGTCAAGTACAATATGGGCTGTCAGGGCGATGTCGGTTGTGCTGAGTCCCCAAACATGCAGGTGATGGACATCTTTTACATTCGGAAGGGCGGCCAGGTACTGGCGGACGGCTTCGGTATCCACTTCTTCCGGCACGGCGTCGAGCGCAAGGTTTACCGACTCGCGCAGCAGGCCCCAGGTGCTGATGAAGATTGCAGCCGCGATCAGGAGGCTCACGACCGGATCAATCCACTGCTTGCCGGTCAGGGCGATCAGCAGGCCGGCCAGGACGACTCCGGCCGACAACCCGGCATCCGCCGACATATGTAGAAATGCCCCCCGAATGTTGAGGTCTGCCCGGCCGCGCAGAAACAATAGCGCGGTAAACATATTAATCACGACACCAGCCGAAGCCACCCACATCACCATTCCCGTATGCACGAGGGCGGGCTTCCCGAATCGGCGGATGGCCTCTAACGCAATTGCGCCGACGCTGACAAGCAGGAAAAGGGCATTGAAGAGCGCTGCCAGCACCGATGATTTCCGCAGCCCGTAGGAGTGGCGCCGGGTCGGCCGCCATTGGGAGAGGTAATTGGCGCCCCAGGCGACCAGGAGGCCTATGACATCACTGAGGTTATGGCCGGCATCGGCCAGAAGGGCAAGCGAGTTGGCCAGAAACCCGAAGACCGCTTCAATGGCGACGAAGGCCGCGTTGAGGATTACGCCGATGGCAAAGGCGCGGTTGAAGTCAACCGGATGGTGATCATGATGATGTTCGTGGTGCTCCATTAGGTTCTCCCGAATGGCGGGGACGACCGGGAACTCTCTCGGTAACGCTGAAAAATCGGGTGGAAAGGCCGGAGTTTGGATGCCGCTCGGCCTTGGGCTGTTAATTTTTTGACCCGAGGCCCCGTCGTCCGGTCGATTTTTGCCTTGCACACCCCACTTTTATTCTAATCATTCCGGCGCGAGTGTCAATCCCGGGGGGATGGCAAGAGGGGAGGGGAGAGCGAAGGGATTGGTGGCGCAGAAGATTGTGAATGTGGCGGAGGTTGAAAGATTCGTCTGAAAATCCAGGCGAGCACCTTTTGGGTCCCCTTCGACGAGCTCAGGGAAGGCTGTCGGAACCCGTTTCGTTGCCGGGCCGCTGTTTTTCGCCGGATTGCGTATGGCGCCAAGTTATTCAATACGGTGACTGTTGTTTCGATCGCCGACTCTCTTGAGAACCGGCCTGGCGGCGCTCAACAAGAAAAATCGAAAAGTCCAGGTTCTATTCATAACGCAAGGCCTCAATCGGATTCAGGCGGGCAGCCTTGAGCGCCGGGAAGTATCCGAAGATGATGCCCACGGCCACCGAAAAAAGAAACGAAAGCGCGATGATGCCGAAGCTGAACACGTAGGGCACTTGCAGCAGATTGGCGAGCCAGAGGGATATGGCGAGAGCCAGCGTAATACCGCACAGACCGCCGAAGGAAGAAAGGATCACTGCTTCAACGAGGAACTGAAAGAGGACCTCGCGTTCCAGCGCGCCGATGGCGAGCCGGGTGCCGATTTCCCGGGTGCGCTCGGTGACCGAGACAAGCATGATATTCATGATGCCGATGCCTCCCACAAGGAGGCTGACCGCCGCAACAGCGGCCAGCAGGGAGGTGAGCATCTTCGTGGTGCTGGTGAGCGTTTCCGCGATCTCCTTCGTGTCCATGACGTTGAAATCGTCTTCCTTACCCGCGACAATATGACGGCGTTCACGCATGAGCCACTCGATATCGCGCTGTACTCGTGAAGTTGAAGCCCCGTCCTGGACCGAGACGATGATCATGTTGACGTCCTGGTTGCCGGCCACCCGCCGCTGGAACGTACGCAACGGAATGATGACAGTGTCATCCTGGTCCATACCCATTCCGGTTTGCCCCTTGGCCTGGAGCAGGCCGATCACTTCGAACGATATCTTCCCCAGCCGAATTTTCGCTCCCAGGGGATCTTGCCCACCGAACAGATTCTTCCGCACCGTTGCTCCGAGTATGCAGACCGCCGCGCCCGCTCGCATCTCGCTTTCGCTGAATTGCCTGCCCTCGCTGATGGACCGGTTAGTAATTTCCAGGTAATCGTTTTCCGTGCCCGTCACCGACGTCGACCAGTTTTCGTTGCCGTAAATTGCCGTGAGGGATCGGGAAGCGTTTGGCGCCGCTCCGGCAACCGAGGAAATCTCCGAGGTAATGGCTTCGGCATCCTGTACCTTAAACGGTGAGGCGGTCGATTGGCCCGGCCCCATTCTTTTTCCTGCGCTGACCATCAAAAGGTTGCTGCCCATGTTCGCGATCTGCTTGGTTACCTGTGCGGTCGTGCCATTCCCGAGCGTCACCAGGATGATCACGGACGCCACGCCTATAACTATGCCGAGGATGGTCAGGAAGGAGCGCATCAGGTTGCGTTTGATGGCGCCCAGAGCGAGAATAAGCGCGTTCAATAACATTCTTCTGTTCTCCGGTTCGGCTCGTCCGACTCGACCGCGCCATCAAGAAAATGGATGGTGCGTTTCGCATATCGGGCCATATCCAATTCGTGGGTCACCATAACTATGGTGATGCCTCGGTCCCGGTTCAGCTGCGCAAGCAATTTCATGATCTCATGACTCCTGGTCGTATCCAGGTTGCCCGTTGGCTCGTCCGCCATGAGCAGGGCGGGTTCAGTGACAATTGCGCGCGCGATTGCAACCCGCTGTTGCTGCCCCCCGGAAAGTTCACCCGGAGTGTGGGATTCCCACCCCTTGAGGCCTACGGCTTCGAGAGCGCGACCCGCACGGAGATGTCTCTCGTGTGCGCGGACCCCGCGGTAGACCAGGGATAATTTTACGTTATCCAGCGCCGAAGTCCGATTAAGCAGATTAAACCCCTGAAAGATGAAGCCGAAATAATGACGCCGTAACATTGCGCGTTGGTTGCGCGACAGCTTTTCGACCTCGATCCCCTGGAAGAGATACGCACCAGAAGTAGGCGCGTCCAGGCATCCGAGTATGTTGAGGCAGGTGGATTTCCCGGAGCCGCTCGGACCCATTACCGCGACGAAATCCCCCGGCTCAACGCGCATGTTCACGTTGCGCATGGCGTGAACGGCCGCCTGGCCGGCTCCGTATGTTTTGGTCACGCTCTGCAATTCGACAAAGGTTGTCTGGGGCGCGCCGATGGGATCGGTCATCCTTGCTTCCCCGTAGTTATGGTGTCAACTATTATCGCTGTCCCTGGTTCCAGGCCGCCATCTAATATCTCGGTCATGGCACCGCTGGTGGAACCTGCGGTGACTGTTACCGCAACCGGCTTCCCGTCCTTCAATATGTAAAGGGTTTTTTTGGTCCGGTCGGCATTCTCGTTATTCGCTCCATTAGAGGAGGACATTGGGGGCGGGTGAGGCAGCATCGCGCTCATCACTCCTCCGCCGGAAGCGGGTTTCTTTGTTTCCTGCACCGGCGGAGCGAAACGGAAGGCGCCGTTGGGTACCAAAAGAGCCTTCTCAACTCTCTTGACGGTGATGACGGCCGTAGCTGTCATTCCAGGCCGCAAGGCAAGATCCGGATTGTTCACTTTCAGGACCGTCGTATAGGTGACGACCCCGTTGACCGTCTTGGAGTTATAGCGGGCCTGTGTGATCCGCGCTTCAAAGGTGCGATTCGGGTAGGCGTCGACGCTGAAAACCGCGGACTGCCCCTTTTTCACCTGTCCGATATCCGCTTCATCAACATCCACTTGTAACTCCATCTGAGTCAAATCCTGGGCCAGGACGAAAAGTTCAGGGGTCTGAAAGGAGGCGACCACGGTCTGGCCCGGGTCCACGTCGCGGGAAAGAACGATACCGTCTATGGGGGCGCGGATGATCGCCTTGGAGAGATCCGTTTCGTTGACCTGGAGCGTAGCCTGGGCCTGAGACACTGAGGCCCGGGCGCCGGCTTCCTCGGCTTTTGCCCGCTCGAACGCGGCTTTCGCCGCCTCGAGTTCCGCCTGCGACGGAATCTTGTTGTCGCTCAGTTTCTGCACCTTTTGAAGCTGTCCGAGCTTGCTGAGGGTTTCCGCGACGGTCGCTTGCGTTTGCAGGACTTTCGCTTCGGCCGATTTCAGGGCGGCTTTTGTCTGCGTTACCTGAGCTTCGAGTTTCGACGTGTCGACCCTGGCCAAGACCTGTCCGGTTTTCACGTTGTCGTTGTAATCCACCTCCACGCTCTTTATGATGCCAGACAGTTCGCTGCCCACCTGTACCGTTTTCGTTGGCTGGAGCGTGCCGGTGGCCGTGACGGTGACTTCAAGATCCCCTCGGGTGGCCGCCTGTGTCTTATACCGTACCGGGTTGGATCTGCCGGCCTTCTGTCGGGTGCTTGCGACTCCGGCGACGATTACGAGCAGGACCGTGACCGAAGCTGCCGTAAGCCACTTTTTCCAGCGGCCGCCTCTGACGGAGGCCTTGTCAATCTTTAGGATTTTTGCGATGTCGGATTCCGGATGATTTCCTGTTTCCATTCCATGCTCCGTTGTTAGGAATCACTTTCCGGCGTCTGACGATAAAGAAGTCCAGCCGCCACCGAGGGTTTTGTAGAGTCGAATCGTACATGATGCCGCTGCTCCATCGCTCTGGACCAGCTTTTCCTGAAACGACAACAGCGATCGTTGTGCATCCAGCACGTCATTGAAACCGATCAGGCCTGACTGGTATTTGTTCAGGGCCAGGTCAACGGCTTTTTGCGCCGCTTGCGCACAGGCTTGCAGGTTGGCCCGGGTGCGCTGCTCTTCGGAAAAAGCCGTGAGCGCGTTTTCAACCTCTTCAAGCGCGTTGAGAACGGTTGTTTTGTACTGAATAAGATACTGTTCCTTGACGGCTTCCCGGATCTTTACGCCCTGGCGAACGGAACCGGCATTGAAAAGCGGAAGAGAAATTCGAGATCCGGCGCTGGAAGTCCGGCTTCCTGAACCGAAGAGGGTTTCCGCAGAAATCCCGAGCAGGCCGCTGAGGTTGAATTTGGGATACAAATCCGCCATGGCCACCCCGACCTTTGCCGTTTGCGCCGCCAGTTCGCGTTCCGCCCGTCTTATGTCCGGCCGTTGCCGCACAATATCGGCGGGGATTCCGATGGCGATTTCCAAGGGGACCGCGGGTATGGGTTTCCGGGTCTCTAATTCCTTGTGGATTTCACCCGGTTGTTCACCCAGAAGCACTGCAATACGGTTCAGGGTTTCTTCCAGCCCGGCACGAAGCGCCGGTATCTGCGAACGGGTGTTCTCCAGGTTATAAAGGGCCTGCTGTACTGCCAATCCGTCGCTCAGCCCCGCCTGATAACGCCACTCGGCCAGTTTGTAGGACTCGTTTTGCTGCTCAAGATTTTTTTCCGCGGTAAGAAGCCTGGCCTGATAAGTGCGTACGTCGATATAATTCAAGGCCACTTCCGCCTGGAGAGAAACCAGCAGGTCGTGCAAGTCCTCCCAGGTTGCCTGCAGTTCCGCTTCGCTTGATTCCACGGTCCGGCGGGTGCCTCCGAAAATATCCAGTTCCCAGCCTGCGTCAAAATCCACCGAGTAAAGCGTATTAGTTCGGGTCGCTTCTGCGCTGCTGTCTGCGCGACTCCAATTCGTTGAACCGCTGCCGTTCAGGGTGGGGGAAAGGCCGGCCCTGGCTATTCCCCTGCGAGCACGCGCCTCGTGGATGCGCGCCGAGGCTTTCTTCAGGTCGAGATTGCCGGCAATGGCGCGTTCCATCAGAGAAGATAATTCCGCATCGTCGAATCTTGCCCACCACTCCGCCATGGTTTTCGGGTCGCTTTTCTCTGAAGATAGGCCATTCTGTATCTGGATATGCCAGGTTGCGGGAACCGCGGTCTCCGGCCGGACATAGTCGGGACCAACGGTCGCGCATCCTGAAAGCAATAAGACCCCGGCAACAAGCGACAAACCGGCAGTGGACCGAAGGCAATCTGTCTTCATAAAGATTCCTCATTCACAAAAACACGAATGAAAACGGTTCCTTTTACCGGGAGGCCGCTTTTTTCAGATTCGTTACGTGTTCTTCGAAGAACTTCAAGAACTTGCTGAATTCGGCCTCGGGCATAATGTTAATCATCCTGTCTTGATGGGGTGGCCCGGAAATAATGATTACATTGTCGCCTGGTTTGATACCCATTGCCTTTCTTGCCTCCGCCGGAATGACGATCTGTCCTTTGGTGCCCACGGGAACCTTGCCGTAGAACTTCGGGAATCCGCTCATTTCCGTCCCCCCTGGTTGTTTTCTCCTAATGCTTTCCCGGTATAATTTGAATGCTTCGTATGAAATGTATTACTATTTATACAAATAATACCTCAAGCGAAGGTTAATTGTCAAGCAGGTGAATCAAAAGTGTTTCAAACCCCGTTAAAGACGGGTACAGTCTGTGGGAAAAGGTCAACTCGGTCCGGCTCGATCGGCTGGAGGCATTGGACGACGCCGGCGCTATCGTTTCTCAAGAATCCTTTTGAGCTGATCGATAACCGCTTTTTCCCAGTATTTCATCGAATACCAGCGCAGCAGCGGCACGGCGATTATGCGCAGCCACCCTTTATGAACGGTGACCTGATAGGTATAGTCAATCAAGGTTCCTTGGGCGTGTTCGGAAAGCAGCAGCTCTTCATGGCCGGAAGTCCCGAACTGGTAACTGTCATTATCTGAGATGAAGCCCTTCCCCGGCAGGATTTGAGTCTTCATCCTCACCTGGAATTTTTTTCCGAAGGATCTTACGGTGGCCTCCATCTCCAGGCAATTTCCTTTCCGCTTGTTAATCCGCACTGCTTCGGCGACCTCCGGGAAATGCTCCGGGAATCTTTCGAAGTCGGTCAGAATCCTGAAGACAGCATCTACGGGGGCCTGAACGACCCATTGATTGCGAAGCGTTATCCCGTTCATATATATTATTTTACAACAGACTTGCTGAAAAGCGGCCAGGACAATGCCTGGGAGAAGGTAGAAGAGGGGGGAGGAGAAACGCCTATATCGAGGGTTTCAACGGTCGACTGCGAGATGAACTGACCTTCCCCCATAGTCTGTACCAGTCTTTAGTAGAGTGTGAAACACTCCCGCGCGGCTGAAATTTCTATCTGCTTGGCAAACTTTCCAGGTGGCAATCCTCCAAGTGCACTAT
>Ga0116142_10002233_pt1 | contig 21410 bp, 15 predicted proteins | sample AD_UKC033_MetaG_FD_89785 | JGI IMG/M metagenome (GOLD analysis project Ga0116142, IMG submission 89785) | Active sludge microbial communities of municipal wastewater-treating anaerobic digesters from USA - AD_UKC033_MetaG | ecosystem: Engineered > Bioreactor > Anaerobic > Digestate | place: USA... | reverse complement strand
TTGCTACGAGATGGCGCGCATCGCGCAGACGATGTGCGAACTGTTCCCCGAGATGGACCGTGACATGCTCTTGAGCGCCGTCTTCTTCCATGATCTCGGCAAACTGAACGAGATGTCGCAAGACCTCTTCGTCGATTACACCACGGAAGGCAAGCTGATCGGTCACGTGCAAATCGGCGTGGACATGGTCCAGGACCGCATCCGCGAAATCGAGGGGTTCCCGTCCAACCTGCGCATGGAACTCATACACTGCGTCCTGTCGCATCACGGCGAGTACGTCAACGGCGCGCCGGTCCTGCCGAAGACGCTCGAAGCCATCGCCCTTTACCACATCGACAACCTCGACGCCCAGACCTCCGCCGTCGCCCGCGTTATCGAGGAAACGCGCGGCAAACGCCAGACCTGGTCGGACTTCCTGCCGCTCATCAACCGGGTTATCTACGCCAAGGAACGGTAGGTTCGGGCGATAATGCGGGCGCAAGTGCGCTGCTTTCGCCAGGATGACCTTTGCCCCGCCCATGGAGTACACTTGCACCTCGTATGACTTGTCCCGTCGGGGAAAGTCGCGAACAGCGAGGGAGTTACCATCATGCGGCGTTCATCACGATTCCTGTTCCTGGTAGGGGTGTTTGCGTTCTTCCTGCTTCCCGTGTTTGCGCGGGCGGACGTGCAACTCGGCGTGCATTCCGCCGTGACGCCGGAGCCGCGCGAGGACGACTGGTGGGTAAAGCGGTTCGAGGCGATGAACGCCCGCGTCGCGCAGGGGAACGTGGACCTGATTTTCATCGGCGATTCGATCACGCAGGGCTGGGAAGGCTCCGGCAAGCCGGTCTGGGAGGCTTATTACGGCGACCGGAACGCCGTGAATCTTGGGATCAGCGGCGACCGCACGGAGCACGTCCTTTGGCGTCTCGAAAACGGCAACATCGCGGGTATCGCGCCGAAGGCCGCCGTCATCCACATTGGCACCAACAATCACCAGAAGAACAGTGCCGGGGAAATCGCCGAAGGCGTCACCGCCATTGTCGAAATGCTCCGCGCACGGCTGCCGGAAACGAAGATATTGCTGCTCGCGGTCTTCCCGCGCGCGGACAAACCGCAGGAAATCCGGGACAAACTCGCGGAAGCAAACCGGACGCTCGCCGGCCTCGATGACGGCGACCGGGTGCGCTTCCTCGATATCGGGCGCTGGTTCCTGACGGATCAAGGCGAGTTGACGAAGGACGTGATGCCGGACCTGCTGCATTTGAGCGAGGAAGGTTACTGGCGTTGGGCGCGGGCCATCGAACCGACCTTGGCGGAGCTTCTTGGCGCGCCGGACAACACGCCGCCGAAAGGCTTTGTCGCGTTGTTTAGCGGGGAGGACCTGAGCGGCTGGAAGGGGCTTGTCGAGGACCCGGAGAAACGGGCCAAGATGCCGCCCGAGGAACTTGCCGCCGCGCAAGGCAAGGCGGACGACCTCATGCGCGCGCACTGGAACATCGTTGATGGCGCGTTGGCCTACGATGGCCAGGGCAACAGTCTGTGCACCGCGCGCGACTACGAAGACTTCGAGATGCTCGTGGATTGGAAGATCGGCCCGGATGGCGACAGCGGCATCTACTTGCGCGGATCGCCGCAGGTGCAGATTTGGGACCCGGCCCGCTGGCCCCAGGGTTCCGGCGGCCTCTACAACAACAAGGAGAACCCGAGCGACCCGCTGGTGTGCGCGGACCGGCCCATCGGCGAATGGAACCGCTTCCGTATTCTCATGATCGGCGAGAAGGTCACCATCTACCTGAACGGCAAGCTGGCGGTGGACAACGTGGTCCTCGAAAACTACTGGGACCGGAGCAAGCCCATCTACCCGAGCGGGCAAATCGAGTTGCAGCACCATAATTCGCCGCTGTGGTTCAAGAACATCTACATCCGCGAGATTCCGCGCGGCGAAGGCTGGCGCGACCTCTTCAACGGGCGCGACCTGAGCGGTTGGGAACAGGTCGGCGGCGACGCGCCCTGCTGGAAGGTCGAGAACGGCCAACTGTACACGGACGGCGCGGAAGGCTGTGGCTGGCTCTCGACCACCGAGGAATTCAGCGACTTCGAACTCGAACTCGAATTCCGCGTGCCGGTGAACGGCAACAGCGGCGTGTTCATTCGCGCGCCGCGCGAGGGCAATCCCGCTTTCGAGGGCAGTGAAATTCAGATTCTGGACGACTACGGCCCGGACTACGCGGAACTCAAGCCGTGGCAGTTCTGCGGCAGTGTCTACGCGACGGTCGCGCCGAGCCGGCGCGTCACGCTCCCGGCGAACACGTGGCAGAAGATGCGCATCCGCTGCGAAGGGCCGCGCGTCAACGTCTGGCTCAACTGCTGCACCATCGTGGACGCCGACCTGAGCGAACACCTCGACAAGCTGCCGGACCATCCCGGCCTGACGCGTACCGGCGGCTTCATCGGCCTGCAAAACCACGGTTCGCGCCTCGATTTCCGCAACGTCCGCATTCGTCCGTTGAATTGAGGCTGAGTGGAAGAAGAAGGAGTATCCGCCATGCCCGAGTATTTCCCTGAAGTCAAGGCGATCAAGTACGAAGGCCCCGACTCGCGGAACCCGCTTGCGTTCCGCCACTACAACCCGAAGCAGAAGGTGCTCGGCAAAACCATGGCCGAACATCTCCGTTTCGCCGTGTGCTACTGGCACACCTTCAAGAACCTCGGCGGCGACATGTTCGGCGTGCCGACCATCGTCCGGTCTTACGCGCAAGGGTCCGACCCGATGGTTATCGCCGATCAGACGATGCGCGCCGCCTTCGAATTCTTCACGAAACTCGGCGTCGGCTTCTGGTGTTTCCACGACACCGACATCGCGCCCGAGGCGGATACGCTCGCCGAGACCAACAAGCGCCTGGACCGCATCGTCAAGCTGGCGAAAAGCCTTCAGAACGACACGGGCGTAAAACTGCTCTGGGGCACGTGCAACCTGTTCTCCCATCCCCGCTTCATGTCCGGCGCCGCTACGAATCCGTCGCCGGACGTGTTCGCCTACGCCGCCACGAAGGTAAAGAAAGCCCTGGAGATTACCAGATACCTGGACGGCGCGGGCTACGTGTTCTGGGGCGGCCGCGAAGGCTACGAAACGCTCCTGAACACCGATATGAAGCGCGAATTGGACCACCTGGCCCGGTTCCTGCACCTCGCGGTGGACTATAAGAAACAGATTCGCTTCAAGGGGCAATTCTATATCGAGCCGAAACCGAAGGAGCCGACAAAACACCAATACGACTTTGACGCCGCCAGTTGCCACGCCTTCCTGCAACAGTACGGCCTTGTGGGCCACCTCAAACTGAACATCGAGGCGAACCACGCCACGCTCGCGGGCCACGCCTTTATCCATGAACTGGCGTATTGCGTCGCGAACGGCATTCTCGGCAGCGTCGACGCCAACCGCGGCGACGAATTGCTCGGCTGGGACACGGACCAGTTCCCGACGAACCTCTACGACACCACGCTGGCCATGTACTACATTCTCAAGGGCGGCGGCTTTACCACGGGCGGCCTGAACTTCGACGCCCACGTGCGCCGGCAGTCCATCGACCCCGTGGACCTCTTCCACGCGCACGTCGGCGCGATGGACGCCTTCGCGCGGGGACTCAAGATCGCCGCGCGGCTGCTCAAAGACCGGCCATTCGAGAAGTTCATCGCCCGGCGCTACGCCGGATGGGACGGCGGCATCGGCAAGCAGATCGAGCAGGGCAAGGCGGGCTTTGCGGAACTTGAAGCCTACACGATGAAGCGCGGCGAGCCGAAGACCGTCAGCGGGCGCCAGGAGATGCTCGAAAACATCCTGAACGACTACATCGCGTAGTCGTCCGTCAGCCGATTACCTCGTCGTTCGCGGCGCGGCCCGTGAGATACGGGCGGAGAAGCGCGGCCCAGCGGCCCACGCGGTCCACGGTCAAGTCGCTCTGGTTCTCCTCGTCGATGACCAGACCGACGAAATGATCGCCTTCCAGCGCGGCGGAGTACGCGAAATCGTAGCCGTCCGCGGGCCACGCGCCGATGATTTCCGCGCCGCGCTCCCGTGCCGTATCATGCAGGATGCGCAGCGCGTTGACAAACAGCCCCGAGAATGCCTTGGCGTCGCCCAGCCCGAACAGCGCCACTTTCTTCCCGCGAAGGTCCAGTCCGTCCATCTGCGGCAGGAAATGCGCCCAATCCCGCTGCAATGCACCCCGTTCCCAGGTGGACACGCCGAGAATAAGGACATCCGCGTCCTGGAGGTCTCTCGTGGAGGCAACGGCGATGTTGTTCACGTCGCTCAGGAGGTCGCCCAAGGCGGCCTTGATAAGGTGGGCAGCGCTCTGCGTGTTGCCGTTAGTGCTACCGTAGAAGAGCTTTACGACCGCCATATGACCCGCTCCGTGGCAGTCCCAACGCCCCGCACAGGTAAGAGTAGCAGGCGCCGCCCCGGTCCTGCAAACAGAGCGTCGCGGAAAGCCGTCGCCGACTCGAAAACCGCCATATCGGCGGGAGCTAATCTCCGCCTGTATACGTGTTTGAACCAAACGCCGCGAAAAGGCATTTCAGGTTCGTACAACACACGTCCTGGGATGTGCGCGAATCTTACTGGATTCCCGCTTTCGCGGGAATGACGGATACGGCGTATCTGCTCCGCTATGTCGTCATTCCCGCGAAAGCGGGAATCCAGAATCCGCTCTCGGCGGACCGCAACACGCGTCTTCGCCGAACATGAATGTCGCGGGTCGTCTTGTCTTGGAATCGTCAGCCGCCGGATTGCTCGATCGCGATGATTTTCCAGTCGCCGGCGCGCGGCGCGAACGTGAGATCGAGCGTTATCGACCCGAACGCGCCGTACAGGGTCACGGGGCACACCAGCACCTTGTCCGGCTCGACCGTGAATTCCGTCTCGGCAACATCGACTTCGAGGTCTTCGAGGTATCCCATATCCTTCGCCTGGGTGAGAAACTCCTCGATTCCCGCCTTGTCGGTATTGTCGATGCCCACGGCATCGTCCGCGAACAGGGCCACGACGGCCTCGATATCCTGCGCCTCGAAGGCCGCTTTAAGTTTGAGCCCCTGCTCACGGACCTGATCGATCACCGCTTGTTGCGCGGGCGACACGGACGCCGCCGCGTCCGGCTCGACCGTGGCCGCTTCCTCGATGGCGGGCTCTTCGACCGCGGGCGCGGCCTCTTCCACAGGCGCCGGGGTCTCGACTATCTCCTCGACCGCGGCGGCGGGCTCAGCTTCCGTTACAGGCATTTCAGGATGGAAGAAGAGGATGAACGCCACGGCGCACGCGATGGTCAGCACGCACGGGATAAGGAAGATGGGCCGCCACCGGAATTTGCCTTCGGGCGTCTTGAACACATCGAGGATTATCCCCGTGAACTGCGTGCCGATGAAGTTGCCCAACCCGAGGGTCACGACGACGATAAGCGCTTGCGCGGAACCCCGGATGTCCGGCGGCGCGACCTTGTCCACGAATATCTGGCCGGCGAAGAAGAAGAAGGTGTAGCCGATACCGTGGAACCCGAGCGATGCTATCACGAGCCAGATGGGCCGCATGATGGCGAAGATAATGTAGCGCAGCGGCCAGGCGACCACGCCCAGCACCAGCACCCAGACGATGCCCAGATGCTTCAGCCCGAGCGGGAGCAGAATCGCCATGCCGACAATCTCGCACAACTGGGCAATCGTCATCACCGCCGGCACATTGTGATTCTTCACGCCGATGTCTTCGAGGAACGGCGCCGTCGGCACGTAATAGAACTGCAATTCCGTCGTGACCACGAACTAAATCACCAGGAACACCAGGAAGGACGGCTCGCTCAGCATCTTCAGCGCTTCGAGGAACGCCAGCGGGTTGCCCGGCTGGTCCGGCGGCGGCGTGTGCGGCAGGAACAGGCAGTAGCCGCCCATGACCAACGAAAGGACGCCCGCAATGAGTAGCGAGTCGGACGTTTTTTCGAGGTCCTTGCCGAAGCGGCGCCATCCGGTGAGGCCCCACCCCGCGATAATCCAGCCGAGGGTGCCCCAGACCCGAATGCCGCCCGCCTGCGCGTCAGGGTCGGTGAGGTGGCTGAGCATGAGCGAATTCACGAGGGCGAGCGTCGGCGCATAAAGCAACGAATACAGCCCCATCAATACGAATATCCCCCAAAAACTACGCTGGCGCGCCGCGATAAGCAGCAAGACGCCGCCGGCAAGGTGGACGGCGGCAAGGAAGTATTCCGTAGCGACCCAACGGTCGGCGATCTGGCCGCCGATGAACGGCGACACGATGCACGCCAGCCAGAGCGTGGCGTAGACCCAGCCGGTCTGCTTCCCGCTCAGCTTCATCGGTCCGAGCAGGTAGGCCGCCAGCACGGGCGCCCATGCGCCCCAGATGGCGAACTGCAAGAACATCATGACGCTCAATTGACTATAGAGTACCGTGCTCACGACCGTTTCTCCTTTCGCTGGTTCCCGACCCGGCAACACTGCCACTTCCGCGCGTCCCCGCTCGAAGCGCGGTCTCTAATGATAGAAAGTTGCGCCGTTATTTGCAATATGCGGGTGCGCGCGCGACGCGCCTTTACATTCCGCGCGGCATTCCTTATCCTGTGGCCTCTTCGTGAGGCATATCTCCGGCGATGCTTTGGGACACGGCATGGAACACTGGGCTGAAAATCGGGTTGTCTATGACGGGCGCGTGGTGCGGCTGCGAGTCGGCGACGTGACCCTGGACAACGGTGATCGCGCACTCCGCGAGGTGGTCGAGCATCCCGGCGGAGTGTGCATCTTGCCGTTCACGGGACATTCGGTGGTTCTGGTGCGGCAGTACCGCATCGCGGTCGAGAAGTATGTACTCGAGGCGCCCGCGGGCAAGCTCGAGGGAGAAGAAGACCCGGAGACGCGCGCCCGGCTCGAACTCGAGGAGGAAACGGGTTTACGGGCGGGGTGTCTGGTCCCGGTAAGCTTCGCGTATGCCTCCGTGGGCTACTGCAACGAGCGCATACACCTCTACCTGGCGCTGGACCTCGAGAAGACAGCATGCCGCCCCGACCCTGATGAGCGCATCGAACTGGTCGAGGTCCCGCTCGACGAGGCGCGCGAAATGCTCGCGGCGCACGCCGTCCACGACGGCAAGACCATCATCCTCTTGTATGCGTTGTTGCAGTATCTGGACCGGCAACAGGCGCACGCGGTCCCGGAAGAGGCCCGGCCCGCCGCGGCGCGCAAGCAGCCCTTCCCGGGGGTAAGCGGCGCGATCGGGCTTGTCCTGCTGGCGTTGGCCGTGCAGGTATTTCTGGCGGCCGGGGTGCATCTCGTGGGCGAACTGATCGAGAGGCCGCTGCTAACGCACCCGTTGAGCCTGGGGCTGATGAACCTGCTCAGCATGGCCGTGCCGCTGGCCTTCGGGTTGGCGCTGCTGCCCTGGCCGTGGCGCGGCGTATTCGGGCGGCTTCGGTTCGCGCCGGGGCTTATCGTGCCCGCGGCGCTGGCCGTATTCGGGCTGCACTTCGTGTTCTCCGAGATCAGCAACTACATGCTGCAACTGGTCGAGCCCTCCGAGAACGCTCTGCAATTCATGGACACCCTCATCGGGGAAAGCGCGCCGGTCTGGGCCACGGCGCTGACGCTGGTCGTGCTTGCGCCCATCGGCGAGGAACTTCTGTTCCGCGGCCTGATCCTGCACGGCTTACGCGCGCGATATAACGCGGTCTTCGCGGTCGTCACGGTCAGCCTGCTCTTCGCCGTGCTCCACCTGAACATCTGGCAGGCGCCGGGGGCGCTGGGCGCGGGGCTGCTCTTCGGCTGGTGGCGTCTTCGCGCCGGCTCGATCGGCCTGTGCATCTTTGGCCACGCGGTGCTTAACGGGTTGGGCCTCATCGGCGGGCGGCTGCTGCCGTGGGAGATTCCCGGGTACAACGCGGACCCGATCTCGGGGATGTTGCAACCGTGGTGGCTGACGGCGTGCGGCGCGGCGCTGGCCGTAATAAGCATGGTCTGGCTCGCGGTCCGGTTCCGAAACAGGCCGAAAACCGCGCCCGAGATTTGAAGTTTCGACCCGCCGACAGGTAGTATACGGTCCTTCTCTCGGGAGACCGTCCACACAGACTCCGGAAGGGCGAAAAGCATGCATCCGTTCCGAACCCATACCTGCGGCGCGCTGCGCAAGGGCGACGCGGGCCAGAGCGTCCGGCTGTCCGGCTGGGTCCACCGCAAGCGGGACCACGGCGGCGTTATCTTCATCGATCTTCGCGATCATTACGGCCTGACGCAGATCGTGGTAAACCCGGACCAGCCCTTTTTCGCGGAAGCGGAGAAGGTGCGCAACGAGAGCGTGATCACGATCACGGGCGTTGTGACGGGGCGCACGCCCGAGACCGTCAACCCGAACCTTCCCACGGGCGAAATTGAAGTTGTGGCCGCCGAGTTTCTGGTCGAGTCCGCCTGCGACGTCCTGCCGTTTCCGGTGAATCAGGACCTCGAAACGGCGGAGGATGTGCGGCTGGCGCACCGCTTTCTCGATCTCCGCCGCGAGAAGATGCACCGGAACATCCTGCTGCGCTCGGCGGCATGCGCGGTGGCGCGGGATCAACTCACGAGCCGCGGGTTCACCGAGTTTCACACGCCGATCCTGACCAGTTCCTCGCCCGAGGGCGCGCGCGATTACCTGGTGCCGAGCCGCTTGTACCCCGGCCAGTTCTACGCGTTGCCGCAGGCGCCGCAGCAGTTCAAGCAATTGCTGATGATCTCGGGGTTCGACCGGTATTTCCAGATTGCGCCGTGTTTTCGGGATGAAGACTCGCGCGCGGATCGCAGTCCCGGCGAGTTTTACCAGATCGATATCGAGATGTCGTTCATTACGCAGGACGACCTCTTCCACGAACTCGAATTGCTCATGGTGCGCCTGTTCAAGGAACTCTCGAACAAGCGCATTCTCGCGGACCCGTTCCCGCGCATCCCGTACCGCGAGGCGATGGAGAAATACGGCGTCGACAAGCCGGACCTCCGCTTCGGTCTCGAAATCGTCGACTGCACGTCTGTCTTCGCGGGCTGCGAACTCAAAATATTCAGCGGCCAGGCGAAATCCGGCGGCGCGGTAAAGGTGATCAACGCCAAGGGCGCCGCGGCGCAGCCGCGCAAGTTCTTCGACGACGCGGAGCGCTGGGCGAAGGGCGAAGGCGCGCAGGGGCTTGCGTGGGTGGCCTTCCGCGAGGGCGCGATGCGCGGCCCCATCGTGAAGTTCCTCAGCGAAGGCGAGAAAGCGGAACTGACGCGCGTCATGGGCGCGGAAGAGGGCGACGCGTTGTTTTTCGGCGCGGGAAAGCGGCCCGAGACGAACGCGCTCATGGGCAAGGTGCGCGGGTATCTGGGCCGGCAACTCGGCCTCATCGACCCGAACGACTGCGCCTTTTGCTGGATCGTGGATTTTCCCATGTTCGAGTGGAATGAGGATGAGAAGAAGATCGACTTCTCGCACAACCCGTTCAGCATGCCGCAGGGCGGCCTCGAAGCGCTCGAGACGATGGACCCGCTCGACGTGCTGGCCTTCCAGTACGACATCGTGTGCAACGGCGTCGAGTTGTCCTCGGGCGCCATCCGCAACCACCGGCCCGACATCATGCTGAAGGCGTTCGCGATCGCGGGGTACGACGAGCACACCGTGAAGTCCAAGTTCCCGGCGCTCTGGAGGGCGTTCCACTACGGCGCGCCGCCCCACGGAGGCATCGCGCCCGGCCTCGACCGCATTGTCATGCTGCTGGCCGACGAGCCGAACCTCCGCGAGGTCATCGCCTTCCCGCTCAACCAGAAGGCGCAGGACCTGCTCATGGGCGCGCCCGGCGAAGTGACGAAGAAGCAGTTGGACGAGTTGTCGCTGCGCATTGTCCCGCCGCGCGAACCGAAGCAGTAGGCGATACGTCGCGCGGGCTTGATTAGGCGCGCTGCTCCAAGGGGTCTTCCGCGCCCGCTTCGTGAAAGGCGTTGCGTCGTTCGACACATGTGGGACACGTCCCGCACGGGCGCTCCCCGCCCCGATAACAGCTCCAGGTCCGCGTGAAATCAACTCCCAGTTCGAGGCCGAGGCGCACCGTGTCGGCCTTGCGTTTCTCGATGAACGGCGCGTGGACACGTACTGCGTCGCGGCGATTCAAGGCAAGCGTGTCGTTGATCCGGTCGACAAACGCGCGCGTGCAGTCCCAATACCCGTACTCATCCTGCGCCTGCGCGCCGTAGAAGACGTCGCGGATGCCGCGCGTCTCGGCATACGCTGCGGCCATCGAGATCAGCATCATATTGCGATTTGGCACATAGGTCGGCGGCTGGTCCAATTGTTCCGCCGCGAGCGCCACGAGATCGGGCACCGCGTCTCCGCCCGCGATGAGCGCCGAACCGGGCCGAAGCACGTCGCCCAGGAACGACACATCGATGACGCGGTGCTCGACGACGCCCGCCGCCGCCGCCTGAAACCGGGCGCATTCGAGTTCGAGCCGGTGCCGCTGGCCGTAGTCGAAACTCAGCGCGTGCACCGGCGCGCACCCGAGCGCATTCGTCGCGTAATGCGCCAAAACGCTCGAATCGATGCCGCCGCTTAACAACACGACGGCGGGCAATGGCTCGGTCATGTTTCTCCGCCTTCGTTTATTGCAGGGGGCGAAGCGCCCATGCTCGTTATTCCGATCGGATTCTGTCAACGTTCATATTCCACGCGTTGCGGACTCCCGCTCGCGCGGGCATGGCGATAACCGTCCATATTCGCCCGCTCCGTCATTCCCGCGAAAGCGGGAATCCAGTATGGCTCGGCCACGTGGGAAACCATACACAATCTCCGCCACGAGCATTCGTTGCGTCCACAGCGAATCCGACTTGATGCAATTCTAATGCATCTCGCCAGGGAATTCCGCGTTTGCGCGCCATCGGCCACGAGGGCCGAACTATTGCTGAGGTTGCGGCGCTTTGCCGTACGCGCCGAGTGTTATGGGACTTTCTCACGGGCGTATATAGTACCTGGTCCCCCGTGACAAACGAAGGGGCAAACTGTATTCTCGTGGGGACGGCGCCATCCTTACGCATGGCGCAACGTGGAAAAGGCAAGAAATACCGTCACGGAAGGCGGCGCGAGCGCGACGTCGCTTCAAGGGAGTGTCATTCAGATGGGAGATGAGACCATGCGTTACGGACTCGTTGTCTTATGTTTGTCCTGTACGGCGGCGGCGCAGATTATGGACGATTCGTGGAAGCAGCCGCTGGCGGTGAAGGAGGCGGCGCTCGAACGAAACGGTGTCGAGCGGCACAACATCCTCGGGTTGTACCCGTCGCAGGTGGAGGCGCCGCTGGACGGGTCGCCGGTGGACAACTCGACGCTCGGGATCGGGAACATCGCGCATTCGGTGTGCTGGACGGCGAATTACCTCGCGGGCGCGTCGTTCCGATACGCATCCCTGAAGAAGAGCGGCGCGCCGGAGGAGCCGGTCGCGGCGGCGAAGGCGCGGGCCGACGAACTGTTCGAGGCGGTGTATCGCTGCCAGTTGGTGACGGGCGTGCGCGGGCTTCAGGCGCGGGGCTACGCCATCGGGCACGGGGAGTCCTACGAGGAGCGATGGGACGACCGCACGCGGAACGAGTGGCATCAGGGCGCGGGGGAGTACGCGAACCTGCGCTGGCGCGGCGACCCGAGCCACCACAATTACAGCGATTCGAGCCACGGCCTGATGCAGTATTGGCGTCTGGCGGCGGAAGCCGAGCAGAAGGACCGCGCGCGCGAGGCCATCGACGCGCTGGTGAGCTATTGGGTCGATAACGACCTGATGATCTACAAGCTCGATCGGTCGCGGCTGCCGACGCCGATCCTCGGGTTCACCGACGGGCGCACGCTCGACACGCGGGTGATGATGGCCATCGCGGCCGCGAAATATGCGCACCACGTCACCGGCCACGAGAAGTTCAAGGCGGTGTACGACGAGTTGACGAAGCATTACGGCGTGCGCGGGTTGCGGCAGTTCGCGCCGGGCAAGGACTTCGACGACGCGGAACACGTCTTCTGTCATCTCGAAAACCTGATGCAAATCGAGACTGACCCGGAATTGCTAGCGGGGTATCGCGTCGTGCTCGATGCCTTGTGGCAGGCCCACCGGGACGACGGCCAGAGCCTGTTCACGTACATCTACGCCGGGCTGACGCCGAACGCACCGGACATCGAGAGGCCGCTCGAACAGGCGTTGCGCGCGCTCCAGACGTGGCCCACGGACACCACGCTGCAACCGCGCATGAACAACCTCACGAAGAAGTACGGCCCGCCGTTCCCGGTCTATGCCGCCGCGTGGGACAACGAGTACATCTGGAAGGGCAACCTGCTGCGCGGCGACGGCTGGCTCTCGCGCATCGTCACCGACCTGGACGCGCCCGAAGAGGACCCGATGGTTCTCTACGCCGTCGAGGAGGACGGCAGTGTCTACCAGTCGCGCGACGGCGCGGCCACGCCCGCGGGCTGGCGGCCCATCGACGACAAGTTGCCGTCCCGGGTGCGCGCGATTGCCGCCGGGCCGCGGGTGCGCATGGTGTACGTCGCTTGCGAGGACGGGTTCTACAGCAGCATGACGGGGGGGTATACGTGGCGGCGCATGCCGGTCCCGCAGGACGGCGGCCGACCCGTGGACGTGCAAGTTGATCCCAACGATCCGTTCGTGCTCTATGCGACGACCACGCGCGGCGCATATCGCAGTCCGAACCACGGCGAGGAATTTCTCGGCCAGAGTTGGGAGTCGCTGACTGAAGGACTGCCCCACGCCGGAGACGCACAGTACCACGTCGCGCCTGCGACGTCCGAAAAGCCCGGCCGGGTCTACGCCATCCTCGACGATATCTGCTTCTCACGCCGTCTCGATGAGACGGCGTGGCAACGCGGCGGCATCATCGGCCTGCGCCAATTCGCGGGCGAATACGTCGACGCCTATCCTTGGTTCGCCCTCGATCCCGCCGATCCCGACCACGCATTCACCGGCATGAAGACCGATTTCGGCGGCATGGGCACGAAATCGCTGCTGCAGGAGACGCGCGACGCCGGCCTGACCTGGACCAACGACGTCGAGGCGCTTTACGAGAAGTTTCACACCAGCGGGCTGCTCGTGGTGCTGGCGTCGCTGCTCGGCGGGGACATCAGCGCGCCCGTGATCGACCCGCGCGACCCGAACATCGCCTACGCGGGGACCCAGGGCGGCGTGCTCAAGTCCGCGAACGGCGGCCAGACGTGGGACAAGTTCGGCATCGGCCTCGAAATACCGTGGGCGCGCACCGTGTTCGCGCCGCGCCACAGCCCCTGGCTCTTCGCGGGAACGCCGGCGGGCCTCTACCTCTCGAAGGACGGCGCGAAGACCTGGGAGCCGGCGCACCTCGTGCTGCAGTTCATCAAGAACACCCGCCGCGAAATCGGCGGCGCGGCATACATCGACGCCTACTGGCGCGCGCGCTACTACGCGCTGATCACGGAGGAAATGGCGAACGCGCCGTACGCGGAGTAGCGAACGCCGCCGTGCAGGCTACGGCAGGACGCGCAATTCCGGGATCGGCACGACAAAACGCCCGCCCCAGTCGCGGATATGGGCCATCTGGTCCATGATTTCGTCTTTGAGGTTCCAGGGCAGGATGAAGAGGTAGTCGGGCCGGTCCTCGGCCACGTATTCGGGCGCGCGGATGGGGATGTGCGTGCCCGGCAGGTGGAGCCCTTGCTTGTGCGGGTTGCGGTCGACGGTGTACCGGATGTCGTCGGGCGTCGCGCCGCAATAGTTGAGCAGCGTATTCCCCTTGGCGGGCGCGCCATAGCCCGCGACGCGCTTGCCCTCCCGTTTCGCGCTGGCGAGGAAATCGAGCGTCTGCCGCTTTACCCGCTCGATCTTCGCGCCGAAGTCGGCGTAGTAGTCGAGGCCCGTCATGCCCGCAGCGCGCTCCCGTTCGCGTAAGTCAGGCACAGAGTCCGCGATTGGGCGCGGATCGTCATCGTGCTTCGCATAGATGCGCAACGATCCGCCGTGGGTGGACAGTTCCTCGACGTCGAACAGCGTCAGCCCGTGGGCGGCGAAGATTTTCAGGACCACGTGGAACGAGAAGTAGCTGAAGTGTTCGTGGTAGATGGTGTCGAATTGGTTCTCCGACACCAGCCGGTGCAGGTGGGGAAATTCCATCGTGACCGTTCCGCCCGGCTTGAGAAAGCGCTTGATCCCCTCGACGAGGTCGTTCGGGTCCGGCGTGTGCGCGAGCACGTTGTTGCCGAGTATCAGGTCCGCGGGACCGCGTTCCGCGAGCAGCGTGTCCGCCGTGCGCGCGCCCCAGAACGCGACCAGCGTCTCGATGCCCTTGGCCCGCGCCGCCTCGGCGATATTGCGCGCGGGCTCGATGCCCAGGCAGGAGATGCCCCGTTGCTGGAAGTATTGCAGGAGATAGCCGTCATTCGAGGCTATCTCGAGGACGGAGGCGCGCCCGTCCAGGCCGAGGCGATCGGTGATCATCGCGACGTATTGGCGCGCGTGTTCGAGCCAGGTCGTCGAGAACGAGGAGAAGTAGGCGTACTCGGTGAAGATGTCCTTGCCTGTCGCAACCACCCCGATATGCGCGAGCAGGCATTCCTCGCACACGAACAAGTCCAGCGGGTAACGCGGCTCCGGTTTGTCCAATTGGTCCGCGCGCAAGTAGGCGTTCGCCAGCGGCTGATCGCCCAGTGCCGCCACCAGCCGCTGCTGTGGCGAATTGCAGAAAATGCAGTCGGTCTTCAAGATTTCCTCCACCGCAATTCTTCGTCGATTTGGCCCGTTTCCTGGAGGTGCTTGATCTGGCGCAGGCGCGTGTACAGCCGGCCCTGGAACTGCTCGTCCTTGAGGGCAAGGCGGCGGAACGCATCCAGAAACTCGGTAATCGCGTCGTCCACTGTAAACCGGGCGCGCTCGAAGCCGGGGAGTCGGGTCTCGATCTTCGTGAAGTCCACGTTGTAGGTGCGCGTATCGCCGTCGCTGCTGCCGAACGAAACTTCGCACTCCGGCATCTGCCGCTGCACCTTGTACGCGATGTCCCGAATCTGAAGGTTGTTCTCGGTCGATCCGACGTTGAACGCCTGGTTATGGACCGCTTCGCGCGGCGCTTCGAGAGCGCACACGAAGGCGCGGGCAATGTCCTTGACGTGGACGAGCGGCCGCCAGGGCGTGCCGTCGCTCGTCATCACGATTCTCCCGGCGGTCCAAGCCCAACCGCAGAGGTTGTTCACGACGATATCGAAACGCAGACGCGGCGACACGCCGAAGGCGGTGGCGTTGCGCAGGAACGTGGGGGAGAAGGAGTCGTCCGTCATTGCGGCGAGAGCCTGTTCAAAGTCGATCTTCGATCGCGCGTAAGGCGTTTGCGGGTTGGCGGGCGCGTCCTCCGTGAGGCCCAGCGCGCCGCCCTGACCGTAGAGGCTGCACGACGAGGCGAACAGAAAGCGCGGCACGCCGGCTTCCTTGGCGAGTTGGGCGAGGCGTATCGAGCCGTGCGTGTTGATGGTCTCCGTCAGTCCCGGCCTGAGATTGCCCAACGGATCGTTCGAGAGCGCCGCGAGGTGCATGACGGCGTCATGTCCTTCGACGTCCTCGCGTTGCGTGTCGCGCAGGTCGCGCCGCACAAGGGGAATCGGTGTGGGCGGCGCGCCGAAATCGCAATCACTGAAGTAACCGGTGTCCAGACCGGTGACTTCATGGCCATGTTCGAGTAAGGCGTCGCGCAAGACCGCGCCGATGTACCCTTCACTTCCGGTCAACAGAACCTTCACGGTGCATGTCCTTTCCGTCGCGCGGCGGTGCTAGCGCCACAGCTTCCACGGCGCTTCACCATCGGCCCACATCTTGTTGAGCGCCTCCATGTCGCGCACATGGTCCATGCAGTGCCAGAAGCCCTCGTGTCGCCGCATGCGGACCTCCCCTTGGTCGGAAAGCTGCTCGAGCGGCCCGTACTCGAAGTCCTGCTCATCGCGGTCCTCGATATAGTCGAACACACCGCGGTGTATGACATAATAACCGCCGTTGATCATGGCGGCCTGGCTGCGTTCCTTTTCACGGAACACGACGGATCCGTCGCGTCGCGACCGGATTTCGCCGAAGCGCATGCTCGGGATCACGCCGGTCACGGTGACCATCTTGCCGTGGTTTCGATGGAATTCCAGGTGCCCCGTGAGATCGATATCGCATACGCCGTCGCCGTAGGTCATCATGAAGAGGTCGTCCTCGGGCGGGATGAAGGGCTCGATCCGTTTGAGGCGCGCGCCTTTCAGGGCGTTCAATCCCGTATCGACCAGCGTTACCTTCCAGTCGTCACGCTCGCCGCGATACCCGTGTACGTCGATCTTGCTTCCATTGGCGAGGTCTATCGTGAAATCGTGGGTGTGCAATTGATAGTGAATGAAGTAGTCGCGGATCATCTCGCCCTTGTAGCCGAGCGCCAGGATGAATTCCTTGAAACCGTAATGCCCGTAATGCTTCATGATGTGCCAAAGGATCGGCTGCTCGCCAATCTTGACCATTGGCTTCGGGCGGAACTCGGTTTCCTCCTTCATGCGGGAACCGACCCCGCCGCACATGATGACGACCTTCATACACTTCCCCTCTTCCTGTTGATGCACATGGGAGACTTACTGGATCGACGCGCAGTATAACATGCACGCCCCTTCCTCCCACACGAGGGCCTGAGCCCCCGCGGACACGCTCATCCCCGATGCCGGCCTTCCTCCGCCTCGGGAAAAGCGTCGCGTATGGCAAGTATTTCCTCGAGGTTCGCGAAGAACACGTCCGTCAGGTCCGGGTCGAATTGCTTGCCCCGTTCCTCGCGGAAGTAGCCGAGGATGCGGTCGAGTTCCCAAGCCGGTTTGTACACGCGTTCGACGCCCAGCGCGTCGAAAACGTCCGCAATGCCCGTGATCCGACCGTAAATATGAATATCCTTGCCCCGGCGGCCGTGGGGATAGCCGCCGCCGTCAAAACGTTCGTGGTGATGCAGCGCGATGATGGCGGCCGACTGAAGCACCCGGCCCTTGGCGACTTTGAGCATGTCATAGCCGATGGTCGTGTGCGTCTTGATGACGTCGAATTCCTCGGGCGTAAGTTTGCCTGGCTTGTTCAGGATGGCGTCGGGTATGCCGACCTTCCCTACGTCGTGCAACGGAGAGGCAAGGCGGATGATTTCCGCCTCCTCGATGGCCAGACCGCTCTTTCGGGAGAGCAGCTTCGAGTATTCGGCCACGCGCTTCACGTGATTGCCGGTCTCGCGCGATCGCGTCTCGACGATCTCCCCGAGCGTGAAGACGATTTCGCGTTGCGCGTCCTCGATGTCCTTGAGCAGGCGCACGTTTTCGAGGGCGGCGGCGCCGTGGTTCGCCACGATGCTCAGCGTCTTGAGGTCGCCCTCGGTGAATTGGCCGCCGCGCTCTTTCTCCGTGACGTTGAGCACCGCCAATACCTGCGGGCGCGACGCCTCGCGAACGCCCGGATCGCCGATGGGCGCCGACTTGCGCTCGAGCGGCACTGAAATGAAGGAATGGTCCTTGAGTCGCTTGCTGATGCGCACAATGTCCGGGTTTTCATGAATGTCCGTGACCAGGAGCGGACGCACATTCTCGGCCACCCAACCCGAGATGCTGTTCGCCATGTCCACGGTCGCGTCCTGCCAGTCTTCCGGCAGCCCGATGCTCGACGCGACCCGCAACGTTCTGCCGTCATCGGACACCGTCATGATGGAGCCGCGCTTCGCGCCCACCCGAGCGAGCGCCGCCCGCAACAGGTAATCGAGGAGCCGGCGTTCGTCGCGGATCGATGCGATGGTCTCGCTGATATGGAACAGTTCGGTTATTTCGAGCAGGCGCGCGTTCTCGGTGGTGAGGCGGCGGCGCTCGAGCGCGTTGTTGACCGCGAGCTTAATCTCACTGAGATTGAACGGCTTCAGAACGTAGTCGTATGCGCCTTCCTTCACGGCCGCCCGGGCCGTGTCCAGCGTCGCATAGCCGGTCATGACAATGCACACGACGGACGGCGCCACCTTGCGCGCCTCGCGAATCAAGGTAATGCCGTCCATCTCCGGCATCATGATGTCCGTAAAGATGGCCACAAGGTCGCCGTCGGCGCGGAGTTTCTCGAGGGCGACCCGGCCGTTCGGGGCCGACTGCACCTCGAAACCCTCGTCGCTGAGGATATCGACGAGCAATTCCCGGATCACGACCTCGTCGTCCACGACAAGTATCTTGTGTCTCCGCTCCATCGGGTTCTGCGCGATTGCGGCCATTACTGCCTTGTCTGCCTCCGTCCTCCGGTTGCCGGCCTCTAGCCTCTAGCCTCTAGCCTCTCAAACGTCCGCGCGCCCGACGCAGGGCGGCGCGCACGCGACGTGGCGCCGTGCCGCCGGGGTGGTCGCGACGGCGCACGACGGCCTCGAGTCGCAGCGTTTCTGATATACTCTTGTCAAACAACGGCGAGAATTCGCGGAATTCCTTCAAGGTCATGTCCGGCAGTCGTTTGCCGTCCCGAATACACTGCAAAACGATCTTTCCGACCAGTTCATGAGCCTCACGAAACGGCATGCCGCGCGCAACGAGATAATCGGCGACATCCGTCGCCTCCATGAAGCCTTCGAGCGCCGCCTGACGCATGGCGGCGGCGTTCACGCGCACGGAAGGCAACATTCGCGTCATGACTGCGAGACAAACCTGCAGCGTGTCGGAGACGTCAAAGATCTGCTCCTTGTCCTCCTGCAAGTCGCGGTTATACGTCAACGGCAAGCCCTTCATCAACGTGAGCAGGGCCATGAGGTCGCCGTACACCCGGGCCGTCTTGCCGCGCACGAGTTCCGCCACGTCCGGGTTCTTCTTCTGCGGCATGATGCTCGACCCGGTGGTGAAGGCGTCGCCAATCTCGATGAAACCGAAGCGAGGCGTCGACCACAAGATCAGTTCCTCGCACATCCGCGAGAGATGCATCATGCATATCGCCGCCGCCCCGCAGAACTCGATGAGATAGTCGCGGTCCGATACCGCGTCCATGCTATTGGCCGCGACGGCGCGGAAGCCCAGTTCGCGGGCCACTTGCTCGCGATCTATCGGGTGCGGCGTTCCCGCGAGGGCGGCGGCGCCCAATGGAAGGACGTTGACGCGCTCGCGGACTTCGGCAAAGCGGTCGCGGTCGCGGAGAAACATCTCAACGTACGCGTGAAGGTGATGGCCCAATAGTACGGGTTGCGCCGGTTGCAGGTGCGTGAAGCCGGGCAGCACCGCCTCACAATGCTTCTCCGCGAAATCCAGCAGGTTCCCGCAAAACTCGCGGATCATCCCGATCACGGCGTCGATCTGGTCCCGCAGCCACAGACGCACGTCGGTGGCCACTTGATCGTTGCGGCTGCGCGCTGTATGCAGCCGCTTTCCCGCGTCGCCTATGCGAGCGACGAGCGCGGCCTCGATGTTGGTGTGGACGTCCTCCAGGGCGGGGTCCCACGCGAACGCGACCTTCGCGATATCGCGCGCAATATCGTTGAGACCGCGAATAATCTTGCGCGCGTCTGCGCGCGCGATGATTCCCGTGTCACCGAGCATGCGCGCGTGGGCGATGCTGGCGCGGATATCCCACGGCGCGAGGCGCGCATCGAACGCGACCGAAGCGCCCAACGTCTCGACCAGGCGGTCCGTCGTTCTTTCGAACCGACCTCCCCAGAGTTTCGCCATTTACCAGCCTTTCTGCTTTGCAACTCCCCCTACGCGGGCGGATGATACCTGAACTACGTCCCAAAAACCCAAAAGGACCCGGCCGCCGCCTGGCCCCTTGGACTCGTCCGATTTGTCAGATCGGTCCGATCAGTCCGATCTGTCCGATCGGTACGCCGCCTAATTGCGCCTGCGCCGTACGAGAACGGCCAGCGCCGCCGTAACCACGGCCACGAGCGTATTGCCCGCCGCCAGGCGCCGCCCTTCGGGCCGATCGAGGTTGACCTTGCCGCAGCCGCCGCAGCAATCCGGCTTCGGCGGCTCATTGCCCGTGCGCATCGCGAAGATGATTGACGCTTGTTCCGCGCCGCCGACGGTCACCGTCTGCGTCATGGGCGCGTATCCGGCCGCCTCGACGCGCACCGAGTATTGCCCCGCGGGAATTGCCGAGAAGGTGTATACGCCGTCCACGTTGTCGGTTACCGGCTGGGCGCCGCCGGGCTGAATCGACGCGGCCCCGTTCGTAATGCGCGCCCGGGTCGTGGCGTCCCAGACCGTGGCGATAATCGACGAGGGAAACAGGCCGGATCCCTTGGCCAGGAACGGCTCGAACACCGCGGGTCCCTGGATCAGCGCGTCCACCTGCGCGGCGTTGTCCGTGTCCCAGTCATTATTCTGCATGACGATGGGCTCGGCCCGCTGGTTCACCACGGCGCTGCCGCCCACGTTCTCGAAACGGTTCCAGCCCGAATTGGCGTCCGTTACGGCGCCGAAGGTATTCACGCCGGGGTCGAACTCCGGTTCACGGAACACGATGCCGTCGCCCTTAATGCCGGAGAACTGCGTGCGCCGGATCAGCGGTATCGCGCCCGTTACCTCAACGCCGGTTGCGAGGTTGAACAGGACACAGTCCGTCATACGGGCGAATGCCGGGCCGATGCCGTCAAAGCGGACGCCTGTGGCCGCGCCGCCGGGACGGCCCGCGACCACCACGCCGCGCAGTTCCATATCCTCGTCGCCGATGACGATGAGCGGCGCGCCCGCCTGCTTGCCCGGCGATTCCCGCACTTCGAGATTCACCAGTTTGGCGCCCTTGGCCCCGTACACTGTGCCCTCGATTACGGTGGCGTCTGCTTCCGCCGCCAGCATATGGAAGCCTTCCGCGAGGCGCACATCCTCCTCGAAGACGCCCGGGAGCAGAACGCAGTTCACCGGCATCTCGGCCGTCGGGGTCTGTTTGCCGGCCATCGGCATCGCCGATTGCACGCTGTCGATGGCGGTCTGAACATCGCGATACGGCCTTTCCGGACTCCCGTCACCCTGCGGTCCCGGAACCGGCGAGATGTAGTAGCTGCGCCACGGGCTCAAGCGGTCGCGCGGATTCGAGCCCGCGTGGAATTCTGCCAAGTTCGTCATCCCATCCCTGTCCAAATCGTGATCGGGGCCAATCGGCCTGTTCGGGTTCTGCGGGTCCGTCACATTGAACGGGTCTAGCCGGTACTCGATCTCAAACAGGTCCGACATGCCGTCGCCGTCCGTGTCGGGAGTGTTCGGGTCCGTGCCGTAGAGCGAAACCTCATCGGCGTCGGTCAGGCCGTCGCCGTCCGTATCCACGCGCACCTCGGGCCGGGCGCTGAGCTGGAAGTCAACAGATATGGTGGCCGTCAAGCTGGGCACAAAAACGTCCTGCATCGATGACTGATACCCCTCCGCCGTGACGTAT
>Ga0116142_10002219_pt1 | contig 21514 bp, 25 predicted proteins | sample AD_UKC033_MetaG_FD_89785 | JGI IMG/M metagenome (GOLD analysis project Ga0116142, IMG submission 89785) | Active sludge microbial communities of municipal wastewater-treating anaerobic digesters from USA - AD_UKC033_MetaG | ecosystem: Engineered > Bioreactor > Anaerobic > Digestate | place: USA... | reverse complement strand
CGGCGCCAAAGCCCCGATTGATAAAACGGACTGGTCACCGCTCAAAGGAAAGAGCGTGATCATCTGGCCAGCTTCATCATGATCTGGCCAGATGATCACGCGCTTACCTTTGAGCGGTGACCAGTCCGTTTTATCAATCGGGGCTTTGGCGCCGTTCATGGCCGTGGTGGCGCAAATGCCAAGATCAACCAGCGCGGCGGCGCATTTCTCACCCTCGACGAGTAAGACGGTATCAGCAGCTTTTAGGCCCATCTGATTATAAAGCGGACGGATCTCCGGCGCGCGCATTACACCGCGCACAGCATCCCACGGCCTGAATTCCTTCTGCCCTGGACGTGGATCATAACGATAGACCGAGGCGATGATTTTACCTTCCGTATCGGTATAATCCCACTTGGCCGTCGGCTTCCCCAGATGTCTCGGGTTGGCTCTCTGCTCAGACTTTGCTGGCAGAGGCGCACGATCCACGAGGCCTTGCTGTTCCTGAATATCGTTCAGCAGTTGCGGAAAGCTTGTGGCCCGATCAAACCCTCTGACCACCGCCCATAAATCCAAGACATCACCTCCAGCGCCTGTCGCAAAATCATGCCAGAGACCTGCCTTGGTGCCGTTTAGCTCAACCACCAAACTATCGCCCGCATCACCTGCGACATTGCCCACCATAAATTTACCTGCACGAATGCTTCCTGCAGGCAGCAGGTGCCGAAGAACACTTGGCAGATTTTGCAGCAAGCGCGCTTTGACCGCTTGTGCATCTGGCGGTTTTAAAGGGACGATTTTGGATGGGGGTGATCGCTCCATTTAGGCGTTATCACTCCCATCAGATTCCGCCTGCTTCTCACGTTCGATGGCCTTGAGCTTGATAATCCCGTCGATCCATTGCTGGGCGCGGGCAATCTCCCTGACTTCCGTGACCAGCACTTCCCGTATTTTCTGTAACTCTTCATCTGGCATGGCTTTAAGCTGCCCCACGGGCATGCGCCGAATGTGCTTAAACATGGCCTCGTATTCCGTCATTGTGATCGTCATAACTGTTCCTCTCGTGGTTAAAATTGACCTCACGAAGGACTGGTATGCGGGCAACGACAAAAACGACGATGTTCGAACAACTATTTTCCGTTCTTATGTTCCTCCATAAACTTTTTGAGCTTTTTCAAACGGCTGGACATGGTCGTACGGGGAATGCCCAGAAGCTCAGCGGCCTCGGTCACGCTATATTCCATGAGCAGGCGATAGGTTTGCCGTAAGTCATCTGGCAATTGCGCCAGCAGCTTTTGAGTATCCATGCTCTGTTCGGCTGCCGATTGACTTTGCGCACTGAACACATCGCCCCATAGACTTTCATCACTCATGATCTGATCACCGATGGTGGCATCCGTGTCATCGGCAATAGGCGTGGAGAGAGATAGTGTTTTTAAACCCGTCCAGCGCTTCTGTGCCTCGGCTTCTCGGAGCATCTCTGCAGCGCGGTTGTTGACCACCGCTTTGATGAAGCTTTTGGGATTGCCCTTTTCTGGATCAAAACTCGGCCAGGCGAGCAGATAGGCAAGCATCAATTCTTGCTCAAGATCTTCCAGGTCATCATGGGTGTAATGAGGTGTCCGTATAAGCACTTTGGCTTTAAAAGACACAAAAGAAGCGGCGTAGGAGTCTACGCCGCGGTAACGGTGTTGCGACATTTACTTTTCCTCTGGCTGTTGTCGCGAAGCCACGCTTCGCCCAGAGAAAAAGTAAAAAAATGCCAGCCATGATTGCAGACATCACGCCAGTCAAAATTGATAAAACCGCAGAATTTGGCTGGTAATGGCCATGCAATTCATATCGGCGTATTCAAAAAACAGCGCAGACCTACAATGGTATTTACTGCGCTGAATACGCCGTTATGTGTTGTCGGTTTTTACTTAGGAGTATTTTCAGAATGGTGGGAAAAATTTTCCCGCTGCAGAGATACCAGAATGATTTCAGCTATCTCATGCACGCGTTCATCACCTGTCATCTCAATGGGATTTTTTCTGCTCTCCATCATCAAGCCCTCCTTGTTGGCTTGATGATCTGGTATGCAATCGCCTAAGCAGATGACGATTGTTCGAACAAATTATTGGGGTTCAGAAAACCCATACAGCGCACGCTGTTCTTTCCATGAAATCGGAAACCCGCGCACAATGTTTTGCAATGTCAGCGTGCGCGGTTGAGTGCCGTCCAGCACCGCTTCAATAATGTCAGGCGCCAACATGGTAAGACGCATCAAGCGATAGACATGCGTGACTTCGATGTTTTCCTTATCGGCTAGCGCTTTCGGGCTGGCATACATGCCTTTATCAACCTGATCCTGCCACTGAAACGCTTTCACCAGCGCGGCCACAAATGACTGGTCTGGCTTTGGTGATTTGAGGTCAGCAGTGTTCAGCAACATCCCAGCACCAGGCGGGGCAATGATCATCTTGCGGGAACTACGCCGCTTGAAGCACACGGGCATCCGAATGCTGAGGATGTTTTCGCCCTCGTGCAGGTGGTACTGCATCGCCATCTCCTTTTTTGTATTGATTGATAAGAGTTAGAAATCCATCAAGGCGCAGATCAATTTTTACCTCGTCGGTATTCACAAAAACGCGTTTGACCAAAAGCTCGGCGATGCGCTGTTGCTCGGTGAGCTTCAGTTTTTGCCAGAACGTATCAAAATCTTTGATCTGCTGACGCGCCTCTTCAAAACCAAAATCACTGATCTTTTTCTCTTTCATCAACCCTTGAATCTTGGTGAGAATTTCAGGGGATTGGATCATTTGGCGAATATGCGCGACCACCAGCGTATCCAGCTCCGATGCTGGCACATTGCCCACCTTGCAATCGGCATAGGATTGGCGGTTGACGGTGGTCGGCGTGTAGTACCGATAGATGCGGTTGTTCTTTTTGGTGAAGGTCGGCGTCATCATGCAATCGCAGCAGGTGCACTCGACTATTGAGCGTCAATCGCCCCATCGAGCTGGTGGTATTAAAATTCTGGGTGACGGAAACAAACGAGACATTATGCTGATCGAAAATCTGCACGATGCTGGCAAAGTCTGTAAGCGAGCGGGAAATACGGTCGACCTTGTAAACGACGACAATATCAATCTTCCCAGCGCGGATATCATCAAGCAGGCGTTTAAGTGCAGGCCGTTCCAAATTGCCGCCGGAAAACCCACCGTCATCATAAAACTCCGGCACCATCATCCAGCCTTCATGCTTTTGTGAGGCGATATAGGCTTCACCCGCATCGCGCTGAGCATCCAGCGAGTTGTATTCTTGATTGAGGCCTTCCTCGGATGATTTGCGGGTATAGATGGCGCAGCGCAAGCGGCGTGGCTGCTCGGGAATAGACTTGGTGATTTTTGTGCTGGTCATCGCACCCCTCCATCCAACCCAAAGAAGGCTGTACCGCTCCAGCGCGTGCCCGTGATCATCGTAGCAATGCCACTCAAGCTTCTGTAAACCTTGCCCTGATATTCAAAGCCTTTGGTCAGCACGGTCACGAAATGCTGCTGCCCATCATACGGAATGTCTTGATACGGCGGATGGCGTGTTCAACGCGGACGCGGAAGGAAGATAGTCCGTGATTGTATTCTTCTTCGTCTTTGGTGAGAGGGTGTTTTTTAGAAGATTTGTAGGGGATGTCGAGTTCGGAATGGTCGTTTTGATAGCCCTGATAACCGCTGTCGGCATAGGCTCTGGCATTTTCTGGCAAGGGCGGACCTTGCCTTCGGAGGTTCAAATCATGCACGGTTCCCGGAACAGATTTTGAGACGCAAACAATCCGTCCAGCCTCCGTCGTGATAATTTCATTCTTGATGCAATGGCATTTTTTCTTGCCGGAATAGTATCGCTCTTGCTCGTGTTCCGGACGCTCGATGCGCTGTTCTGTGGCATCAATCAGAAGAGCCCGAGCCTCTTCTTCTGTGACGTTGATTGCACGCTTTACCCCCAGAATACGGCGTGCCAAAGGCTCGATCCGGTGGAGGCTCCGGCAGATGGTTGCCTTATCAACGCCATACAAAAGACCCAGAAAATCCTGCGTAATATGACAGCGGTACAAAACCAGCAGCACGAGAAGATGGTCATCAAGGCCGCCAACACCATAGGGGCGACCCGAACGGTTTTTGTTACGGCAGACTTTCTCCCACAAGGGGCGCAAGCGAGAAACCATCTCTTGAAAAATATCTGGCGTAACCCCCGTCAGATAACGAAATTGCCGCTTGCGCAAAACACCGGATGCATTAAACTTGGCCATGTTGAAGGGGCCTCGATCCCCTTCAACATTGAATCACAATTCGATCCCTTCGTGAATCCCTCCTACTTTCGCAACAGGTCTATTAATGTTTAAGCATGGTAACCTTATATATTAAACATCATTTTCGATTTATAATCATTCATCTACGCGAGGACAAAAAGTGATCAACTGTAGTCAAATGCGTGCTGCACGTGCCATGCTTAATATAGACCAAAAGGAGCTTGCGGCTAGGGTTTGCCGCGCGTGTGCGGCATCCCGTTTTCTGATAGCCAGTTGCGGAGTTCTTGCGAGACGTAACAAGGACCATTGTCACTCAGCAGTTTGGGCCTTTGCTTCTTGGTCAGCTTTGCGGCTTTCAAAGCATCTTTGAGCGTTGAGGATACGTCAATCGCTCTCATGTCCCTGCACAGCTTCCACGAGACAATGTAGCGGGAGTAGTCATCCAACACGGTCGAGAGATAAAACCAGCCATAGCCCGTAATCTTCAGATAGGTAAAGTCCGTTTGCCAGAGCTGGTTAATGGCCGTAGTCGGTTGATGGAACTTGTCCGCCGCCTTCATCACGATCCATGCCGGAGACGTGATCAGATCATGGGCTTTGAGAATACGGTACGCCGTGGCCTCGGAGAGGAAGTATTGTCTCTCTTCGATAAAACGTATCGCCAGTTCCCATGGCGAGAGGTCAGGACAATCCAGCGCCATCTCGACCAGTTCCTTGCGCTTTTCGCTTGGCACCTTGTTCCAAACCGCATCAGGAGCAGGTTTCTGGTCTTCGAGACCTTCAATCCCGTGGGTCAGATACCGGTCATACCAGTTGTAAAAGGTTGATTTACCAATCCCGATCTGGTCAAGGGTCCGGCGTATCCCAAGGGAACTTTCCTCGATCGTGCGAATGATTTCCATCTTCTCGGATGCGGTATACCTCATATATCGTCCTCCCCATCCCCGATCACGCTTTTTTTAAGCAGACGGTTCTCCAGAAGGACTTCGGCGAGGGCTTCCTTAAGCTGGGAGCTTTCTGCACGAAGAGCCTTGACTTCGCTGCTGCCAGCCTCGCGTTCGGTGTCGCCTGTCAGCCGTTTTTTACCAGCTTCCAGGAACTCCTTGCTCCATTTGTAATACAGGTTCTGGTGGATGCCCTCACGGCGACAGATCTCGGCAATAGAGTCCTCGCCCCGCAGGCCAGCTAGTACAATCCGGATTTTCTCCTCGGCATTAAACTTCCGCCGTGTCTGTCTCTTGATGTTCCGGACCAGTTGGTCAGCCTCAGCCTTCAGGTCGCGCTTTTCTCCCTCGGGAGTGTTATGTTTTTGTCTCATCTTCGTTCCTTTTGGTAGACTACGATGAGCCAAAAACACTACCTTAACAATACCCCTCTATTTGTCCAACTTCCCCTGACGGGGTACAACCCAACAAGTGTTTTCCCTGCACCTGGAACCCCTGTTACAAAGCAAATGGATTTTTTCTTATTCTCCTTTGAGAAACTAATTATCCGAGAGATACAATCCGTAGTTAATGTTAAGTTTTTTGCATCCGCATCCGACCTAGAAATTTCCTCAACTGAATGATTGCTATATAGAGCTTGAGCAGCCTCTATGATTGTGGGAGTTGGTTTATAGCCACTAGATGCCCAGAATTCAGCTGAAAATTCTTCCTGCTCTCCGTCAGAGAATCCAGATTCTTCCTTCACCTTATTGGAAAATTTAGAAACAATTTTCTGAACATTCTCGCCTAAATCTTGTCCATTAGTCAGAAGAATGTCAGCAACCAAATCATTACCAATGTTAATGATGTTTGGTTGTGGCCTAGAATCTGTTGCTATTAATATAGGCACTATAATTTTGCTATGGCTGCCTTCATGAAAGCACTTAAGATCGTATGCATAGTCTAGGGTTTGATCTATTGCATACTTATCAAATGTAGAGCTTCCAACTTTATACTCTAGAACAAATATTATGTCCTCAATGTAAAGAATAACGTCTGCGCGTTTCCCCATTCTCGGTATAATAAATTCGAAGAATATTTCGCCATAATGGAAGTCTTTAAGTTGATCTTTTAGATTCTTAATTTGGTGAAGCCATGCAAACTTTTGCGTTTCTTCAGTTGAGGAATAATCATTGCTAATCGTGCCAAATATAAGGCGTTCGTCTTCAACAAGAAATTGACGAATACGTTGCGAGTATCTAGCGCGCTGTGCCATTATAAGTTTGTTACCCTAGAAATAATTATCTCTGAAATTTTAGAGAGTGATTTAATCTCACACAGAATATGCTTAGCTATGTTATAAGACAACCTACCTTCTTTGTGCTCTCATAAGGCTTGCTTTTGTCTTTTAAACATCTTTTCGTGCAATCGCATATGGATCAAACGAAGTTCTGGGGCCGATTTGGAATTCTAGATTTAAGGCAGACAATATGCTCAAGATCGTTTCCATCTTAGCTGCCGGATGGCCTTTTTCAATTTGTGAAATTGTTGCTTGGCGCAAGCCTGTGCGCTCACCTAATTCGGATTGGCTCATGCCCATCTTTTTACGGGCACGACGGATTGTATTGCCTATTTGCTCAGGACTACGCGCTAAATCTAACATTTAAACCTCACGCTTATTTTATACGCCATTCTGTATAAAATAACAATATACAGATTAGCGTATAATATTTGCGGCGAATAACGCCCGTATTCACCGCAAAATATGCGGTGAATATTCTTGCTTTTGCGGCGAATCTGGGTTATATTCACCGCAGAAAGTGCGGTGAATACCATGTGGATACATGAACATAAGAACTGGCCTGATTTTACGTGGGACGCCAAGGAATTGGCGGGAAAGCTTGCGGATGTGCGGCATAGGCAAGGCCGCTTGCTCGGTCGCATGGAAGGTCTCGGTTTTGACTTGCGCCGTGAGGCAAGTCTTAACACTCTTACCAGTGATGTCGTCAAATCCTCTGCCATTGAAGGTGAAACCTTAAATCCTGACGAAGTACGCTCCTCTATCGCTCGGCGCTTGGGATTGGAAATCGCAGGCCTTGTTCCGGCCAGCCGTCACGTTGAGGGTATTGTCGAGATGATGCTCGATGCAACGCAAGAATTTTCCAAGCCGCTTACCAAAGATAGGCTTTTTGGGTGGCACGCCGCCCTCTTCCCCACTGGGCGCAGCGGAATGCACAAGATTACTGTTGGCGACTGGCGTACTGCTGAAGCAGGCCCAATGCAGGTTGTATCGGGATATGCAGGTCGAGAGAAAGTTCATTTCGAAGCGCCAAGTGCCGAACGCCTTGAAAATGAAATGAAGAATTTTCTGACATGGTTTGAAAAAAACTCAGACCTCGACGCCGTTTTAAAAGCTGGCATCGCGCATTTGTGGTTTGTGACCATCCACCCGTTTGAAGACGGAAACGGACGGATTGCCCGCGCGATTGGAGATATGGCCCTAGCTCGTGCAGATGGCACAACAGATCGTTTCTATAGCCTATCCGCTCAAATTGAGCGCGAACGCAAGGCCTATTACGATCATTTAGAGCGCCAACAGCGAAGCGATACAGACATAACGGACTGGCTTTCATGGTTTCTAGATTGTCTTGGGCACGCTATTACCAATGCGGAAACAACTCTGGGGAATGTTTTATTCAAGGCTAATCTTTGGAAGAAAATCAATCAGGAGCCAGTAAATGAACGTCAACGTACTGTTATCAACCGAATGCTAGAGGATGGCTTCACAGGGTTCATGAATACATCCAAATATGCCAAGCTGGCGAAGTGTTCCAACGATTCAGCCCTCCGTGATATTCGTGACCTAGTATCGCGCGATATATTTGTACAAAACGAAGGCGGCGGACGAAATACCAGCTATCGTCTCCCGGATAACACGCAATAGAGAAGATGCGCGTTTTCACGCGCATCGGAATATGTAGTTTTTACCTGCGATGGTGATTTCGGAATAGTCCATAGCGAGATCACGGGCAATGGCGTCGAGATCAAGTGTAACAGTCAGATCAAATCTCAACTAATTCACATGATAAGATTTCTGTTTCGACATTCCATCAAAGCCCATTTTGCGTAGTCCATGATCTTTGGGTGGGAGAGAGCTTCTTCTGAGCTGTCAAAGGTAATTGGTTCGGCTTCGTAGCATCCGGTAATGGTATTTTCTTTATCATGCCAAAAATAGACATACACAATTTCTTTATGTTTCGTCCAGCCTTCGGTAATGGCACCTATGAACAATAAATCCTGTTCTTTAATTTTCCCACCTGTTTCTTCGTTTAATTCTCGAATAACAGCCTGTGTAGGTGTTTCTCCTTGCTCGACATGTCCGCCAAATATATTTACTGCACCTGAGCAACTACCCCAGTTTTCAGGGCGGCGTTGCATATAAAGCTTGTTATCAGCAGTCAAAACGACACAATCAGCCAATTGCTTTTGATAGGACAACAAGTCCACCTCTGCCAAATTAACCAGCTTAATCTCATCCATTTCAATTTATCTCCAATATCAGTACATACCAAGTTTTTACGACTGTCTTGCCTACCCAATATAGCTTCCACAAACTGGTTAGACAATCTTTTGTCCACAGGCTCTAAAAAGATGCGCGTTTTCACGCGCATCGGAAGATGTAGTTTTTACCTGCGATGGTGGTTTCGGAATAATCCATGGCAAGATCACGGGCGATAGCGTCCAGATCAAGGTAGTAACGAATGTTTTCAGGGATAGTGCCGAATAAGCCGTCTTCGATAAATTGTTCTGCCAAGTCACGAAGACTATCTAGCTCATAGATGTCGATGTCGTAGCCGTCAGGGTCATCAGCGCTATAATCGAAGTTGTAACCGCATTCGCGAGCGGCAAGAACAACCCTGATTTTCTGGTCCTCGGAGAAGTACTCGCAAGCGTTAAAGTAATCGCCTATCGTTCCTTGATGAATTGAAAGAGCCTTGAATAACTCACAGTCAAGATCGTCACCGTCGATAAACTGGATTTCAAACTCCTCCACCGGATCACCATAGCGATTTAGAAGATTGGCTGATTTCTCATGATAGTCTTCAAGACTGCGGAAATAAAAACCATTGGCTGATATGTCATAGGGCTGGGCATAGAGCAAAGGCTCTTGGGTCTGGATTTGAAGCTGGAATTCTTGGGATGAAAGAGTTTCCTTTTGCATGATGTTCTTCCTTTCTCGGTTTGTTATCGAACGCCGAAAAAGTCAGGCAGGGGTTAAAGCCGCTTATGCATGGTCAACACGGGAAGCCTTCAGGCTGAGTGGCGCGGGCCGCACCATTGCAGAAACGGCGCACCTGCCCATAAAGGCGGTCTATAACGGTAACAAGACAGGGAAAGGAAGTGATGTATCAGAAAATGCAACTGCATCTTCAAGGATTTCTACGGAAAGCGTCCTCCTCAATCTTTTTGTCCATCCTAAACTGCTGAATTTTCTTTCTTTCACGTATTTTGTTCAAAATTCCATCAGCATCACAAGCCCCGTTGCTATCTTCAGGATTGAAATAGTAGGCAAGAAAAACAGACCAAGCATCCTCATCAGACAACTTCCCTGTCGTGACCAAATCAGTCAGATTATCGGCACAGAGAACTGTCTCATTATAAAAACCTGAGGGGCATATATCTGAAAACCGTGTAAGTTTTTATGGTCAATTTTAGTAATTCTAAGGGTATTTGAAAGAGTTTTTAGAGGATATTCTAATGGGAAGCCTAGGAAAATTTATAGCATTGTGGGGACAATGACTTTTTAGAATCCGATTATCCACATTACTTTCTTCAATTTCCATATCTAAAGTTACGAGTCAAAAATATCTTCAACAAGAGATATTCTTACTCTCTTCTCACTAACATCCAGTATAACATCGCAGCCCAACGGGATAATTTTAGGGGCTGCACCATACCCTCCTCTTGCTCATAAAATTGCTTTTACTTCTTGATTGGAAAAAGCTTGATTAATACTTCGCTTCCTGCAAATGCGCCATAGCGATGATAAGATTGATTACTTACTCTTACCTTTAGTCCTTTACTTTCCAATAAAGTGCGAGCCAGATCTATCAATTCTCGATCTACCCAATATGCAGGAGATACAATTTTGATTGTATCTCCTGCTCGAAGGGTTTTAAGTTTTTTTATCTAAATCTCCCATAGTTCCTGTAAATAACTAAACATTAGAAAGAAGTGACTTAAACCAAACTTCCATTTCCTCCCCCTCTTAATTTAGAGGGATTACCTCAGGGGGGGGTAGCACAATTTTGAAAAACATTGTAATATAAGTGATGAATTTATTCGCCATATATATTGGGGGAAAGACGCATAACTCATTAATAGAGGTCCATGACTTTAGAGTGTATGCGCGAAAAACTCTTGAAGAATGCTTCCCTTCAATCCGCTCTGATTGGTGGGGCACACAAGGCAGCCTGCATATTGACTGCTATGGTATACTCAATCATGTAGATGGTTACGATGTTTCAATTGAAGAAAATCCATTCCAAGGTGAGGAGAAACTTTATTTTGTGAATCTTGGCGGCTATTGTGCAGATGATTTCAGTGAACTTCACAAAAATTTGTTTGTAGTTGCAAATTCAGAGAGTAAAGCTAAAGTAAAAGCCTTACAACAGATCAGAACTTGGCAAGCGCATCATGTAGACAGCCTAGCTGAAGTAGAAGCAATATCCTGTCTAAACGATCTAATTGAGAGTGATAAAAAATATATCCATTTATCTCCTTCTTCATCAGCAGGAAACTTTTCTTTTATTTGCAAATACCTCCCTCTTCCTAAGGCTTAACAGCGGGAAGCCCTCCTAATAATCTCTCTTGAATAAACCACTCTGGATATTCAGCAGCCCTTCTTCCTTCAACATTAACAGGTGCGCCCCCTGGAACTCTCGATCCGGTCTTCTGAATGACTTGATCAATAACTGATACATATTTTTCAGGCGCTCCCTTGTTCAAAAATGCAAGCCATCTATTTCCAAATGCGCAGTGAACAGTTTCGTCAGCCATAAGAAATTCGTACAAATTGACAAGATCCTCCCTACCTCCCTGAGTTAGAGCGCGCACAAGGACAGCAGATGTGTCAAGGCCATTCCCTTCATCAACAACTTGCTGAATCGCAAGTTTCTCCGCGAGATTACTTCCTTTTATGTATGAGCTCCAGACACGGTTAGTATAGGTAAAATCTCCCAATTGCCCGCCAGCATGATGTAAAGCATCCCTTATCATAATAGCATGTCTACATTCATCTGATACTTGTCTAGCCATATCAAGGCTAAATTGTAGCGGCATATCTTCACCGTAATCAGAAATGTTTTTAGCACACACCTCTGCAGCAAGAACCTCTATGTCTGCATATATAAAATGTAGAAGCCTCTGTAGACCCTCTTGTGTCTGAATTAGTTTGGATGAGGGAGCATTAAGAATTGATACACCATCCATCCTTAATACAGCAGGTCGCCCCGGAACCTCTACAGTCACAGGACACACGCCACTATAATTCCATGGAACAGTCATATCATTGGGATCAATCAAAAATGAAGGCACCACATCATCAGAAACCCAATCCTCACTGGTCAGAATTTTAAGCTTCGCTTCCATAGAAGAAGAGATTGCTCTTATAGTCTCGAGTGTCGGAAAATCATATACATGGTGGATTGTGGATTCTACTTTTTGGGCAACTGAACACAACTCTCTGGTAATAGCGTATATCTTAGATTTGATCTTACGATGATCATTCTCAACTGCGACATCTTTAAAAAGAGCTTCAATTTCAGTAGAAGATTCAAAAACCAATGAAGACGTATTCATTTGCATTAAGCGATTATGAGTCTTGCCATAGGCATCAGCAGTGAATCCAATACCTAAACCCACAGTAATCTTATCATCGAACTCTGTAAATCTTGCAACACACACAGACTCTATATACATAAGCGCTTTTAATGCGTATCCTATAGAATTCAGTATTCTTTTTGACTGTCCTAAATTTGAACTAACAAGAAAGTCATTAGTAATCGAAAGTCTATCCATCTAAGTTCTCCAACTCAATAATCTGATCATCATATGCTAAAGATACGTTTGCAGGCAGAATCCTACTTACTTCATCATAATCGATTGTATGATCAAGATGAGTCAGGATGGCTTTTTTAGGATTCACACGATCAATCCACCCCAAAGTTTTTTCTAGATGTGAATGACTGCTACTAGGATTAATACTATCACATTCTATTAGCCATACATCCAGTCCATCTAGAAATTGAAAACTTTTATCAGGGATTTTATTTAGATCTGTACTATAACAGAAATTCCCTACTCGTAGACCATATGATGTCATAGATCCATGGTCCTGAGGAATAGGAAGAATTTCTAAGTCTTTAATCTTGAATTTCTGATACGATTGAAATTCAACCCATATCGGACGGCGTGGACCATAAAACTGCGCGTTGACAGCTGGATCGTATTGGAACCACCACATCTTCTCGATACCCTTACGAGTAAAGTTATCAGTAAAAAATAATAGATCCTTATCATGATAGTATTCCATCATAATAGGCACATGAAAATTACCAACAATATGATCAGCATGTGTATGAGTAAATATAACACCATCAACTTCTCTTATTGAATGTTTTCCCTGCATACCGAAGCGGCCGATCGTTTTGTTGACCAAGCCAGAAGCCCTGATGACCCAGACAAACTTTCCCCAGACCAATTAAGCAAGCCTCTTTCAGAAGCAGGTAACGAGCAAGCCAATATTATGGATCAGTTCTCGTCTCCCGGAGAATTGATGATTGTTTACGGGCCGATGCACTCAAGCGAAGTCGAAAAGATTTTCGAACAATACGCAAAGGATGTGCTGGCCTCCATAAACGATCCAACAATCAATTCAGGCCCAACAGAACTTCTGACAGAAAGAATCTATGGATATCTGGATTCACTTTTTGATGAATTTCCTGAAGGAATGTCCGAGGAAGAGAAAAGACAGAAAAAGCATTTTGAAGCCATGTCTGACCTCATGGAAAGCTATGCTCAAATGGAAGAAGAGCAAATGCGCATTGAGAAATGGAATGAAGCAACCCACAATTTTGGTGGCATGAAAATATCCGGCGAAGATTTGCAGAAAATTTTTGATTTTCTTAAAGACCCTGCCAACCGCGCAAAAATCGAAGAGAAAATGAAACAAGATGGTGCCAGCGAAGAAACCATCAAAAAAGGCCGCGAAGAGATGGACGAATATATTCGTCTGAAAGAATTACAAAAGAAACGTGACCTGACCAAAGCAGAACAAGAACGCCTGAGACAAATCGAAGAATCTGAAGCTTTCAAAAAATATGCTCAAAGTACAGCGGAGATGGCACAAAACAACGGGATTAAATTGCCTTCATTAAAAAGTGAAGCAGCACAAAAATACTCAAACAGTTCAGGAAAAGAATATAAAAGTCGTGAATTCAATATACACGCTGAGTTAGCAAAGAAATCTCACTCAAAAACAACCGATCTTGACGATAGATTTGCAAGAGAAACTAGAACCGCATCTATGGATGAAAAAGTTATGAATCCATCCGCATTTCAAGACACTTCTATGAAATCATCTTGGAATGTAGTTGATATGAAACAAGCTTTTCAGGACAACAACATGACTGCAGATGCTACAGCCCCCGAACTAGTGGCATCAAATATTCAACTCATTCAAGAAAATAAAGTCGAATTGTTAGAGCCTAGTAACAAGCAACAAGAACAACCCTCTCAAACCATTGCTGCTGCACCTTCGGCAGCGGCAGGATTTAGTCTATAATAGAGAACTCTTTTCTATCGTCTGGCCAAAGTTGCAATAGGCGGCGTAGTTTGGGCTAAAGGTGGCAAACCAATAACTTGTCTGGCATCGGCCGTCAGATTTTTAGAATATCCGGCATTTTCTATTGGAAAGCCGATAGCACTATTTCCGCTTCCATCAGAAGAAAGTACAGCTCCTCGCTGAGTTTGAGAATTGAACCTTACAGCAACTAAAGTCCCAAGATCTGTTAGTCCTCCAAAAGCAAACTTATCTCCTTTTTGAGCGGCATTGCTTAATGCTTGGCCCAATTCTCCATCCCCAAAAATTCCAGGTATTCTTTGAACGGTTTCATTGTAAACAACATAAGTTCTATCAAGTCTGTTTAAACAATAACCAGACGATACCACGCTTGCTGGGTGATCTGATCCTATACTGTACCCTTCTCCAAACAAGTTTGGTACATCCTGTCTTACCCGAACAAGGTTCGAGGTATAAATTGCTGCAACGGAGCCCATTGCCCCAACCTTGTCTGATACGATAACAGATTTCTGATTTCGTGCCCCCAGAGCTGTCATCAACTTGCTGATAGCTGTTCCTTTAGAACTATCAACAAAGCAGATATTGGACGGTAACGGCTTGGACAGATCAAGCTGTGTGAGTTCTACATTTCTGGACGTAGGTTCAGCATTTGCATTGGCTGCTGTAAACGCAAGAGGCAGGGCAACGACCGACGCGGCCGCAGCCATAAATTGACGTGCACGTTTAGAGATGGTCATGATAAACCCCCGATTTCTTAATGAATTCCTAAGAAATATATACCTTTGGAGGTAAAAAGGCAAAGATTCTTTACGGCCCGTATCGTAATTATGATTTTTCAAATTATTAGTTATGTATTTTGTAAGTTGTGGGCGTTTCTGTTAAGAATTTGGCATTCGAAATCCCGCAGTTCAATCGGGGTTTTGTGAAGGCATCATCAGACCCCGTGTCACGCACGGGGTTGCGGGTATTTTATATAGTCATTTTCATTAAGAAACAGACATTAATATTTCCCCCTCACCCTGCTCCGGCTAAGCTGGCTTTCGCCCGCTAAGCCTTCTCTTCCCTCTCCCTTCGAGGGAGAGGGCAAGCAGCCTCGCTTGTTTACCTCATTTTAGGATTAAAACCATAGACTGTAATCGGGTTGGTTTCACAATAAGGTTTACACTTTCCATGACTGCGAACGGCTTCAAGATTGTTGTTACGAGGATACATCCGAATTATCCGCATCAAATGTACGAGAAGGTTTCTTTCCATGCAACATTGCAAGACATCAAAGAATTTTTGAACGTAGCAAACTTCCAACTCAAACTTGAGAGCGCAGAATTTTGTAATTTTTACGATACACTCCATTCCCACGCAGCAGAACTATATCTGGAGGCTCTGCCAAAGCGTCAGCCTTCATTATCTCCAGAAGACATACAATCCCTCTCCCCAAAAGATCTAGAACTGTACGAATATTTGAGAGACTATCATTCAGATGATTTTCTTGAGAATTATAAAATTCTACACACGCCCATTCTTGAATATATTCACGCGGCTTATTCCGAATACTCCAAGAAGCGTCGCCCTTCAAACTTTTGTGTCGCTATCAATGAAACAGCAGAATGGATTGAGACCTGTCCAGAATTACGTTTTTTATTTCCTAAGAGTGAGAACGCAAAACATGAGCCGTCTTACTCCACATCAGACATAACCCCTTCTACTTTTTCTTTGGCTACTACGCTTTGCCTGAATGAGGATGGAATTCCCCATTGCGAGCATTCTCCCGCGATGATCCTTAAAGACGGGACAGAAATCTGGTGGAAAAACGGTTATATTGATAGGGAAGATGGCCCTGCTATTATAAAACCGGATGGCACACAGATCTGGCTTAAGTTAGGGAGCATCAACCGCAAAGGCGGACCGGCTATAGAGCTCCCGGATGGTCGGAAATACTGGTACACAGGAGGAATTCTAGATAATAAGAATGGCCCAGCCATATCTTGCCCCGATGGAACAGAGCTTTGGTTTAGCTCAGGGATTTTGGAAAAAGAATCCCGAGACATAACAAAACAGGAATCATCCAACCTACTCTATGACGTTGAAGTCATATTTGGGACAAGCCCTTTCATCCACAGTTATACCAATAAGCATGGAACGACACGGTATTTTAAAAACGGTCTGGCCCACAGAGATGGAGCTCCGTCACTCAGAAAGAACAATGGAGATGAGTATTGGTTTCAAAACGGCATCCGCCACAGAGAGGACGGCCCAGCTAATACCGAGAAAACAGGCAGCGAGATGTGGTTCCAAAACGGAATATGCCGTGGTTCACCCGACGGACTTAACGCCAAAAAAATTGTCGATAAGGGTAATAGTGTAGAAATCATGTATGGCTATACAAATAACAAGGGGCAACGGCACAGAGACAATGCTCCCGCGACTATTTTTTCTACCGGAGGAGAAATCTGGTATCGGAACGGAAAGAAGCAACGTGAAGACGGTCCCGCCATGACCGACATAGATGGCACACAGCATTGGTTCGTTCATAACATAAAGCATCGTGAGAATGGCCCCGCTACCATCTCTCCGAAAGGCCAGAGCGAATGGTGGGTTGGAGGAAAACTCCACCGCGTTGGTGGCCCTGCTGTAATCTGTGCCAATGGAGATGAACATTGGTACTTTGAAGGAAAAAAGCACCGTGATGATGGTCCAGCCGTTACGATGGTGAATGAAGGTCAAAGCTGGATGAAACACGGGCGTCTACACCGCGACAATGATCTCCCTGCGATCATTAAACCTGACGGTACGAAATACTGGTACAAGGATGGTCAGCTTCATCGTGAGGGTGGGCCTGCCGCTGTTTTTATAGACGGAGCAGAACAGTGGCTCTTAAACGGGAAATTTCACCGCATAGGTAACCCTGCCATACGGAATACAAAATCCATTATCGAAGCCTGGTATGTTGATGGCAAAGCCCATAGAGAGGACGGCCCTGCTGTTCTTATGATTACAGGAATTAAAGAATGGTGGGTGGACGACAAACTCCACCGTCTTGATGGTCCCGCTATCGAGCTTCCGAACGGGGATGAATATTGGCACAAAGATGGTCTCAAACACAGAGATGGTGATCTTCCGGCCATTAGTATCGAGCATGGACAAAAGCTCTGCTGGCTCCAGAATGGAAAACTTCACAGGGAAAATAATCCTGCTGTTTTGTTTTCTGACGGACATCAGGAATGGTGGCTAGATGGTCTGAAGCACCGGACAAACGGCCCTGCAATTATTTATGCTGATGGGCGGCAAGAATGGTGGACCAACGGCAAACTCCAAACACCTGAAGATATCAGAAACCGCATTAAACTTCTGGGTATTGGCGAGTCTTTTGATGAATCAAAACTCGTTTTTCCCGACGAGAAAACATCTTCGGCTGGCGAGAATATCACCGGATATTCTTCGACAACTGCCAAAATTCTCCAATTCCCCGGAAAGGAGAAATAACCCATGCAAGACCATCAGAAACAGAAAAATATGCATGATGGGACAGACAAACACTTTTCCTCACCAATCGAAACGGAAGCCAATCCTCTATATTATCCGGATGGAAGAATAGAGTGGCGTAAAGAGTGCCGTCGTCATCGTCTTGATGGCCCTGCCGTCATTGATCCGGATGGCTCTGAACATTGGTTCAAGAATGGAAACCGTCACAGAAAAGATGGTCCGGCTGTTGTCAAAGCCGACGGATCTCAAGAGTGGTGGGTTAATGGCAAACGGCATCGGGATCACTATCTTCCTGCTGTTACAAATGCCAACGGGCGGCAAGAATGGTGGAAAAATAATATGCTCCACAGAAACGGACAACCCGCAATTACATATGGCACATATGAAGCATGGTACCCGCGTACATGACTCTTCGTTTAAAGATCTTTGCTCACAGGAATGGAAAGATGAGCGAGGACAATTGCATCGAGATGATGGTCCTGCAAAAATCACTGGCGACGGAACCTCATATTGGTATCAAAACGGACAATCCCATCGCGTTGACGGCCCTGCCGTAATTTTCTCTCATGGGTCAGAACACTGGTGTCAGCACGGTGTCCTTCATCGCGACAATGATCTTCCTGCTGTCATTAGCGATGATGGCCGGAACGAATGGTATTCAAAAGGCTGGCATCACAGAAAGAACAATCCCGCCATTCTCCGTCCTGATGGGTCACAGGAATGGCTTATAAACGGACACCATCACCGAATTAATGGACCTGCAATTATCAAGGCGGATGGCACAAGAGAATGGTATCAAAATGCCTGTAAACACCGGGAGACTGGACCTGCTGTGATTTATCCGGATGGATCTCAAGAATGGTGGGTTTTCGATGTTTTACAAACCAGAAAACAGGTAGAGGCTCTTATACGAAAACATAATTTACCGCCTGTATCTGAAGACGACACCATTAAATTTGCGCCGGACCCCCCTCAATTATCTAGCCTGAAACTCTGGGGAACTCCTGAAAAAGGAACACCCAAGAAATATAACGATTATCTATAAAAAAACTTGCCCAAATACTGGTCATCAACCCAGATTTTCATGTAGTGAGGACGTGAGCTTAATCGCAGCGGTAAATATAATTTGTACCGTCTATACTGATTTCGCTGTAATCCGTTCCTAAATCACGAGCGATTGCATCATAATCCAGATAGTTCTGAATGCTTGCGGAAATTTCTCCAAATAAGCCATCTTCTACAAACTGCTCGGCCAAATCTTTTAAGCTGTCCAGTTCGTAAAGATCAACGTCGAATTGATCTGGCGTGTCTTTGCCAAGGTCGAATATATACCCTATCTCTCCCACGGCAATAATGATTTTGATTTTGTCGTCTTCACTCCATTCTTCTACGGCTTCCAGATAAGCAGCAAAATTGCCTTGATGAGCTCCAAGAACGCGGAATAATTCGCAATCAATGCTTTCACCGTCAATAAACTGGATTTCAAATTCTTCAACGGGGTCACCATAGTGATTTAACAGTTTGCTTGCTTTTTCATTATATTCTTCTTCTGTTTCGAAATAGAATCCGTTAGCAGAGATGTCGTAGGGTTGGGCATAAAGTGTCGTCATATTTTAAATATCCTTGTTAGCGGGTTGCATATGAACCCTTGCCCTCCGGCGAGGATGGGGTTGGCAAGTGCCATAGGGCAGATTAATCCGAGGGGGATCACCTGTTTTGCAGGGAGTTTACGAAGGAAAAACGGGGATACGGTTTAATCTGTTTATCATCAGACACTTGCACGCGTCAGGGGCAAAGCCCCTTAGAATCTTTTAGACCTTCAATCATAAAGGCTGCCTCGTTCGAGCAGCTCTTTATTTTTAGAGGGACTCAATCACTTTGATAGATATGGTGTTCACCACCTATCGTGATTTCGCTATAGGCCATGACCAGTTCACTTCTGATTGGTTCATGGCCTATTTTTCGTGTTCGGGCATAGCCGAACATTTTTTTTTAAGAAGATTTTTTTAAACTGCCAATGATATAGTTCTATATCGAAATGGGCAGTTTTCTTTAATTCCCTCAAGATGGCCCACATTGGGCTAGAAACAATCGAATAAAATCAATGTGTTATATATTTGTTGATTTATCGGGGTCAACGATCTATAATTAATGTACAAAGTGCCTCTTTCACCTAACGGCTCCGTACGGAGTTCCAGTCTCTATCTGAGACAAGGTGTGGGAGGCTTTTTTATTTGAACAGCCAGATATTTTTAATCCGTTTTCCAAGCAGCTTTTTAAAAATTCCGGATTCCAGTTTATCTGCCCTGTTATAGCTGTATGCAATTGCTCCGCACGCCATATCAGCCAATTGTATCAAAACATCCTCTTTCGAGTCACAGAATTTAAGTTTTGCAATCATTCCATGGTTACCTTGCCGCAGATATGATTGCAGGGCTTTTCTGAATTCTTTACTCTTTTGTCCGTCAATCTTGATTGTGGCTCCATCAACCGGATTATTGGTTAAGAGCTGCTTTAAAAAGAAGTTATAAAATTTGGTCGAGTTTTTCTTTAGCACGTTACTTGTCACAAGCGTCTTGTCAACAACCAGAGAATATATGTCGAAGTTGCACCCATCTTCGTTCATGGCATGAAAAAACGAATTGCGCACACCTTGAGAACACGCCGTAAAGTGAAATTCGGGCTTATGACGCGTCTGCTGCATTACTCTTTTGATAGAAGCTGCTGTCTGTTCGGCGGCGGGGTAACGCCCATTTTCCTCTTCAGGAAAAACCACCATTGTTAAAATGAAATATCTGGAAGAAGCTTCTTTAAAGCCAGTATCCCCACTTTCATCAATAGAAACCAACATTTTTTAAACTTTCAAAAATCCATTAGAAGCCATAAGCCACTGTACCGCCCGAAAGAGATTCGGCAAAGAATTTCTTTGTTCTCAGCCAGCTCACGCTATTTTTTCAGAAAAAATTGAAAGATTTCTTCTTTTATGCGAAGACTTATGAAGCAGTTTTTTCTATATTTTACGGTACAGAGAGTAGAATTTATGCCGACTCAAAATTCTTTTTACACTCCGGAGTGGGAAGAAATTTACGCCCAGCATGAGCGTGAAAGGAAATATTTTGAAACTGAGCGGGATAGAATTTACCCACTCTATTTGAAGGAAAAAGAGAAATTCGAAACAACATACAAATCTATTGAATGCAACCGGGAGTTCCATCACAAAATTTGTCTCTATTGCCTAGACACGCTCCAGCACAAAACAGTACAGGATTACTGGAAATGGGCTACCGACACGATCCATATCAAAAAACTTTTTGAAGAGATTGGTCTAGACTCTCCTGATCCAGAGAGTTTTACCTCAATCAAAGACGCCTCAGACTATTTATCAAATCTGCACACAAAGTCAAAAAAATTTGGACTTCTGAAATCAAATGAGTCGCCCGTATTATCACCAGAAAGCCCTGAGACCTATCTTGGGATTTTCGAAGACAGCAAAGAGTCAGATTTATCTTCAGAATGGAGGACGTTTAACGTTGATTTACCAAACACAACGGAAACAGTAGACATCACAACACTCGTGTTTGTTGACAAAAGAAAAGATCAAGTTCATGTATGCTTTTATACAGACACATACAAGGGCAGAGCATTTATTGTTCCTTGTATCAGGGAACTGGCCAAAGCCTATATTGCGCAAAACACCCCTGAGAATGCGACACCAAAGAAATGGTGGCATTTGGGAAGAGCAAAACTGATAAAACATCAATTCTATGCGTATGTAATGCCAACCCGGATTAATCAGGAAATAATCATGGCTTTTCCCCCGAGCCAGAACTCTTACAATGTCCCTGATAAATACAGAATGCGCCTGGTCAACCCCCATTATTGAGTCCAGGATTTAAGTGAATCTTTTGGTCCTGATGAGGGCATGAAGGAAGGGGCTGGAGCGTAAGCGAAGGCCCCTTCCTTCATGGGGGGCTTCGTTCTGGT
>Ga0116142_10002218_pt1 | contig 21519 bp, 16 predicted proteins | sample AD_UKC033_MetaG_FD_89785 | JGI IMG/M metagenome (GOLD analysis project Ga0116142, IMG submission 89785) | Active sludge microbial communities of municipal wastewater-treating anaerobic digesters from USA - AD_UKC033_MetaG | ecosystem: Engineered > Bioreactor > Anaerobic > Digestate | place: USA... | reverse complement strand
CCGCCCGTGCCGCCCGCGCCGCCTTTCGATCCCGCGCCACCCGCACCCCCTGCGCCGCCTCCGGCTGTTCCTGCGGAAACATCGAAACTCGAGCCGATGGTCATGTCGCCCTTGGCCGCCAATGACAAGGGCCGCGCGCCCAGCACAATCACGTTTACGTTGCGATCAATATAGACGTTGTTGAAATCGAACACCGCAACGCCGGTATCCACGCGTCCGCGATATAAATAAGAAATGGGAAACGAATCTATGACCAGCGTCGGCGGCGTGATGCCCGTGTCAATGGTAATCGTCTCGCCTTCCATGGCCACGAGATCAAGCAACACGCCTGAACTTTCGTATGGATCGGCATGGGCGGTCGCGCCTCCCCACAAGGCCGCCAATCCCAACACAAGCAGACATGCGAATACCGGACAAAAGCAATGAAATTTCGTCATGACACACCCTCTCCATTAATCTGCCGACAGGCACACCTGTCTGCCCAAGTCTTTATTCATCTGAATCTTATCATAAAACTTGGCTATCATGACAAAATTCTTGTTCAAGACGACCTTCAAGTGTTGCTTGAGCACCGGATTCCTGCCTGTATCCATCGGCCCTGAACGCGCATGGATTTTTTTAGGCGCGGAAGGCAGGAAAAACTGTTCAGCCTGTCTTTTCCGAAGCCACGCCATTTTCGCGGACCGGCTCGTAATCGTGCTCGTTATCGTCATCGTAATCGCACTCTAAACTCCGCGATTTTCGCACTCGCTAAATCAAGGAATATTCATTGGTTGTATGCATTATCCAAGACTTTTGTTTTTCTTGGAGAAGCCAAACCTTAAGGCATTGACGTGGGAAACGCTATCCGCGGAGGCGTTTATTCAGGATCCGTTTTCAACCTGCGAGGATTCGGCCACCCTCGAAACCCCGCATCGAACAGGGATTATGGGTTCAAAGGGGAATGTGTCGGCGTTCCAGACCGTGTTCGGTCCGTTCGAGCGTGACCAATTCTCCAACGCCGTGATCAAGCAGGTAGGCGCGGGCTTCCAGAATGCCGGCGCCGACTTGCGCGACCCCATGGCTGTCGTCGCCGAAACACACGCCGATGCCGAAATGATGGACTGCGCGTTCCAGCAGCCACGGCGCCGGATAGGGCGTGTCGAACCCTTTCCGGTAGGCCGCCGTGTTGATGTCGAGGATGCTCCCCGCGTCGCGGATGGCTTCCAAGGCGCCGTCGGCCGCGTCGCGGATGGCGGGTGTGTCCACGGGACCGTGCGGCCGGGCATATTTTCGGATGACGTCCAAGTGTCCCACCACCTCCGGACGCAACGCGCGGACCATCGCCGCGACCCGCTCGTAATAATGCACGGCCATCGCTTCCAAATTCCGGTACTCCCTCAGCGCCTCGTCGAAGGATTCCTGTGAATAGTCCGTGATGCGATCATCGATCCAGTGGACCGATCCGACCACGTAGTCGAAATGGTGGCGCGCGCGCAAATCCAAGGTGATGTCCACATACCGCTCCCACGGAACAACTTCCGCCTCAAAACCGCGCAACACCAGCAGCCGTCCGGCATATTCTCCCGCGAGCAACTGCGTTTCGCGGGCATAGGCCGCAAAATCGCGCTGGATCTTCGGTACGTCCCAGCCGAGTTTGATTTCCTCCGGATAGAGAAATCGCGGATCGTCGCGCGGTGCGTGCTCCGTGACGCCATAGATGCGGTACCCCGCCGCCAGCGCCGCGTCCAGAATTTCACGCAGCGTGCTGTCCGCATGATCGCAATAATCGCGGCTGTGCCCCCCATGAAGGGAAACCGCCCACGGCGATCGTTCCAAAAGACTCATGACAACTCCAAACGGTCACGCATCGGCGTTCCATTTCAAGGCTGCATCGCGCCGACCCTGTCCCATCATAGACCATGTCCGGGAAACACGGCAACATGATCATGTCGATTTTCTATCCGCATTCAAGGCGAATCCGTTGCATTGCCTCAATCAGGGGCATGTTTTTTGTCCGCCATTTCCGCGCAACATGCACAGAAGTTGCGGATAAAGAAACGAAAAACGTATTCAGGCCCGTCAACATGATTTAGCAAGTGCGAAAATCGCGGAGTTTCGAGTGCGATTACGTTGACGAGCACGATGATGAGCACGAAGAGAAATTGGATTGTGAGTGATACCCACGTCCAATCATGACGTTTTGGAACAAACGATACGACAGGAAAACGGCAAGATGCCGCTTCGGCCGAGGACGCGACGCCCTTGCCGCATTCCTTGTGTGCGGATTTGGAATCATCATGATGTTTTCCTTGCCGGCAGACCGGTTGCTATGACCCGGGATGTGCGGTGATGTAAAGTATTGTCATGAAACCGCGCTCCCCATACCGGCCCGGATTGTTCCGTTACCTGTGGGTATGCGGAATCGCGATGGCGCTGGGCTGGGGAATCCGGGGGCAAATCGGCCACGAACGCGGCGCCATGCTGGCGGGCGTGCTGGGCGCCTTGGCCGTCATTCTTGTGACCCCGGACCGCCGCAAGCGCCTGCGGTTCGCGTGGGTGTGCATGGGCGGCGGAATCGGCCTCGCCATCGGTGGTTCGATGAGCTACGGAACCGTTGCCGGATCGCTGGGCAAGCCGGGCTGCGCGATCTTGTGCACGTCGCTCCTGTTGTTGAAGGGGTCGATCTGGGGCGCAATCGGCGGCGGGGGACTGGGCATGGCGTTGAGCGATGTCCGCTACCGCGCACGCGATGCCCTCTGGCTGCTGCCGTTGACCGCGATCTATCTGCCGGCCAGCGCTTGGCATCCCGACGGCGAATGGTCGCGTTACGACAATACCTGGGGACTTCTCGCGGCCGGATTGGCCTTTGTGGCATGGCTTCGCTTTGTCAAACGAGATCGCGCGGCCTTTTTCGCGGCGGTAATGAGCGCCGCCGGTTTCGGAATGGGCTTTCCACTGGGAAGCTGGTGTTGTGTCTTTGGAGAACGCACCGGCCTGCCGATTGACTGGTGGAAAGTCGCCGAAATGACTTGGGGGCTTTGCGGCGGCCTGTCCTGGGGCGTGGCGGTCCGTGCAATGGACGAGGACGCCGTCTCGCCGCCGGAACCGCTCCAAGCGTGGCCCGCCGCGCTGGGTATCGTCTACGCCGCATGGTTCGTGCCCCTGTGGAACGGTCTCAATGTCTTCACATACTGGGGGTTGGAACGCCGCGTAATGCCCGCAGGTATCGTGGCGGTTTACGGCCTGCTGGCCACGGCGGCCCTGGCCGGCCTGATCTTCTGGATGCGGCTGGCCGATTGGCGCACATGGAACGAAACGAAAACGGCTAAGGCGCTCATGGCTTGGATTATGACGGGCGCCTTCTGCTTGCAATTCGTCAAGATGGCCTATCCGGACGGCATGTACGGCGTCGGCTTCTGGTTCACGCAGATCGTTTTCTTCGCGCTCATGATGTTGCTGGGGCGCCATGTCGCCAAGGGAACGCCACGGGTCTTTTGACCTTTTTTTTTGCGGAATTCCGCACCAAATGTGCGGAAATTCGTATCCTGAAGGGCGCAGGGGGGAAGCGCCCGGCTCGAAATGCAAGGACTTACGCCGTTTTTCCGGCGATCAGGATTTGGCATAAACGTTGCGTTCTCTAATCCAACCCCTTGTGGGTGTCAAGCAGTCGCCATGGTTGGCCCCGCAGGCCGCGCTTCCGACTACGACCGCACGACTTCGCGGCCTGCGGGCGCCTCCTCCTAGCGGAGGGGGTCTTTCTGAAATTGGCCTGGAAATAACCGATTCGGTATGATGACGCCGGTTTGGGCGAAATGTCCGGACCGGCGCCGTGTTTTTCGGAAACGAGGAGGGACCGAATCATGTTGCGAGTGGGAATGGCCAGTGGCTGGCATGTGCATGCCCGTGGGTATGCAAACGAACTGAAGGAAATCCCCGGTGTGGCCATCACGGCCGTGTGGGACGAGGATTCGGACCGGGGAACGGCGTGGGCCGCCGAACTCGGTATATCTTTCGAACCGGACCTGCAACGATTCATGGCGCGCGGCGATGTGGACGGCATCGTGTGCGATGCCCCCACGAACCGCCATGCCGAAGTCATGATCGCCGCCGCAAACGCGGGCAAGCATATTTTCACCGAAAAGGTCATGGCGCCGACTGTCCGGGAATGCGAGGCCATCGCGGATGCCGTGCGCAAGGCCGGCGTCAAGTTCTGCATCTCGTTTCCCGCGCGCACGCGCCCGAAATTTCTCTTCGCGAAACGAGTCGCGGAGGAGGGCCTGATCGGCGACATCACGCTGCTGCGCGTGCGCGTTGCGCATGACGGGGCGAGCAGCGGCTGGTTGCCTCCGCATTTTTACGATCCCGTGGCCTGCGGGGGCGGCGCGATGATGGACCTCGGCGCGCATCCAATGTATCTTGCGCGCTGGATCCTCGGCCCCCCCGAACGCATTCATTCCACCTTCCTGCACAGGACGGATCACGCCGTCGAAGACAATGCCGTGTCCGTCATCGAATTCGCGAACAAGGCGATTGCCGTCGTCGAGACCAGTTTCGTCTCGCGGCATTGTCCCGACATGCTTGAACTGCACGGGACGGCGGGTTCGCTGTTCACCGGCGGACCGGAAGACGGCGTCCTTCTGCGTTCGGACAAGGCCAGCGGCGCGATCCAGGGCTGGATTCGCCCCGTGGACCTGCCTCCCGCCCTGCCGCGTCCCATCCGCATCTGGACCGACGCGATCCTGCACGGCACGCCGATTCCCTTCGGGCTTGATGAGGGCATTCAACTTACCGAATTGATGGAAAACGCCTACAAGGCGCGCGAACAGACACGGACGATCGCGTAGCGGAGGCGAAGATCATGCGCAGGGCGGCCTGGATGTCAACGATCGCGCTGGCGGGTCTGTCCACGATTGCCTTCGGGTTCGGCATGAGCACGCACGCCTACATCGCGTGGCGGGTCTGCGGCACGACATGGCCCGAAGTCCTTTACGGTTCGACGGCGCCCGATTTCTTCGGCATGGCCCCCTCGCCGGAAATCAAAAATGCGATTCAGTCCATGACGCATTTCGAGTTCGACCGTCTGGCCCCGGCCCCATTTTCGATGGGATTCGCCACGCACAACGGCACATGGGGCGCCGACCATTACGCCCATTGCTACTACGATCCCGGCGCGCCGGACACGTATTTCACGGCGCGCATGCGCCAACTGGAAGATGAATTCGGCATCAGTATCTATCGCGGCGAAGACGTTATCGAGGCCGTGCTCGATTACCTGATCCGCCGCGACTTCGGCCCGTGGTGGGGCGACGTCATGGCGCGGGCGGCCGAATCGTTCACCTCCACGCACGCCCAACTACTGGTGGACGCGTTCGCGTGGCCTCTCTCGCAGCGCGTGCCGGGGTTGACGCTCGAACAGGCGCAGTCCACGATCCATGCGATGGCCTCGAATTATCGCACGTTGATCCGTGTCTACGGCATGCAACTGGCCATGCAGGATCTGCCGGCTATCCGCTCGATATTGGTCCAAGGCATGGCGGCATTCCTGGAAACCGATGAAATCACGGCGGATGCCATCATGGCCCGCGCGGAGGTTCTCTGCGGGGACTACCGCGCGGAACTGGACGCCGTGGCGGCATCGGTGCGCGATGAATTGAAGACCACGGCCTACCCCATGCCCGCGTGCGACGCATGGCCCTTGATCGCCGCGATTGCCGCCGTTGCCTGTCTGATCTTCCGAAAAAGGTCCCTGAACGTGTGAACGACTCGGTTCGTCCCTGTTGACAACGCCCATCCGCCGCTTTTCTTTTCCGCCTTCTTTTCCCGCGAAAGAAAAAGGCGGTTACTTGCGTTTGACGCGGGGGCCGTCGGGCGTATCCTCGATGATCCAGCCATCGTTCGCCAGTTGATTTCGAATGGCGTCGGCGCGCGCGAAATCCTTGTTTCGCCGCGCCTGCTGGCGTTCCAGGGCGAGATCGAGCACCGCTTGCGGAACGGCGTCTTCCATGACCGGAAACAGTCCTGTAACCGCGTCGAGCCGTTCGAGCAGCGCGGTGGCGTTTTCGGCGCCGCGCGCCCCCGCCTCGCCGCGATCGATCAGCCGGTTTACATCGCGGACGAAATCGAACACGGCCGCCAGTGCGCCGGAAATGTTGAGATCATCGTCCAACGCCGCGCCGAACGCCTTTTCGCAGGTTTCGATTTCGGCGGCGAGATCGGATCCGCTGCCCATGGCATTTTTCAACCGCAGCCGGAAATCCTTGATGCGCTGCAGGGCTTGGTTCGCGGCCTCGACGGCCTCGAACGTGAAATTGCTCGGCTGGCGGTAATGCGTGGCGAGGAGCACCCAGCGAATCGCGATCGGATTGTGGCCCGCCTCGACCAAATCCCGCAACGTGTAGAAATTTCCAAACGATTTCGCCATTTTCCGGCCTTCGACCATCAGATGCGCCGAATGCAGCCAGTATTTGACGAACGTCTGCCCTGTTGCGCATTCCGATTGCGCAATCTCGTTTTCGTGATGCGGAAACATGTTGTCAATGCCGCCCGTGTGGATGTCGAACGACTCGCCGAGGTATTTCATGCTCATCGCCGAGCACTCGATGTGCCACCCGGGTCGTCCGCGCCCGAGTTCCGTGTCCCAATACACATCACCATCGTCGGCGTCGTGGGCCTTCCAAAGCGCGAAATCCCGTGCGTCCTCCGTGCCGTACTCGTCGAGGTCCACGCGGCCACTCGCCCCCTCCTTGAGCCGGGACAGGTCAAAATGACTCAGGCGCCCGTAGCCCGGAAACGAACTCAACCGGAAATACGTGCTTCCGCCCGCCTCATAGGTATGGCCCTTCTCGCGAAGCCGCTTGATGATGGCCACCATCTCCGGGATGTGGTCCGTCGCGGCGGGATAATGCTCCGCGCGCTCGATGCGCAACGTGTCGAGATCCGCGAAGAACGCGTCAATGTACTTTTTCGTAAGTTCCTTGAGCGGCACGCCGGTTTCGCGGCTCGCGCGGATGGTTTTGTCCTCGACATCGGTCAGGTTCATGACCTGCGTGACGGCATACCCTCGATACTTGAGGTGGCGGCGCAACAAATCCTCGAACAGGTACGTGCGGAAATTGCCGATGTGCGCGAAATTGTAGACCGTCGGGCCGCAGGTGTACATGCGGACTTGCCCCGGGATCAGCGGCTCGAATTCTTCCAGCCGCCGTGACAATGTATTGTAAAAGCGAATGGCCACGACGCCAACCCTCCCACGATCCGACCGATCCGTCCGATCCGACCGATGTTCTCAACTAAATAGCGCCTCGACGAATTCCCGCGCATTGAACGGCTGTAAATCCTCGACGCCCTCGCCGACGCCGATCGCCTTGATGGGAATGCCCAACTGTTTCTGGATGGCCACCGCAATGCCGCCTTTTGCCGTTCCGTCCAATTTGGTCAGCACGACACCGGTGACCTTCAAGGCTTCGGTGAAAAGTTTGGCCTGCTGCAAGCCGTTCTGTCCCGTGGTCGCGTCAAGCACCAGCAGCACATCGTGCGGCGCGCCCGGCAGGCGTTTCCCGATCACGCGCTGGATCTTCTTTAATTCTTCCATTAGGTTCACCTTGGTGTGCAACCGCCCGGCCGTGTCTATCAGCAGGCATTGCATGCCGCGCGAGATCGCGGCGTCGGCCGCATCGTAGGCCACGGCGGCGGGATCGGCCCCGTCCTTGTGCTTGACAATCGGCGCGCCCGTCCGCTCGCTCCAGATCGTGAGTTGTTCAACCGCCGCCGCGCGGAACGTGTCCGCCGCCCCCAGCATGACGTTCTTGCCGTCATTCACGAGTTGGGCCGCCAGTTTGCCGATCGTCGTCGTCTTTCCGGAACCGTTTACGCCGACGATGAGCGTCACGTGGAGACCGCCGTCCGGCGCGGTCCACGTCATCGCGTGATCGCCGGGTTCGAGGATGGCCACCAGTTCGTCCTTGAGCACCGCGTACAATTCCTCCGAAGACGTGAGGCCTTTCTCGCGGGCGATGCGCCGCATGTCCCCGATGATTCCCATCGTGGTTTCGACGCCCAGATCGGCTTCGATCAGGATTTGCTCAAGTTCATCGAAAACGTCATCATCTATCAACGGCCGCAGCGTCAGCACCCGCCGCACATTGTGCACAAGACTCGTGCGCGTCTTGCTCAACCGCTCGCGCAGGCGTCCAAAAAAGCCCATGATTCGCTCTGTCTCCCAATTCGATTCAACGCCGAATCGTATCCGCCCGCGCCTGTTGTCCTTGACGCAATCAACAAACGCCCCCTTGACAATTGCGGGCACGGCGCCAGACGCAGGATAAACAAAACGGAATGCTATCATGCCTTGCCGGAATGGCACAAGAAAACCGGAAACTGGGGAACAGGGCCTTGATCGGCCTTGATTCGCGGGAATCCGGTCCTTATGATTTCGGAATCATCCGGATCTTTCGTACTTCGTTTTTGTACTCCTGCTCCTGCTCTTGCTCTTGCTCCTGCTCTTGTTCTTGCTCATAATCTTGTTCTTGCTCATAATCTTGTTCTTGCTCCTGATGGCGCCCTAATCTGCTTTCGTCGGAGACCACAGGCATGTACTTTGACCACGAGAAACTCACCGTTTATCAAAAGAGCATCGAATTTGTGGCATTTGTGGCAGCGCTATTGCCTCGGCGGCAAAGTCCATTCGGCAGTATCCGGGATCAATTGTTGCGGTCCAGTCAATCAATCGCTTTGAATATCGCCGAGGGCAACGGGAAACGTTCCCCAGCGGATCGCAGGCGGTTCTTCGAGATCGCTCGGGGTTCGGCGATGGAGAGCGCGGCGACATTGGACGTACTGGTAGCGGTTGGCGCTTTTTCCCTGGACGAAATCGCGCCCGGCAAGGCGCTGCTGTTTCCTGTTGTGAAGATGCTGTCCAAGATGACCGAGCACACGGAAGCGGTTAGAGAAGAAATGGCGGAGTACGGAAAACCGGATCCGCTTCCAGATGGAGAGCAGGAGCAAGAGCAAGAGTAAGAGCAAGAGCAGGAGTAAGAGCAGGAGCAAGAGTAAGAGTAAGAGCAAGAGTATGAGCAAGAGCAAGAATCTCGAATACAAGTACGCGCACGAAAAAAGTACGGAAGATCCGGAAGAGCCTGATTTCGCCTTATGAGCGCGGTGGTGCTGGAACTCGACGATATTCACAAGGGCTTTGGCGGGGTCCCCGCGTTGCGCGGCGTGCGGTTGGAGGTGCGCGCGGGCGAGGTGCACGGGCTGATCGGCGAGAACGGCGCGGGAAAAAGCACCCTGATCAATGTCGCGACGGGGTTGTTTCGCCCGGATGCGGGCACGATCCGCTACGCGGGACGGCCCGTGTCCTTTTCGACGACGCGGCAGGCGGCGCGCGCCGGGATCGCGGTGGTCCATCAGGAAGCCGATCTCTTCGCCCAGATGAGCCTCGCGGAAAATATGCTGTTGGGACGCGGCCTCGTGCGCTGGGGGCCTTTCGTGGATTGGCGCGCGACGTATGGCGAGGCGGAGCGCATCATGTCGGCGATGGGCGAATCGTTCGACGTGCGCGCGGAGGCGGGGGGGCTGTCCGTGGCGCGGCGCATGATGGCCGGCATTGCCGCGGCGGTGTCCGATCGGGCCCGTGTGCTGTTTTTGGATGAACCGACCTCCTCGCTTACCCTGAAGGAAATCGAAAACCTGTTTGCGCGGATACGCGGACTGCGTGACGCGGGCGTGGGAATCGTCTATGTCAGCCACCGGCTCGAAGAGGTGCTGGCATTGTGCGACCGGGTCACCATCATGCGCGACGGCGAGACCGTCGAAACGCAGCCCGTGTCCGCATTGACAATGGACCGCATGGTGGCAGCGATGGTTGGCCGGGCGGTCGTATATGAACAGCGGCGCGAAACGCGGGCGCCGGGCGCGGTCCGGCTGCGCGTCGAACGGGCCGCGAGCCGGTCGGGCGCGTTTCACGACGTGTCGCTCGACGTGCGCGCGGGCGAAATCGTCGGCCTTTACGGATTCGTGGGCGCGGGCCGCAGCGAGTTTGCCCAGGCGCTGTTCGGCATCGAACCGCTTGCGTCGGGCGCGATTGCCGTGGACGGCGAAACGCTTGCCGTGCGTTCGCCGCGCCAGGCCGTCCGGGCGGGTCTCGCATATCTCCCCGAAGACCGGCTGGTGCAGGGCGTGTTCCGGACGCATCCCCTTCGCGCGAACGCAAGCGTTGCGGCGTTGCGTAACCTGTCCATCGCCGGCATGGTGCGCGCGCGCGCGGAACGGGCGCTCGCGGCGCGGATCATGCGCGAGATGAACGTCCGCGCGACTTCGATGGAGCAGCCCATCGGCACGCTCAGCGGCGGCAACCAGCAGAAAGTGGTCTTCGGGCGCTGGCAGGCCCTGAATCCGCGCGTGATCCTGCTCGACGAACCGACGCGCGGGGTGGATGTCGGCGCGAAGGGCGAGATCCACAAATTGATCCGCGACCGCGCGGCAAGCGGCGCGGCGATCCTGCTCATCAGTTCGGAACTTCCCGAAATCATGGCGTTGAGCGACCGCGTCGTCACGCTGTCCGAAGGCCGCATCACTGGATCTTTCGTGCCGGGCGCGGACGGTGAGGAGGCCATCGCAGCCGCGGCGGTTCCCCGCGCCACGGAGGCCGGCGCGAACACCGCCGCGCATCCGCGGACAGGCGCCGTTGCGCGCCTGCTTCGTTTTCGCGCATTGGGCCTGCTTGGATTCATCGCCGTCCTGTCGCTCGTCATGACCGTGCTGAAACCCGCCGAATTCGCCAACGCGCGCAACCTTTTCGACATACTGGCGAACGCGGCGATGCCCGCCATCATGGCGCAGGGCGCGATGCTGATTATCTGCGCAGGTGGGATTGATATCTCCGTCGGTTCGATGATGGGGCTTGTGGCGGCTGCGTCCGCGCTCGCGGCCAAGGCGGGCGCGCCGCCGCTGGCATGCCTCGGGCTGGCGATAGCGGCGGGCGCGGGCTGCGGACTGATCAACGCGGGCCTGTCGCTCGCGGCGCGGATCCATCCGATCATCGTGACGCTCGCCGGACTCAGCATCTACCGCGGATTCATGCGGATCGTAACCGGCGGCAGCGAGGTTATGCAGTTGCCGCCGGGCTTTCGCGCGATCGCGGACGGCCTGTGGTTCGGCCTGCCCAAAATCTGTTACTACGTCATCGCGGCGACCCTGATCACGCACCTGATCCTCCGGTACACCCTGACGGGGCGGCGCGTGCTGGCCCTGGGCAATTCCGAAACCGCCGCGCGCCTCATCGGCTTGTCCAAGACGCGGTTGACGCTGTTTGTGTTCGGCGTGTCGGGGGCGTTCGTGGGTCTGACGGCGGTGCTGGCGTCCGGCTACTACGGCACGGTGCAGGCCAACACGGGCGAAGGCATGGAACTGAAGGCGATCGCGGCGGCGGTCATCGGCGGCTGCAACATCCTCGGCGGACGCGGATCGGCGCTGGGCACGCTGCTCGGCGCGTTTCTGGTGGCGCTCTTGTACAACATGTTGATCCTGCTCGAAGCGAGTTCGTATTGGCAGAGCATTTTCGTCGGGGGCCTGATCCTGATGGCCGTGGCCGTGGACGCCCTGCTGCAACGCGCGCGGGGGGGCGGGCGATGATCCGCCGCATGCTACTTTCCCGCGAGGCGGTTCTTGCCGGTGTGCTTGCGATCCTGTTTGCCGGATTCGGGATGTTTGTGGACGGTTTCCTCGACGGGTTCAGTCTGTTCGAACGCGCGCGGTACTGGGTCGTTCCGGGACTCGTCGCGGTCCCGATGACCTTCATCATCGCGACGGCCGGCATTGATCTTTCGGTCGGATCGATCGTAGCGATGTGCACGATCGTCTTCGGGCTGCTTTACAGCGACGCCCAGTGGCCCATTGCGGCGGCGGCTTGCGCGGCGGTGGCGGCGGGCGTGGCCGGCGGCGCGGTCAATGGCATGGCATCGGGTTTCCTGGGCATTCCGCCGCTCGTCGCGACGCTCGCGACGATGGCGCTGTTTCGGGGCGTCGCGATGGGCCTGAGCCAGGCGCGCACCGTCAGCGACTTTCCCGAAAGTTTCCTCTGGATCAGCCAGGGTGACGCCTTCGGAATTCCCCTGGGCGGCGGCGACACGGCGTTTGTGCCCGTGCCGATTTTCGCGCTGCTGGCGGCGGCGGCGCTGGGCTGGATTCTGATGCGCAAGTCGTGGATCGGACGCTTTGCCGAGTGCATCGGCGAGAACCGGACCGCCGCGCGGTTCGCCGCCATTGACGTGGGCCGGATGACGCTCGCGCTGTACACCGCCTGCGGCGCGGTGTGCGGCGTGGCGGCGCTGTTCAACACGGCGCTCTATGCGACCGCCAAGGCCGACGCCGCCACCGGCATGGAACTCGAGGCGATCGCCTGTGTCGTCGTCGGCGGCACGCGCGTCAGCGGCGGGCAGGGTTCCGTGCCGGGATCGTTGCTTGGCCTTTTGATCATCGGCCTTCTGCGGTACGGTCTCGAAATGGCCGGCGTGAAATCGCAGCATGTGGTGATATTCGTCGGCGCGCTGCTGATCCTGACCGCCGTCTTCAACGAATGGATGGCCGCTGCGCGCACACGATCGTGACCGCGAAGGCAGACGGGCTTTCGGCGGACCTTGCGGCTCAGGCGTGTTTGTGGCACGAACAGCCGGGGTAGTTCGGCGAGTAGAGCGTGCTCGTGGGCCGGAGCGCGAGGCGGCCGTTTTCCACGAACGTTTCCCCGCGCGGGGCCAAATGTTCGACGAGCCTCGCGCGCCACAAACGCAGGATTTCCGCGTGGGAGGCATCCCCTGAACGATCCGTGGTTTCATGCGGATCGCGTTCGAGATCGAACAACTGCTCCGAACCGTCCATCGCGTGGAAAATATACTTGTGCTTCCCGTTCGTCAGCGCGCTCCAATGATTTTCCGGCGCGTAACAGATGTCGTGTTCGAGGTCGAGAAACGGACGCCAATCGGCTGCCGGATTGCGCAGAAGATTCAGCATGCTGCGGCCGTCGAGCGATTCCGCGCCCGGCGCGCCCGCCGCGTCGAGAAACGTCGGAAGCACGTCGCGCAATTCGACCGGCCTCGCGGACACGGCGCCGCGCGGTGCGTCCGCCGCGCCTTTCGGCCAGCGCATCAGCATGGGAATGCGCGCGGAGGAATCGTAGGCGTAGGACTTGCGCCACAGGTGGTGGTCGCCGAGCATGTCGCCGTGATCCGCCGTGAACACAATCAGCGTTTCGTCGAGCCAGCCGCGCTGGTCGAGCATTTCGAGAATGCGCCCGATCTGTTCGTCCACGAACGACACCGAACCGTAGTACGCCTGCCGCGAACAGCGCACCTGATCCGCGCCGAGGTCGCCGTGCCATATCGTGTCGTCCGGCCCGCTGCGTTCGGCATGCCGCGACGCCCATGCGCCCACGGCGGCCGCCGGCAGGTCCGCGTCGCGGTATCGCTTCAGGAACCGTTCCGGCGGATCGTAGGGGCTGTGCGGACGCGCAAACGAAACTTTCAGGAAAAAGGGTTCCGCGCGATCGTATTCCTTGATGAAACGCGCGGCCGTGTCGCCCGTCCAACGCGTCGGATGCAGGCGTTCCGGCAGGGCGTACGCGCCCGCCCTGTACGAATTCCAGCCGATGCCGGTCGCGTCGGGATTCAATGCCGGCGCCTTCGAAGCGAACCATACGCGGTAATCGCTTTGGAAATCCGGGGATTCCGCGCGCCCGGACTCGTCGAGCAACATTTGGTGGAACCCGTGCGGGTTGCGTTGGGGATGCCAGTGCATCTTGCCGATGCCGCACGTGTAATACCCCGCATTCCGCAACGCGGCGGGCATTTCAACGGGATATTTTTCCCCTACTCGCCCGTAGCCCAGCAGTCCGTTGCGCCACGGCCCAAGGCCCGTCAGCAACGCGGCCCGCGCCGGCGTGCAGGTCGGCGTGCAGGAATAGGCGCAGGAAAACAGGACGCCTTCGCGGGCGATGCCGTCGAGATGCGGCGTCGAGATTGCGCGATTGCCCGAGGCGCCCACGCAGTCCGCGCGGAATTGGTCCGCCATCAGCAACAGGATATGCGGCCGTTCGCGCGGGATCCTTCGTTTTCCCGCCGCCAGCGATATCGCGGCCGCCGACGCCGCCATGAAACCGCGGCGGGTCAAATGGGATGCACGACCGGTATTCATGCTTTTTCCTCCGACAACGCACTAAGGCGGCTCAGCCGCAATGCATCAATCAAGGGCATGATTTCTTTGTCCGCAACTTCTGGGCATCACACACAGAAGTTGCGGACAAAAAACTAAAAACGCATGTATGCAAGTATAGCACGGCGTCCGCCGCGCCTCAGCCGGCGCCCGGGGAGACTGAACCGGACGACCGCCGCAATTCGATGAGGACCGCCTCCGGACGGCAGTTGTAGCGGACCGGCAACGTGGACGCGCCAAGGCCGGTGGTCGTGAACCCCTGCATGTTCCCGTGGCGCCACGGACCCGCGCAAAACCGGCGCGAACAGCGGGTGTTGAGAAAGAACGGTCCGATGAACGGCAGGCGGATCTGGCCGCCGTGCGTATGACCGCAAAGATACAGGTCCGCGCCGTGTCGTTCCGCGCATTTGACGAGTTCCGGCGAATGCGCGAGCAAGACGGCGAACGTCCCGTCCGGCGCGCCGTCGAACGCGGCGGCAATGCTCGCGGCGCGAAAATCGTGCGGATCGTCCACGCCGCCGATCCAGATCGTCGCGCCGTCCCGCTCGATGGCGAATCCCTCGTTGATCAACATACGGATGCCCATCGCCCGCATCGGTTCGACCATGGCGCCGATATCGTTGTTGCCGAGAATACCGGTTACGCCGTTCCGTGCGCGGACCGCGCCCACAATACGCCGGAGGCCGGCATAAACCGCTTGGCACGACGCGCCCTGATTGAAACGAAAATCCCCTGTCAATACGCACAAGTCCGAGTCGATCCCCTTGACAAGCGCGCAGGTCGTTTCGGTCACGTCCAGCCGCGGGTCGAAGTGGAAATCCGAAAGGTGCAGGATGCGGAATCCATCGAAGGCCGGCGGCAGGCCATTGAACATCGGCGTAAATGTGCGCAGTTCCGGCTGCGAGGCATTGCGAACACCGCGATCGAAAAGGCCAAGCCCGCGGAGCAACGCCCTTGCCGCCACGACGCGCGGGCTGTCCGGATACGGGCGATCCTCGAAGGACCGGCGTTCCTGCCGGGCTTCGCGCGCGAGGCGTTTGCGCCATAATTCTCCGCGCGCGCGGACCGCGTCACGCGAATCGCCTGCTTTTCCGCTCCGAATCAATACCGGGGTTCTCCTTGCCCAAAGGACTCCGAGCCAACGAACAAAGCCGGCCCCATGCGCCATTCCCGCATGTCTTGGGTATCATATTCGATCGCATGGCGTTTGAGGAACAAACAAGACTCATCCTGGACGGATGTTTTTCGCTGCCGTTCTTCCGGTTCCGCGATGCACCGGCGCGTTCAACGTAGACGCGGCATCTTGCCGCGTTCAACAAGAGTCTGGAAGACTCTTCTACCTTCTTCACGAATCATTTGCCGATGCAAAACGTTGAAAAGATGCGTGCAAGCAGATCGTCCGGCGTGGTCTCGCCGGTTATTTCGCCGATTGCCTGGATCGCGTCGCGCAGATCTATGCCGAGCAATTCGGGCGAATCGCCGAATCGGGCGAGGGTGCGCTCGACCGCTTCAACGGCGCGGTGAAGACTGTCTCGTTGGTGGGCGCGGGAAATCAGGCCCTGCTCGGGCGCGACATGCGCATCGCCCAGAAGCAGGCCGGCCAATCCCTTTTCGAGCGATTCGAGGCCTTCCCCGGTCAGGGCGGAGACCGGCGTCGGCCCGTGGAATCCCTGGAAGGCCGGCGGCAACGCGGCGCCTCGCGCGATATCGGTTTTGTTCAATGCGATCCAGACGGGCCGGTCGAGGCCGCGCAATTCTTCGGCCAGCGCCACGTCCGCGTTGGTGGCGGGCGACGTGGCGTCCACGACGAACAAGATGATGTCCGCGGCCTGCATGGCTTCGCGCGCAATGGACACGCCGATGCGCTCCACTTCATCGTTTGCTTGGCGCAAGCCCGCCGTGTCTACGAGGCGCACAGGCACGCCCGACAACGTGATCGTCTCTTCAATGCGGTCGCGGGTGGTGCCGGGCTGCGCGGAAACGATGGCGCGCGCGTCGCGCAGCAGGGCGTTGAACAGGCTCGATTTTCCCACGTTGGGGCGCCCCGCAATGGCAATGCTTGCGCCTTCGCGATACAACCTGCCGGCTTCGGCGGTGCCCAACAGCGCCTGCATGCGCGCCCGTGTGTTTTCCAGCCGCTGCCGCAGGGATTCGTCGAGCAATTCCGGCAGATCGTCGTCGGGAAAGTCCACGGATGCCTCGACGCGGGCCAGCGCATCCGCCAATTCCGCAGCCATCACATGCAATTCCTTTGACACCGCACCCGAAGCCGCCGCCGCCGCCGCGCGCAATCCGGCATTCGTGCGCGCCCGGATGTGGTCCGCCACGGCCTCGGCTTGAACAAGATCGATGCGCCCGTTCAGGAAGGCGCGCAGGGTGAACTCGCCGGGCTGCGCCAAACGCGCGCCGTGGCGCAGAACTTCATTGAGAACCGCCGCGACGGGGCCGGCCCCGCCATGGCAGTTGATTTCAACGACGTCTTCGCGCGTGTAACTGTGCGGCGCGCGCATGACGTGAAGCAGAACCTCGTCAATCATCCCCCCCTGCGCATCCCGGATATGCCCGTGAAACACGCGCCGCGAATCGCGCGCGACGTCGCGTCTGGTGGAAGAAACAAAAATCCGCGCCGCGACGGCAACGGCATCGGGGCCGCTCAGTCGCACAATGCCGATACCGCCTTCGCCGGGCGGCGTTGACACGGCCGCAATAGTGTCTTCGGGACTCTGGATCATGATGGAAACCGCCCCGCTGTCCTTCGCCGGCGTCGGGACCCCGGTTTCTCGCACAAGGGGACCACGGCGATGGGGCAAAAAATATCCACGGGCATGTTGTTCACGGCCAATGGCGCCATCCTGCTCATCCCGAAATATCCAGAGGCAGTTTCACGGGTTGCCGGGTCTGGTAGGCCTGCTGGGCGGCAAAGACGATTTCGTGGGTCTTGACGGCGTCGGCCAGGTTGCAGTGCGATTCATGGCCGGTCAGGATGCAATCCACGAAATGGTCCATCTGGCCTTGGAAGGGATGGTGCGACACGTCGGCGCTTTCCGGCAGGATGGTCGGAATCGTGACCCAGTTGCGCTGTCCGGGGAACTTGTGCGACCAGACGCGGTTGTCCTTGATCGTGCCGCGGTTGCCAAAGACTTCGATGGGAAACGTGTAGGGCATCACGCAGCCGTAGTTGACGGACACTTTCGCGAGTACGCCGTTGTCGAAGCGAATCAGAACCATTTCGAGGTCGTCGTATTCGAGGGGCGGCGCTTCTTGCCACCGGCACGTGAAATAGTTGTATTCGGTCTTGAGTCCCTTGCGGTATCCGCCGGCATAGGCAAAGACCTCGACGGGTGTGGCCGCTTCATACCGGCCTTTCCCGGCAAACCAGCGCGCGGCATCAACGGCGTGGCAACCGCCGGTCAACAGTGCGCTGACACCCTTCTCTTTTGTGCGCGCATCCTCGTAGCCGGTCCACCAACTCGCGATGTCGTGCTGATAGTCCGTTTCGACGCAGTACACGTCGCCGAGAAAATCGTCGGCCACCATGGCCTTGATTGTCTCGAACAACGGATTCCAGCGCAGGACGAAACTGACAATCGTCCGCACGCCGGCCTTGTTCACGGCATCGAGCATGGCGCGCATGTCCGCCGGACTGTTCGCGACGGGTTTTTCGATGACGATATGTTTGCCGGCCTGCGCCGCGGCGATGGTGTTTTCCGCGTGCAGGTGTTGCGGCGTGCACACCGACACGATGTCCACGCCTTCGTGCGCCAGCGCCTTTTCGTAATCCGTGTAGAAAGCCACATCCGTCAACCCGGCTTCTTCGGCGCGTTTCCGGCAACTTTCGAGTTTTCGGCTCGATATGGCGATCACTTTCGTGTGCGGATTCGCGGTAAACGCCTTGATGTGTTCGCCGGCCACCCAGCCTGCACCATGAACCAGCACGCCCAATTTGTGTTCCATTTTCATTTCCTCCTGCATGTCCGCGCCTGTTTTGAGCAGGCGGCGGGTTGAAACGATCCTGTCCTGTCCCACGGCGTTTTCTTTTGGACAGGATAACAGGATTGTACAGGATAAAGAGAGGGCAGCGGAAAACCGCGCAGGCGCGGCCGGCCCGGTTGCCGTTCATTTGCTGGCAAACGGATCGCCGGCCTTCCGCAGCCTTTTGATCATGTCCGCATGCAGTTTTTCCCGTGTGGCCGCCCATGCGGGATCGTCTATCCGGTTCGCCAATTGGAACGGATCCTCCCGGTTGTCGAAAAGGAGCCACGGCCCGTCCTCGCGCACGGCATAGGTGTAACGATCCGTCCGCAATCCGCGGAACAGCGGCGCGGGATGGTTTTCGCCGCCCGAGGCGTGCTCCTTGGAAATGTGCATGATAAGTTGCGGATCGGACATCGGTTCGGAACCGTCCAGAATCGCGCGGGAAAGATCGCGTCCCGTACAGGAATCCGGCACGGGGATTCCCGCAAGGCCGCACAGGGTGGGAAAAATGTCAGGCGCACCGAACAGCGTGCGGCAGATCCGTTTTTTCGGCGCCACGCCCGGCCATCGGACAAAAAACGGCACCCGAAGCGATTCATCGTACGGTTGGCGTTTGCCGCCGAGACCGTGCGATCCCATCATGCTGCCGTGATCGGACGTGTAGACGACCAGGGTTTCGCCGTCGAGGCCGCGTTCTTCGAGACAGTCAAGGACGCGTCCGATTTCGTCGTCAATTGCCGAAATGTGCGCGTGATAACCCTGATAATAAGGCCATGTGGATTTGTTCCAAATGGCATTGTCTTTCATTTCGCCCCGGCGCACCGATTCCGGCACGTTGGCCCGCCACGGCAACGATCCCTGCGGATACATCGCCTTCTTTTCCTCCGGCGCGTCAAGGAAATCCGAATGCGGGGGATTCCACGACACCATCAGGAAGAACGGGCGTTCGTCCTTTACGCCGATGAAATCAATCGCCTGATCGGTCATCAGCCGCGCGTTATACCCTTTGGGACGGATCGGATCGCCTTCGCGCGGATGATACCGGGCCTTGTCCCAATGCGTGTTGTCCTCGGTCCAGATGAGCGACTCGTCGAATCCGAACGGTTCGGCGCGCACACCGCCCAGATGCCACTTGCCGATATATCCTGTCCGGTATCCCGCCGCCTTGAAGGCCTTGCCGGCCGTAAGATGGTTCGGGTCGAGCGGAATGCCGTTGTCCGTTACGCCTTGCTGGTGCGGCCAACGGCCCGTCATCAGCATTCCGCGATACGGCGAACAGACCGGCAGATTGCTGATGCAATGCGTAAACATCGTGCCTTCGGCGGCCAGGCGCACCATGTTCGGCGTGCGCAGTTCCGGCATTTCGGAGCACGACATGGACTGCCAGCGGTGCTCGTCGCTGAACAGGAACACGACGTTTGGACGCACGCGCGAGGGCATGGCGCCCCGTGCCCGGGATGCAAGGGTTGCTGCCGCCAATCCAAGAAACGTTCGCCTATGCATGGTTGTCACTCACCCTCCAGCGCCTCGTGGGGGCGGCACAACTTTCGTAACGGTTGTGCCACACCGGTTATACAACGGCCGCCATCAAGACAAAGCCAACAAGGACGTAACAAACAGCAATCCGGCGGGATAAGTCCTATTTGTCGTTTCCGTCCGGATTGTCCTTTTTCCTCGACCCATTCCCAATTATCAACGCTTGAAATCAGGTTATTGCATGAAGATCGCAAGAAAAACAAATTTCCCTTCTTGCCAAGGGAGGAGCGCCGAAGTTTGTGTGCGAAAATCGAGTTGAGGGGGTTGACAGGCGGTTTGGGATATGCTAGGATCGTCCTGTTAGCACTCGGCTTTGTCGAGTGCTAACGAAAATTAGTCATCTAAGGCTGCCTTGGGCGGCCGAAACACAAAAAACATCGAGTGAAGGAGATTTCGAACAATGGCCAAACAACTCATTTTCGGTCAGCCGGCGCATGCTTCCATCCTGAAAGGCATGGACATGCTGGCGAACGCGGTCAAGGCGACGCTGGGGCCCAAAGGGCGTAACGTGTTGATAGCGAAACCGTTTGGCGCACCGAACATCACGAAGGACGGTGTAACGGTCGCGAAAGATGTCGAATTGGCCGATCCGTTCGAGAACATGGGCGCCCGGATGATTCGGGAGGCGGCCAGCAAGACGCATGATGTGGCCGGCGACGGCACGACGACGGCGACCGTTCTCGCGCAGATCATGGTGCGCGAAGGGTTCCGTCATGTGACATCCGGCGCGAATCCGATGCATTTGAAGCGCGGCATGGACAAGGCGGCGGACATGATTATTCAGGCGGTGGCGTCCGTGTCGAAGAAGGTCAAGGGTCGCGACGAGATTAAGCAGGTGGCGACGATTTCGGCCAACGGGGACGATGAAATCGGTGAAATGATCGCGGACGCCATCGAGAAGGTCGGCAAGGACGGCGTCATCACCATCGAGGAAGGCAAGGGGATGAATACCGAGGTGGACATTGTGGACGGCATGCAGTTCGACCGCGGCTACCTGTCGCCGTATTTCGTAACGGACGCCGAAACGATGACGGCGACCTTGGAAGACTGTTATGTGCTGTGCCTCGAGAAGAAGATCAGTTCGGTGCGCGAGATTCTTCCTCTGTTGCAGTCGCTTGCGCAAACCGGCAAGCCCCTGCTGATCGTCGCGGAAGACGTCGAGGGCGAGGCCTTGGCCACCTTGGTGGTCAACCGGCTGCGCGGCATCCTGAAGGTCGTGGCGGTGAAATCGCCCGCATTCGGCGATCGCCGCAAGGAAATCCTGCGCGATATCGCGATACTGACGGGTGGCCAGTATATTTCGGAAGACCTTGGCGCGAAACTTGAAAATGTGACGCTCGATCAACTGGGCCGCGCAAAGCGTGTGGAAGTGACAAAGGACAATACCACCATCGTCGAAGGCGCCGGCAAGAAGAAGGAGATCATGGGCCGCTGCGAACAGATTCGGCGCGCCATCGAAACCACGACGTCGGACTACGATCGTGAAAAATTGCAGGAGCGGCTCGCAAAACTCGCCGGTGGTGTCGCGGTCATCAAAATCGGCGCGGCGACCGAAGTCGAATTGAAGGAAAAGAAGGCGCGGGCGGACGATGCGCTGCACGCCACACGCGCGGCCATCGAGGAAGGCATCGTGGCCGGCGGCGGGCTGGCGCTGCTCGAAGCATCGAAAAAACTCAAGGATCTCAAATTGGCCGGCGACGAAGCGACCGGCGTTGCAATCGTCGCGCGGGCCTGCACGGCGCCGTTGTCGCAGATTGCCGCGAACGCGGGACTTGAAGGTGAAGTGATAGTTCAGCAGGTCTTGGCGGGCAAAACGGGCTTTGG
>Ga0116142_10002216_pt1 | contig 21537 bp, 12 predicted proteins | sample AD_UKC033_MetaG_FD_89785 | JGI IMG/M metagenome (GOLD analysis project Ga0116142, IMG submission 89785) | Active sludge microbial communities of municipal wastewater-treating anaerobic digesters from USA - AD_UKC033_MetaG | ecosystem: Engineered > Bioreactor > Anaerobic > Digestate | place: USA... | reverse complement strand
TGTTACACCAGGCATCCATATCGGATCTTTTCGCCGCATGCTTCTGGCGGTAATACATCCAACCTGAAAAATACTTTTTTATGAAGGCTTTAAATGAATGCATTTATACAAACAGCAAAATTCGTTTATCATTAGCGTAAAAAAAAGTCCCGCATTTGCAGGACTTTACGTATTCGGGAATATTTTTTAACGCATCAGGTACATTTTACCGTACCCTTTATTGAAATACTTATCAGTATTATCATTCTGGGCCTTGTATTTATCCAACGCTTTACCATTAAGGTTAGTAACTACCCTGTAAAGATAAATACCATTCGCAAGCTTTTGCCCATATTGGTCAGTACCATCCCATTTAAACTCAGTTATATTCCTTCCAATCCGCAAAGGCCCAAGCTCATCTTTGGTAATCTCCCTGACGATTCTGCCTGTTACGGTCATTATTTCAATTTTGATATTCTGTGGCACTTCATTACCCGTAATAGTAAAGACAAATGCTGTTGAAGTAGTAAACGGGTTAGGATAATTCAACATATTTGAGATCATTGGTTTATTGATCACCTCAAACAATACACGGTATTCAATGCTTCCTGCTTCGTTATTACTTTTATCCTTTCCTGTTATTATCATCTCATACTCTCCATCCTGCTGGAAATAAGGCCTGAAATTGATTGTGGCAGTATTGTCAGGGTTAGGAGCCTGGCCTGCAGGGGTAAATCTGAGAGTATCATTATTAAAATAGAACCTTCTCAGCGTACCGTTCGGGAAGCGAACCTGCAATGTAAGGAGAGTTGTATCATCCAGGATCATCCATTTTGCTTCATCTTTCAACTTTACCAGAATGTCAGGTTTTGACGAAACAATATCCCTGTTCAGTATATGCACCCCATCAAACGTGACATCCAGTAAGGGATTAAGGCTGTCTGGTTTTACATAGAGGTTCCTATAGGCAAAATTGTTAAAATGATATTGCTCCAGCTGATCGTTGTCCGGATTCGCTTCAATGTAAACTGTATTAATACCAGGCAACGAGTTTGTGCTTACAATATTACCCAGTTGCAATGTATCATTTACAGGTAAAGGTCTTCTTCTTGCCATCGGTATGATATGCGGAACATTATTCCTGTCTGTTATCACCATTTTCACTTTTAAACTATCAAATGCGGCTTCACTAACATTCTTAAACCCGATCTTGAAATTATATGGCTCCCCTACTTCTACAGTATCTTTTCCGGTGAAATATAGATTTGGAGCAATAGCACCCTCCGGAACGGGCACATAAGTGACCCTCCAGTAACGAAGATTATATGGTGTGAAATTGACATTATCCTCTGTGCGCATCTTAAGCTTTACGTAAGGATATTGTAAAGGGTCAATTGATGAAACATCAAAATCCTGTTGTGCAACAGTTAATCCGCTAAATAATGTTTGCTCGGTTCCGGCAGGAGTAACACCTATTACATCTACAGTGGCTGTATCACCAGTCGCTTCACTGCTTCCTCTCCATTTAAGCTGTTTCCAGGCCTTTGCTGGACCAAACACTGGCGAAGTGATGAATCCAAGTGTATCCCTGGTTGGGCAGTCAACTGACAAAGTTGGATTATCTGTAATGCCATCCCCCATTATCCATTTAGGTATAAAAGAAGGATCATTCTTTTTGTACACCAAAGCCCAGGGTCTGGGCCTGTAAAAGGAATCAATACTGCTTAGCCCTGCATTTTTCAGGTAATGGTACAATGATTGGCCCGGACCATGTAATGCTTCATCAGCTGCCCAGTCAGCTGCCCAGGCATTCGGAAAACCAAATGCAAGATCCAGCGTAAAGTTTCTTACCACCACATAGGCACCATCAGGAATCACATCACGCATAAAATCCATCATTTTTCGCCTGCTTGATGTATCCGTGTAGCGATACTCAAAATTGAAATGTTTGGTACTTCCAAAACAGTTGTTATCTGTACTGCCATACAAACCTTCTCCAAGAGAAGTAGGATAAGTATTCGCAGTCACCCGTTGATTCACCCACGGCTTGAAAGATATGGGATCAAATACGTTAAAAACAAGAGAAGAGAACCAGCACATCAGGCGGATGGCGGATATCCCATCAATAGAAACTGCCAAACAGGCCTCTTGCGTACATCCGCTGGAAATCCAGGTGCCCTGTCTTATAAACAAATTATGATCAACTGGTCCGTACTTGAATGAACGGCTGGCAGAGTCAAGTTTCATTCTTTCATACTCAGACTTTGTGTGCTGATAAAAATCAGACTGATTGTATCCAAGATCACTGCTATTGGGCCCGGTATTGCTCAGATAAATAAAAGAAGACTTATTCCATGATGGCTGTCCGTTTGCAGGCACAGGGGCTACCCTCCAATGATAAACTGTACTATCTGTAAAAGGAACGCCGGGTGTAAACTCTAATACTCCACCCGAAGAGCTGATTGTACGGGTTATTTTAGCAGGCGAATTGAAAAACTCTGTTGTATCCATTTCCATGGTATACTGTTTTATACCACTAAAAGGATTGGCAGTTGACGCAACCAGTTTAATATCCTGCTTATTAATTATTGCAAATGTATAGGGATAAACAGGCCTTGCTTCGTCTTCGTAAATAAAGATATCTTTTGTTATACAGTTATTTGTCTCATATAGCTCATCAACAGTATTATCGGCATCAATACATATCGATATTTTATTAAGACCTTTATCTCTTGTTGGTACAATATCTATGGAATACAAAAGTGAATCTATAAAACGGATACCGGGGATAGTATCTCTGCGGATCACTTCCGTAGTCAGGTTAGGATAAGTCCTTTTTACCTCAACTACTATTTTCTTATTAATTGCTTTCCCCAGGTTCATGAATTTAGCATCCACATTAAAATGTGTTTCAGCCACTGAAATAAATGTGGGATTAACCTTTATCAACTGGTCTTCAATAACGTAATCCGGTTTATCCGCCGATCCGTCAAGTTTTAGAGCAGGGTCTCCATGCAATGTAGTTTGCTCACAATGAAATCTTGCATAGTAATCATTCTGGGTAGTAAGGTTATATACCTGCGTAATAGACTCGATCAGGATTTCTCCCAATGACTTCCCATATTTCGATACAGCAGTAGCAGTCATTGTCCTGGAATTAAATATATCCAGGTAGTGTACAATACCAAAGTGAGTACTGGCAATAAACGCAATAGACCCCCGCTGATTTGCAAGAACAAATTTCTCAGAAAGGGTTTCTTTGGTAATAAACCGGAGAGTATTAAAATTGAAGAAATTACCGGCATTACACCCCATTACAATTGTTACAGGATATTTCCCTGCATTATTATACTGGTCAGGGTTATCCAGATTAAATTCAAGTGTAGTGGCCGAAGAGTGCCCAAAATAAGTCATCAGGCCTATTCCTTGCTCAAATAGTTGATACAACTTTTCATTGCTGGCCTGTTCCACAGGTGCGGAACTGACTTTACTAAATGTGTGTACATTAGCCCCATAAAAAGTATCAGAAATGATAGTTTTATACCTTTCCATATCTGCTGTAAGTATAGAGCCAAGGGCGCCGTCTGCTGCACCAATTACATGCACCACATTCTTGGTCCATGCCTTATCAGCTATCAGGGGAGAAGAGAATGCCTGTTGCTGTTCATACTGAATTACCTTGGCAAGGTATATGGCTACTTCATCCCCGTTAATAGCAGAGATACGTCCGATCGGAACTTTTGGTATGCCATCAAGTCCTGGCTCTGCTGTGATCATATTATCAGAAGCAGGATAGCCAAATGTGGGAATTAAGGATAATTTTTCAACATCAGGATTACTTTCATAGGTTCTATACTGTAAATAATTCAACCCTTTACCCACAAGCAATACATTTTTAACGGGATTGCTATATGTAGCTCTTGCCCAGCGAACAAAATTCCGGAGAGCTAAAGGATTCGTTTTTATACCAAACCCAAATTGATCAATAAGCTGATCTATCAGGTAAACTTTAGCTGTATGGTTACCACCAGCAGCAGAACTTCGATAATTCTTATATTCTTCTATTGGGTTCGCACCACCGGTAGAAGTCATCAATGCAGAATGAGAAATGATTAGATAGTTACCCTGGTTTGAAGAGGCAGAATAGTTTACAAAATTTCGCTGCTGGAAAGTAGTGACTGCTACAGGAAATGAAGATTGCTGCGTTACAAGCAACAATTTTCTTGCTACAGCTGAAGGCTCAAGGGCTACTTTAACCATAGTAGACGGTGATGTAATATCTCCAATATATCTTTTCCCATTAGTCAGATCATACAAAACCGGGCTAACACCTCCATGAGTAAACCCTGTGATCTCAAGATAATTACCCGCTGCATTCGCAGGAAGTTCAAATAAAAAATTATTGGCGCCGCCAAAATCGAATGTACGGGGATATGAAAGCTCAATTTGAGCTACAGACATTCTTCCGCCGCCATTATTTGTTACATCAACGGCTGCTGTACCACTGCTTATTTGTGAAATGTTGAATGGCACCTGAACCTTCACATAATCAAAAAAGTCCAATGCTCTTGTATCTACTGTTGCACTATTAACTTTTGTAACAATCTGCCGGGGATCCAAAGAATTTCCTGTGGCATTAATTTTCAATACCGGGGCAGGAGCTGCTCCGGTGTAAGGAAATAAATTAAATAAGGTTTCCGTTCTTGTAGCCCCTGCATTAATATCATTAGAAGTCCATCCTTCTCCCTGATCGTAGGAAGAAGAATAAACATATTCTCCAACAACCGCCGCATATCCGGGATTAATTCTCTCTCTGAAATACTTACCTGCTTTGTGAATAAAAAATGGCTCTACTGGTAAAGCTGAAGGTAAATTATTGTTTGCCGGAACAAGCCTCAGGTTAGGTCCGGCCGGGTTTACTGTAAGGAAAAAAGAAGCAGTATCTGTTTCAAGACTCCATTTATCATTCAGCTGAAAATCTGTGTTTCTGTATAGAATATTATCCGGTTTCCCATCATTCATCTCTCCCCAAAACTCAATATAATCAGTAGCCCCCATCACTCCTGTTTGAACCGTTGTGTATAACGGTATTTGTTGCCCATTTCTCCAAAGCTGAAAATGTTCGGCAGGAGTATTACCAATACCAAGTGTAGCTAGAACCGGTTGATTGATACGGTAAAGACCGGTGGATCCAATCTTAAACTTGTAATAAGTCAGGTTATAATTGATCCATTCGTTATTATACGTCTGCGAATTAGCCAGCAGACCAGCAAAAAGGAATAACGGGAGTAAAAGTTTTTTCATGAATCAAAGGTTTATCAGGTACAGACAGATTAGTTAGTTTTTGTTTCTATTATTAACCATGTTCAGTCTTAAAGAAAAAACATGGGTAAATAACGGGTTTGACTGGTTGGCCAGGTTAGTGAATGCATAATCCACCGCTACATTCTGTATACGAAATCCTGCTCCGGCACTTGGCTGGTATATCCACACTTTTTTCTGGTTCACGGTATCACCATCAGCAAGTGCTTTCTGAAAATTATTAATTCCTCCACGAAGGAAAAAAACATTATTCACATTCAGTTCCAGTCCAAGTTTTGGATCAGCACTTACCGGGTCGGCACTTAATAATGTATTTCGCTTGCCATCAAATGTCAGGTCAATATTGGCTTCTGCCAACAGGCTTGTTTTTTGCCCCAGCTTAAATTCATGACCTATTCCCAGTATCAGCCTTGGCGCTGTTAGCTCAGTAGATTTTACCGGAATCTCATTATTGGTCAGGTACAATACTTCCTTTTCTCTTTCGGTAAAAGTAAAAGACCATGCATTGAACGTACTGGTAATATCCCTGGCTGCAATACCAAATCTCCACTTGTCTTTGTGCAACTGCAATCCTGCATCCAGGCCGAAACCCCAGGCTTTGGCAAATTTGCCCACACTCCGGTGAATTATTTTTGCGTTCAGCCCAAAATTTATTTTCTTCCTTTCTGTTTCCTTAATCTTTTGTGCAAACGAAAAAATGAAAGCATAGTCAGCAGAAGAAAATGACTGAATATTATTGTAGTTAATAGACCCATCTGGCTCTACCAGGAACAGCGTATTCATAATATCATCAACAGCAAATCGTAACCCTGTAATACCAATTGTTCTTTTGTTGTTGGCAGTTGGAAAAGCAATACTGGCATAATCATATTTACCGATGCCGGCGAAATATTCGGCATGCATCAGGTTGATTTGAGGATAATCTTTTATGCTTACAAGACCAGCAGGATTCCAGTAACCTGCTGTACCATCATTAACAGATGCTACCTGGGCACTACCCATAGCAAGCCCCCGTGCCCCTGCACCAATATTCAAAAACTCGTTGGAATATTTACGGAATTGTGCGTTGGTAAATTGAAATAGAAAGATAGTAAAAAGGGTCAGGTATAAGCGGTTCGTTTTCATTTATTGAATTTTCAAATAAGCAATGGAATAAGACATGTCTTCAGTATGTACGGATAGCTTGTAAAATTAGTCTTTAGCCCTGTAAATTCATAGGTTTGTGGAGGCAAAAGACTAAGCATTGAAAACGAACAAATTACATAAATATTGTCTTTGCCTGCCTACAAACTTAAACTGCCTTACTTTTGCAGGATATTACAATTTTTCAAATACTATAAACTGTAAATCATAGATTTAGAAATATGAACCTGATAGAAGAATTACGATGGAGAGGTATGATACAAGACATCATGCCGGGAACAGAGGAACAATTAAACAAGGAAATGACGACCGGTTATATTGGCTTTGACCCAACAGCTGATAGCTTACATATAGGCAGTTTGGTTCCCATCTTGTTATTAGTGCATTTTCAAAAAGCCGGGCATAAACCTATTGCATTGGTGGGTGGAGCTACGGGAATGGTGGGTGACCCAAGCGGTAAAAGTGAGGAAAGAAATCTGCTTAGTGAAGAAACATTGCAAAAAAATGTGGCTGGTGTAAAAGCGCAATTAGAAAAATTCCTTGACTTCAATCCTTCCCTGCCCAATGCCGCCGAGATGGCTAATAATTATGATTGGTTCAGGAATATTTCTTTCATTGACTTTTTAAGAGAGGCGGGAAAATATATAACGGTGAACTACATGATGGCTAAGGATAGTGTGAAAAAAAGGATTGAAGGGGACACAGGTATCAGCTACACAGAGTTTGCTTATCAGCTGATGCAGGGTTATGATTTTTATTGGCTGTACCAGCACAAAAATTGTAAACTGCAAATGGGCGGCAGTGATCAGTGGGGCAATATGACTACAGGAACCGAACTCATCCGCCGTAAATGCGGAGGCGAAGCATTTGTGTTTACCAACCCGCTAATTACGAAGACTGACGGTGGCAAATTTGGCAAAACAGAAAGCGGCAATGTATGGCTCGATGCTGCCAGAACAACTCCTTACCAATTTTACCAGTTTTGGCTGAATGCAAGTGACACTGATGCAGAAAAATGGGTCAGGATATTTACTTTCCTGACAAGAGATGCAATAGAAATGCTGATACATGAACACAAAATGAACCCGGCAGAGAGAGTCTTACAAAAGACACTGGCACAGGAAATAACCATTTTCGTTCATGGAAAGGAAGAATATGAAAAGGCGGTGGAAACAACGCAAAAACTTTTTGCTAATCAAAATGCCCCGGCCGAAAGCCTGAGTATTGAGGACATGGAAGGTATGGAAGGTATAGTAAAAAGCAATTTCTCAAAAGAAAAAATTACAGCAGGCATAGACATTGTTTCTTTCCTGGCAGAAACAGCCATTTTTGACAGCAAGGGCAATGCAAGAAAAAATATACAAGGCGGAGGTGTAAGTATCAACAGAAAGAAAGTAGAAGCAGCAGATTTTAAAATTGATACTTCTCTGCTATTACATGACAAGTACATACTTGTGCAAAAAGGCAAAAAAAATTATTACCTGGTTCAGGCTATTTAATTTCTTTTATAGCCTTCCACATCGCATCAGCCACTAATTGATTTCCTTTGGCATTCAGGTGCACCCGGTCATACGTAAGAATATCTTTTTCTTTATTATCGGGATTATTGGCTTTGTTATAGTCAATAAATTTCTGGCGCAGATCCACCAGCGGAAGATTATTCTTCCCGGCAATGCCCCGGATAATATTGCTGTAGCGATTCAGGTCTCCATCCAGTTGATTACTCATATCCGTCTTTTCTCCTACTACAGCAGGTGTGCAAAGGATCGCTTTAATATTTTTCTCTTCTAGTTTTTTCAAAATAGCTGAATAAAATTTCTCAAACTTATCAGGGTCAGTACCTGTACCCAGCAATGTTTTATGCCATACATCATTTACGCCAATATAAATAACCACCACATCAGGATTCTTACTCAATACATCATCCTCCAGCCGCAGATACAGATCATACACCTTATTACCCCCTATACCAGCGCCAATAAATTCAAATTGATCACCCTTTCCTTCTGCCTTACACATACTATCCACCCTTTTTACATACCCTCCCGGTTTTACACCCAGTTCCGTAATAGAATCACCAAAGAAGATGACGTTGGTTTTCTTTTGTGCAGTAAATGCCATAATAAGAATAACCAGAATAACAAGTGATAATACCTTTTTCATAGTAAAAATTAGTACCACAATATAAAACAAAAACATCCTGAAAAATCAGGATGTTTTTACAATCGAAGCAGTTGTATCCGGCTATTTTTTCACTTCTTCTTTAGAAACGGACAAATGCTTAGCAAAAAAATTTTCCATTGCTTTATAAAAATCGATTGAATTTTTTTCATTGGCAAATCCATGCCCTTCATCATCTTTGACCATATACTCCACTTCAATACCTCTTTTCTTCAGTGCTTCCACCATCTGGTCACTTTCAGCTTTATTTACACGGGGATCATTTGCTCCCTGCGCAATAAACAAGGGTGTTTTTATCTTATCCGCATGGAAAGCAGGAGAAACTTCTGCCAGCAATGCACTGTCTTTTACGGGATCACCTACTAACTCATAAAACATGGCCTTGTAAGGCTCCCAGTATGGCGGAATTGTTTTCATAAAAGTGAACATATTGGAAACGCCAACATAATCAACGGCGCAACAATACAGATCAGGAGTAAAAGTAACACCGGCCAATGTTGCATAACCGCCATAGCTGCCGCCATAAATAGCAACCCGTTTCGGGTCAGCTATACCCTCTGAGATCAGCCATTGTACTCCATCTGTAATATCATCCTGCATTTTTTTACCCCACTCTTTAGCTCCTTTCAGCCAAAATTCTTTCCCATATCCGGTAGAACCACGAAAATTCATCTGCAAAACCGCATAGCCCCGGTTAGCCAGAAATTGTGCTTCGCCATTATAGCCCCAGCTATCCCTGAACCAGGGACCGCCATGCGGATTGATTACTACCGGCAGATTCTTTGCCTCTATTCCTTTTGGCAAAGTAAGATAACCATGGATGGTCAGGCCATCACGGGATTTGTATTCAATCGGTTTTCTTTCAGCCATATCCTCTTCTTTCAACCAGGGAAACGCATCTGACAGGAACTTTGTTTCACCTGTTTTTTTATCATAGAAATAGTATTTAGCAGCCAGTTTGTCATTTCCGGTCCAAACCACAAATTTGTCTTCAGCATCATTATTCCCATACAAGCCTACTTCGTACCCCTTAAATTTTGCCTGCATTTTGTTGTACTCAGATTCAGCCTCTTTGTCCAAAAAATGAAACTCCGTTTTCCATGAAGTATAATTCACCGACTCAAGTACTTTCCTGCGGGGCGACCAGGAAAGTCCATTGACGTCATAATCGGGATTACTGTAAATTTCCCTTATCTCTTTTTTTGCAGCAAGATCATACTCCACTATTGCAGTCTTATCTCTTCCAATATTTGAAGTGGCATAAATATTCTTATTATCAAATGAGAAAAACTGTATTCCGAAATTATCCTTATACGTTGTAGTCAGCAACGAATCAAAAGGCGCAGCCTCAGTGGTACGATGATAGAAAGTGGTATTCACTCCATCCGTCTTTGTGGCAATCCTGATCAACCCTGTGTGATCGGTGTACCAGCCGTCGTAGTTCTTATCATTCTGGTAAAGTACTTTTATTTCTCCTGTTTCTATATTAATGCTATACGGATCGAAGAACCGGGGATCCCTTTTATTCATTTGTATCATCACCTCTTTTTCTTTTCCCGGAACATACCTCAAATCATCGAGTATCATAGTACGTACTTTGGGGAAAGGAGTTAGTGGCTTCAAACCCTTTCCGTCCAACCCAACGGAAAAAAGCTGAAAATTCTCATCGCCACCAATATCCTGCAGATATAAGATCCTGTTTCCTTTCCACTGGTAATCGTATATATTACGAACAGAATCATTCGTAACAGGAATGGCTGTTGTATCTGTAATTTTCCGTACAAATACATTAGTATGTCCTTTATACGGAGACAGGTAAGAAATGTACTCCCCGTCAGGAGAAATGCTCCAGCTAAAATTTTCAGGATTTTTGAAAAAGTTTTCTACCGGGATTACCGGGGGCTTATCTTCTTTTGCAACTTTTGATTTACATGCAGCAAAAAGTAACATTACTAAAACAGTAACTGACAGCAAACGGTGTTGAAAAAATTTCATGAGAGTTTGTTTAAAGTTATTAAATGGCCGGGCAAGGGTAGTGTAATCCAAAAGGACGGAAGAATGGATAACTAAGGTAGTCCTTTAAAAAACAAAAAAGCATTCCGAAAACCGAAATGCTCTCCTTATTTTAAACAAAAAAAATCATTCTACATCCACCTGCTTCTTTATCACTGAACCATCACTGGCCTCGGGCAGGTATTTTCTTTCTTTTATCAGGTAACCATTGCCTTTCTCACAAAAATGCACTTTCAGGTTTTCAATACTGATCGGGTTCCCATCAGGTATGTCTGCAATATTAGAATGAAGTATATCATGCCCGTCAATAATGATAACCAGACCACTACCGATAGCTTCCATTTTATTACCCTCTGTGATCAGCATGCCTGTGTCTTCACCCAACCCAACCCCGATACAACCCGGGTTCGCTGCCACTGCTTGCGCCAATCTTCCAAAACGGCCTCTCTTTTCAAAATGTGAATCGATAATGATATTATTCATAAAGCCAAGGCCGGTAGTGATCTTTACTTCTCCTTTCAGGTGTGCTCTTGTGGCATTACCCTCATAGATCATTGTGTTGCTCATGGCCATAGCACCTGCCGAAGTACCTGCTATCAGAAAATTTTCATCTTCCTTATAGCGTTTCTTCAGGATGGTAAGAAATTCTGTTCCTCCATCGGTAGCACTAAGCCGAAGTTGATTGCCTCCGCTGAACATCACGGCATCACAGTGACGGATACGTTCCACATATTCATCATTCATTGCATCCTGCCGGGTGCGGATATGTAAAAGGCCGATATTGGTGCACCCGATTTTACCAAAAGCATTCAAATAATTCTCACCTACTTCATAAGGAATCATAGAAGCAGTGGTAATAACTTCAATCCTGGCATTGACGCCACCTGCTTCTTCCACCACCCGGCGAAGGATGCCGAGTTCAAAAAAATTAAGATTATTTCGATGAAAGCCGTCCGCTTCTAATTCAGTGCCTTTATGTTCAGCTCCGCCTATTGCTATCAGTTTTCCCTTCGGATTACTCATTCATTGGGGTTTGATTAAAACAAATGTAACAGAAAAATAAATTAACGCAGAAAAGAACGATTTCGTTTGTGGATATGTGGAAAATATTTGTTACGCTGTTCCTTTGAACCGGCTGGTTAAAAAATAAACTCCAGCGCCGATCATTGCAATTAAACTGCCCCACAAGGCAAACCACCCTGTAGAGAAAAATAAAAACAACCAGATCGCAATGGAGAGGATGACAGGTACCGGGAATAACCACATTTTGAAAGGAAGGTCTTTTGACCCAAATCGTTTCCTGAGCAGCGATACTCCGGCTGACTGCCCGATAAATTGTATCACAATCCGCATAGCCAGTATAGAGCTGATAACATCTGAGAGTTTAAATAATAAGCTAAAAACAAAACCTGATGCACATAATACAAGCAGTGATACATATGGAAAGTTCTTTACAGGATGCAACCTGGCAAATGGTTTAAAGAAATTCCCGTCCACTGCAGCTGCATAAGGCACCCTTGAATAGCCCAGCACCACAGCAAACAATGAAGAAAATGCGATACAGAGAATTAAAATTGTAACAATAATACCTGCCTTAGTTCCATACAACTGCTGCATAAAAGAACTCACCAGGTACTTATCATCTGCCTTAACCGATTCCCATGGCATCACCCCCATCACACTTATATTCATTAATAAATACAAAGTGGCAATACCAAAAACAGAAATAAAAATACTCCGCGGAATATTTTTACCTGGGTTCTTTATCTCTCCTCCGAGATGACAAACATTATAATACCCAAGATAAGCATACACTGTTTTTACAGAAGCCTGCCCCACTGCTGCCCAGAAAGCATAGGTAAAAAAAGACTCATTACCTGTCGGGATGAATTTAACCGGGTGTTGTTGATTTAATAATCCACTGATGATAATCCAGAGGATAGTCAGCACTACAATAGAACCCATAATAACAGAAATCTTTCCGATGGTTTCTATTTTCCGGTATAATAAAATAAAAACAAGGATAACAAGGCTGCCTGACACGATCTTTTGCTGCCACAACTCCAACGGAACTATATAAGTAAGGTATTGTGCAAAACCAATAGAAGCAGAGGCAACAACCAGCGGAGCCTGGATAGAGGTTTGCCAGACAAATAAAAAACTCATTAATCGGCCACCTCTTTCTCCAAAGGCTATACGGTGAAAATTGTAAGTCCCCCCGGCTAAAGGATATTTTGCACCCAGTTCACTCCATATCATCGCATCCATAAATGCTGTAAATGCTCCAAATATCCATGCCCAAATAAACAAACCATTATTGAACTGTGCCACTACAAAAGGCATTACCACAAAAGGACCAATACCCACCATATCTATCATGTTGATAGAGGTAGCCTGAAGCAGGTTGATTTTGCGGTTAGTTTGTGGTATGGACACTATTAAGCCAGTCTGTTAATCCTGTAATTTAACTCCTTTCAACAAAAAGAAAGGTTCAGAACAAAAGCCCTACAACGAAAGACTCCCTGAAACAATGAACTCCCCTTTTATCAGTGTATAATTTATACCCCTGATTTTAATCGATTCACCTTCTTTTACTTCAGACAAAGTATAGATATCCTCCTCTATCAAATGTAATGACCCCTTTGAATCTCTCACCAGCTTAAGATAATCCTTATTAATCCTGTCCATTACTCCGCATACAACCACTTTGACAGGTTTCTTTGCCTTCATCAATAACGATATATCTTTCACAGGAGCCCAGTTATCAACAATCATTCCTACCGAATCACACTTTTCACATAATTTCTCCGCTTCTAACAAAGCTTCAATATTATTTTCCGGCGCATCCCCGCCTCCGCCATTTGTCATGGCCTTTACTATGGTTTTCTCCACCTCATCATAGCTATCAGAAAAAACAGTGTATATACCCCCTGTTTTTCCTATTATCTTGTCTTTATCCTCTTTACTATCACCATCATTGAAAAAAAGAAAATACCTTTTGGCCTTATCGGTCATAGTTAGCTTAAGCCATTGAAGCAGTTGACCTGAATAAGGATACATACTGCCTGTAACATCGGCAATGACCATTGCTTTGTTCCATTTATGCCTGTTGAATACACTGCTTACTGTTGAGTCAGCCAGTTGGTAAAGAAAAAAGTCAGAAGAGTAAGCCGGGCAATCACCGCCCACTTCTATATGATAAACAGAATCCCAACCAGTATAATCTTTCTCTTTGATAACAGGGTCCAGGCCGCTTACCAAGTAATCCTTTACGGCCCATTTTTTGACAATCCTGGGAATATCACCGGGAATATGCCATGGATTGTTTACTGAACTATCTTCCAAATAGCCTGTGGTATCAACCATAACTATTGTAGTACCGCACCAGTTGTTAATTACGGAATCAACAGCCGTTTCATCTTTTGAAACATCGGCAACTTTAGCTCCGGTACTGATAGATTTCTTCAATTTTTCAATTTCCTTTTTTGATTCTTCTCTTGTTGGCTTTGGTCTGAAATAAATAAAGAATCCATGCTGCAATGTTTCTGCTGTCTTTCTTGTTTTGGCAATTGTTTGCCTGACTTTCCTGAATTCAATATCCGCCTCAGTAAAGAGTTTGGGCAAAACCTTTTTCAGGCTCTCAAATCTTTTTTTATTCAGAAGAGAAAAATCCTGGCCTGCTGGATAATCAGAATATACCAGGTCAATTCTGGCAATACTAGCTTCTTTCAGTTTTTGAATAGCACTTTCCTGGTTATATGAAAAAGTGGATTTTCCGAATTCCATTGGCAGGTATAGCACCCAGCTACCAGCTTCCATCATCTCGTAATAATCTGTTCTAAGCTCTTTTGCTTTTAACAAAGAGGATATGTCCGTTATCTGTGAATGAGAAAGAAAGGCTGTAAGAAACAGGAAAGCAAGCAGTATAATTTTCCTCATAAAATTTTCAGAATAAGATTCAGCTTTTGGCAAATTGCATAATTCCCTCCACCAGCACATCTAAATTTTTAGTTGTTGTATACACATTCGGCGTCACCCTTACTCCCACTATATTCTCCCATGTTATAGCAACAGCATGCACTTTATATTTATCCAGCAGGAATGAATCTAATTCATTGGGCTTTCTGCCTTCTATACCTACATTACCGATAGCACAACCCCATTTTGGATTAAGTGAGGTGTTCAGTTTCACTTTGGGAATATCTTTTACTTTTTCCATCCAGTAATTCTTCAGGTAATGCAGCCTTTTTTGTTTCCGCTCTATTCCAATCATATCATGAAACTCGATGGCCTTCCCAATAGCCTGCTCAATAAAGAAAGGTCTAGTCCCCAACGCTTCAAATTTCCGGATATCGTCCTTCAAAGGATTATCGCCAGTTGCGAACATCGGGTAGATATTTTTGATCTTCTCTTTTCGTACATATAGTAACCCGCTGCCAATAGGGGCATATAACCATTTATGCAGGCTGGCAGCAAAGTAATCTGCATCCAGGCCTGGTATGTTAAAGTCAAAATGAGCAAAACTGTGAGCACCATCCACCACCACTTCAATTCCTCTTTTATGTGCTTCCGCTGCGATCTTCTTCACTGGTAATATCTGCCCGTTCCAGTTGATAATATGAGTTATATGTACCACCTTGGTTTTAGCAGAAAAGGCATTTACATATTGTTGTACCAGATAATTTTCATCTTCACTTGGTAAATCAAGGTTTATCCATATCACTTTTATTCCGTCACGAAGCTCCCTTTGCTTATAGGCATTGATCATATTGGGATAATCCTGTTTGGCCGCCACCACTTCATCCCCGGCTTTTAACTGCAATCCAAAAATGATCGTTTCCAATCCCTCGGAGGAGTTTCTGTTAATGGCAATTTCTTCCGGGGAACAGCCTGCCAGTTTCGCCAGGTTTTTTCTCAATGGTTCCCGTCCCTGGTCTAATGTTCGCCACATATAAAAACTCGGTGCCTCATTGCAGAGGTCATAATACCTTTTCATCGCATCCTGCACTGTTTTGGGTGCCGGTGAAACACCCCCATTATTTAAATTGATCAACGAAGGTGAAACAGTGAATGATTGTTGTATATAATACCAGAAGTCTTCTTCTGATGCCAGGTCATCCGGAGCTACTCCTTCTGCATCCCGGAAAGCTCTTTCAAGGTTGCGGCTCCATGCAGGTTGCGCAAGAGACGAGAATAAAGCGGTAGCTGAAAATAATCCTGCTTTGTGCAAGAAACGGCGGCGGTTTGTACCTGACATAATAATTGATTTATCCTCCTAAATGTACTGAAAAGAAAGAAGCTAATTCAACTGTAGATGTTTGTAGTAAAGGTGTTGGCTACATACATAAAAAAAACTATCTTCCAACCTGCCTGCCGGTAGGCAGGTTTCAACTTTTCATATATGAAAATACTTGAGATCAAAGTGCTGAAAGGCCCCAACTACTGGAGTGTGCGTCGTAATAAACTTATTCAGATGAAACTGGACCTGGAAGAGAAAGAGAATATGCCAACCAATAAGATTCCGGGGTTCAGGGAACGGCTGGAACAATTACTTCCCTCCTTATATGAACATCGCTGCAGTGTGGGTGAACCGGGTGGTTTTTTTCAACGGGTGGACGAAGGCACCTGGATGGGGCATGTGGTGGAGCATATAGCTTTGGAGATTCAGACACTCGCCGGAATGGATACTGGTTTTGGAAGAACAAGAACTCCTGAAGGAGAAAAAGAAGGTGTTTATTATGTTGTGTTCAGTTACATGGAAGAAGATGCCGGTGTGTATGCGGCGAGAGCTGCAGTAAGAATTGCGCAGGCATTGATTGATGGAACTGCATATGATCTGTCGGAAGATATCCAAAAAATGCGGGAGATCAGAGAAGACACAAGACTTGGCCCTTCCACTGGTTGTATAGTAGATGAAGCAGCCAAAAGAGGAATCCCTTACATAAGGCTGAATAAACAAAGTCTGGTGCAGCTCGGTTATGGAGTAAATCAAAAAAGAATAAGGGCCACTATTGCATCAACCACCGGGAATATTGCAGTTGATATTGCCTGTGACAAAGAAGAAACAAAGGCCTTACTGGAAGCAGCTGAAATTCCTGTACCCAGGGGAACAGTGATAAGAACAGAAGCCGGACTGGATGAAGCAATAGAGAGATTTGGCTATCCATTGGTGATAAAACCAATCGATGGCAATCATGGTAAGGGCAATACCACCAATATCACCAACAGGGAACAGGCCATCAAAGCATTTGAAGCAGCCAAAGTTTACAGCCGTAGCGTAATTGTAGAACGATTTATTACCGGCTATGACTTCCGCTGTTTGGTGATCAATTATAAATTCATCTGCGCAGCCTTACGTACACCAGCTTCTGTAGTTGGTGATGGCATACATACTATTCAATGGCTGATTGATGAGACCAATAAAGATCCCCGCCGTGGTTATGGGCATGAGAAAGTACTGACACAAATCACCGTTGACCAGTTTACTCAAAAGATGCTGGATGATGCCAATATTACATTGGAACATATTCCTGCAAAGGGGGAAAGAGTTTTATTAAAACCTACTGCTAATCTTTCTACTGGTGGCACTTCGACAGATGTGACAGATGAGGTACACCCGGCGAATATTTTCATGTTTGAACGTATTGCTAAAATCATCGGACTTGATATATGCGGTATTGATGTGATGGCAATGGATTTAAGAACTCCTGTTGCGGAAAACGGGGGAGCCATCCTTGAAGTAAATGCAGCACCCGGTTTCCGTATGCATATAGAACCGGCTGAAGGTTTACCCCGGAATGTGGCTGAACCTGTTGTTGATATGCTGTTTCCAAAAGGCAGTGCAGGAAGAATACCCATCATTGCTATTACTGGAACAAACGGAAAAACAACCACTACAAGACTTACAGCGCATTTAGCCAAAAGTGCCGGCAAAAAAGTGGGATATACCACTTCTGATGGTGTGTACATCCAGAATCAACTGATGATGAAAGGGGATTGTACCGGCCCCATTTCATCAGCCTTTGTACTCAAAGACCCGACTGTTGATTTTGCAGTACTGGAATGTGCAAGGGGCGGTATTTTAAAAGCAGGGCTGGCTTTTCAAAATTGTGAAGTAGCGGTAGTGACTAATGTGGCTGCAGATCATATTGGTTTGGGTGGTATCAATAGTGTGGAAGCAATGGCGAAAGTGAAAGCTGTAGTTCCCGAAACTGTATTTCCACATGGGTATGCAGTACTGAATGCAGATGATGATCTCGTATACAAAATGAAACATGACCTGAAATGTAATATCGCCTTATTCAGTATGGATGAAACCAATCCCAGGATAAAAGAACATTGCAATGATAATGGTCTTGCCTGTGTGTATGAAAATGGTTATGTCACCATTATGAAAGGGAACTGGAAGATAAGAGTACTGCCGGCCAGGGATATTCCACTGACTTATGAAGCTAAAGCCGTGCATAATATCAACAACTGTTTACCGGCTGTTCTCTCTGCTTATTTGTTTCGTGATATTACCATTGATGACATACGAATCGGGTTGCAAACATTTATTCCGAGTGAGAGCCTGACACCGGGTCGCCTGAATTTTTTCCACTTCAGGAACTTTACCATGCTGGCAGATTTTGCACATAACCCACATGGCTTAAAGCTGCTTTGTGATTTTGTCAGCAAACTGGACTACCCGGCGAAAATTGGAGTTATCAGCGGTACCGGTGACCGCCGGGATGAAGATATCCGTGAGCTGGGAGAAATTTCGGCTACTTATTTTGATGAGATCATTATCCGGTGCGATAAGAACCTCCGGGGAAGAACTGCAGACGAGATCATTGATTTGCTGAAAGAAGGTATCAATAAAGTAAATCCTTCTATACCCGTACTGACTATTCCTAACGAGGACCAGGCCCTGGATCATATCTATGAAAATCATAAACCGGGTGCCCTGTACACTATTATGTGCGATGTGGTGGCAAGGGCATTAGATAAAATTAAAGAGCTAAAAGTGAGAGAGGAAAAGGAAGGAGCTAAAAGGCCACAAACCACATAATTTCTTTCAAAAACCATTTGGGAGAAAAGGCATATAGCCCTATTTTTGCACTCCAATTGAAAAATTGGAAGAGGATTGACCCATGGTGTAATGGTAGCACTACAGATTTTGGTTCTGTCTGTTAAGGTTCGAATCCTTATGGGTCAACGAAGCCCCGCTTAACGGCGGGGTTTTGTCATTTTATAAGGGAAATACAGGTTGCAAGGCTTGATTTCCAGTCTTTCAGCCGAAGGCCAAAGACTGCCTGGATTTTTGTTTTATCTAATACTGAATACGCTGGTCTTTTTGCCGGTGTTGGATACCGGGAAGTTGGAATAGGTTTTACAGAACAGTTACTGCCGGACAATTCCTTTATTGCCACAGCAAAATCATACCAGCTGATAATCCCCTCATTGCTGTAATGATATATCCCCGGATGCCATTTACCTGATGAGATAATCTGGAGGATAGCATCAGCGAGGTCGGCAGCATATGTGGGAGAACCTACCTGGTCATTCACTACATTCAATTCTTCTCTTTCGCTCATTAATTTGATCATGGTCTTCACAAAATTTTTCCCAAATTCAGAGTACACCCATGAAGTGCGGATGATGACAGCCTCCGGGTTGAATTGCAAGGCTTCTTTCTCTCCTTTCAATTTGGAAGCACCATATACTGATTGCGGGTTTACCGGTGAATCTTCTGTATAGGGTGTGGTAGCGGTACCATCAAATACATAATCAGTGGAAATATGAATGAAACGGGTTTGGTATTCCTTACAAACAGCGGCCAGGACTCCTACCGCTTCTGCATTTACCTGGAAAGCCAGCTCCTTTTCCGATTCGGCTTTATCAACAGCGGTATAGGCAGCACAGTTGATCAGGTATTGAGGATGATACCCTTTAAAAAAATTGCGTACCAGCTCGAAATGATGAATAGGCAGATCTTCTCTTGATAAAAAAATAAAATCAAACCGGGGAAAAGAAGCTTCCAGTTGTTTAAGCTCTTTGCCTAATTGTCCATTAGAACCTGTAACAAGTATTTTTGGTTTCATTGTCATCAGCCGGCGAATACAAAACTATTTCTACAATCTGCCAGTGTGGGCAACACCTTATCCTTATCAGAAACAATAGCTTCTTCTGCCGGTATTTTCCAGTCAATACTCAACTCAGGATCATTATAGATAATACCGCCTTCACTTTCCTTATTATAAAAACCATCGCACTTATATAATACTTCTGCCCTCTTACTTAACACAGAAAACCCATGTGCAAACCCTTTGGGAATCAGCAACTGTCTCTTATTTTTTGCAGACAATACCTTGCTAAAACTTTTTCCATAGGTCGGCGATCCTTTACGGATATCCACCACTACATCCAGTATCTTCCCCCTGAGGGCCCTTACCAGTTTGGTCTGGTCATGTGGTGGAAGCTGGTAATGTAATCCCCTTATCACTCCGTAGCATGATGACGACTGGTTATCCTGCACCCAGTGAATATTAATTCCCTGTTGCTGAAAAGTTTTCTCACTATAGGATTCAAAGAAATAACCACGACTATCTTCAAACACTGCAGGCTCATACACAAAAAGTCCGGGAAAGTCTGTTTTAATGAATGGCATATTACAAGCTCCAGTAGGTTCTGTTAGTAATTTTGTTTCTGTAAATACCTTTCAGATCGGCTACCATGGCATGTGGTTTAGTGATACTGGCAAAATAGCTCTCATCAAGATCTTTATATTGCTTATGCGGGACCGGGATAATGACCGCATCATAATCATTCGCTATTTTCTCCACCAGCCCGAATCCATACTCATGTTCCAGTTCTTTTGAATCAGCATGTGGGTCTTCAACATCCACATTTACATAAAACTCCTTTAATGCATTTATTACATCACTGACTTTTGAATTACGAATATCACTAACATCCTCCTTAAAGGTGGCACCCTTGATAAGTACTTTCGCTGATTTAACATCACCACTATTCCTGATAATATGCTGGATTACTTTTTTAGCTACATATTTCCCCATATTATCATTGATGCTTCTTCCTGATAATATCACTTCTGAATGATAGCCCAGTTCTTTTGCCTTATACGTAAGATAATAAGGATCCACACCAATACAATGACCTCCCACCAGGCCGGGTTGAAATTTTAGAAAATTCCATTTTGTGCCTGCTGCTTCCAATACTTCATAGGTATTGATATTCATTCTGTCGAAGATCAGCGACAGTTCATTCATCAAGGCAATGTTGAGATCCCTTTGTGTATTCTCAATAATCTTGGCAGCTTCGGCCACTTTGATTGATGAAGCCCGGTGTACTCCGGCTTTTACCACTAACTCATATGTTTTTGCTATTTCGCCCAGCGATTCAGCATCACAACCCGACACAACTTTTACAATCGTCGCCAGGGTATGATTTTTATCTCCCGGATTGATCCGCTCAGGTGAATAACCCAGCTTAAAATCAGTAACATTCTTTAAACCAGATAATTTTTCAATGATAGGTAAGCAATCTTCCTCTGTGCATCCGGGATAAACAGTTGATTCAAAAACAACATAGTCTCCCTTTTTTACAACCTTTCCTACTGTTTCAGAAGCTCTTTGCACCGGTGTAAGGTCGGGAACATTATGATCATCAACGGGAGTAGGGACAGCTACGATAAAGAATTTTGCTTCCCGCAATACATCCAATGAATCTGTAAAAGTTATATCGCAATGCTCAAAAGCCTCTTTTTCCAATTCATTACTTGGGTCGATGCCATTTTTCATCATGTCAATCCGCTTTGCACTTATGTCAAAACCGATAACAGATATTTTGCGTGCAAATTCTAATGCGATCGGAAGCCCTACATAGCCTAACCCGATG